>Ga0210377_10003864_pt1 | contig 12759 bp, 9 predicted proteins | sample PLM4_65_b1redo_FD_155480 | JGI IMG/M metagenome (GOLD analysis project Ga0210377, IMG submission 155480) | Groundwater sediment microbial communities from an aquifer in East River, Colorado, USA - PLM4_65_b1 redo | ecosystem: Environmental > Terrestrial > Soil > Riparian zone | place: USA: East... | reverse complement strand
AGAGCGGAGGCGGGTACGAGGTGACGGGGACGCTGGATGAGACGCAGCCGGGCGCGCCGATCGCGCTCGACGTGCCGGTGGTCGTGCAGACGGCCGCTGCGCCGGTGCGCGCGAGCGTGCGCCTGGACGCCGCCCGGGCCGCCTTCAGCGTCCCGACCCAGGCGCTGCCGCTCGCGCTCCACGTGGACCCGTCGTTCGACGTCTTCCGCCTGCTCGACCCGCGTGAAACGCCGGCGTCGATCGGCCAGATCTTCGGCGAGGCGAAGATCCTGGCCGTGCTGCCGGCCCAGGCGTCCCCCGCCGAGCAGGCGGCCTATCGGGCCCTCATCGAAGGCTGGCGCAGCGACAGCCACCAGCCCGAGATCCGGACCGACGCCGAGGTCCGCGAGCTGCCGGAGGACCGCGCGGTCTGGATCCTCGGCCGCGGGAACGCGCTGGCGTCTCGGCTGTTCGCCTCCGGCGACGACTACACGCTCGACGGCCAGAAGCTCACGGTCGACCGCGAGACGATGCCGCTCGCCCGCCACGTCGGCGTGATCGTCCGTCGCCACCCGGCGAACCTCGAGAAGGCCGTGGGCTTCATCTTCGCCGACGGCCTCGCGGCGTTGCGGGGGCTCGGACGCAAGCTGCCGCACTACGGCAAGTACTCGTACCTCGGTTTCGAGGGCGACGAGCCCGTGAACGTCCTCAAGGGGCAGTGGACGCCCAGTGACTCGCCGCTGCGGGTCGACCTGCGGCCCGCGGCCGAGCGCAAGACGGCGGTCGCGGCGCTTTCGCTCCCGCCGCGCGCGGCGCTCGCGGAGCTGCCGCCCGTCTTCTCGCAGAAAGCGCTGCTCGCGCACGTCGCCTGGCTCTCGGCGCCCGAGCGCGAGGGCCGAGGTATCGGGACGAAGGGCCTCGACGCCGCCGCCGAGTACGTGGCGGCCCAGTTCAAGGCGATCGGCCTGCGGCCAGGCGGGGACGGCGGTGGCTACTTCCAGCCGTTCACAGCGACACGCTCGCCCTCGGGAGCGTCGGTTCCCCTGCGGAACGTGATCGGCGTGCTGCCGGGATCGAAGGCCGAGTGGGCCGGACAGTCCGCGCTGCTCACGGCCCACTATGATCACCTCGGCCTCGGCTGGCCGGACGTACACAAGAGCGACGAGGGAAAGCTCCACCCTGGTGCCGACGACAACGCGAGCGGGGTCTCGGTCCTGATCGAGCTCGCGAAGGCGATTGCTTCCGGCGACAAGCCGCAGCGCACGCTCGTCTTCGTCGCGTTCGCCGGCGAGGAAGCGGGGCTCCTGGGCTCGCGCTACTACGTGGAGCATCCGCCGTTCCCGCTAGAGAAAACGCTCGGTGTGATCAACCTCGACACCGTCGGCCGGCTTTTCGACCAAAAGCTCTCGGTGCTCGCGACGGGCAGTGCCTCGGAATGGCAGCACATCTTCCGCGGCGCCGGTTTCGTGACCGGCGTCGAGGGCCGCATGATCCCGGACGGCCTCGAGTCCTCCGACCAGAAGAGCTTCATTGATCGCGGAGTGCCCGCGGTGCAGGTCTTCACCGACCCGCACGCGGACTACCACCGGCCGGGAGACACCGCTGACAAGATCGACGGCCCCGGGCTCGTGAAGGTGGCGACGTTCGTGAGGGAAGGCATCGTCTACCTTGGCGAGCGGCCCGAGCCGCTCACCAACACGATCGCGTCGATGAAGGGCACGGCACCCGCCTCCGCACCGTCGACCGCGCCGGCCGGGGCCACCGGCGCGGCGTCGGCCCAGGGCCGCCGGGTGAGCTTCGGCACGATGCCGGACTTCGCCTTCGCGGGGCCCGGCGTGAGGGTGGTCGGGGTGACGCCCGGCTCGCCCGCCGAGAAGGCCGGAGTCAAAGAGGGGGACGTGATCCTGAAGGTGGATGGCCAGGACGTCGCGAACCTCGCGGGCTTCTCGGCGATCCTGCGCGGCCTCACCCCCGGCCAGACGGTGAAGGCCCTCGTGAGTCGAGCCGGCCAGGAGCTGCGCCTCGACGTCACCGTGGTGGAGCGCTGACGATGGCGAGCCGGAACGCGGCGGTGGCGGGCCTCGTCCTGGGTGCGCTGCTCCTGTGGTCGGGCGCGCGAGAGTCGGTAGCCGCGCCACAGGCTCTCGCCGCGACCGAGGTCGCGCGCGCCCGCGTGGTCGTCTTCCGCGCGCCAGGTTTCCCGACCGTGGACGCGCCGGCGATCTCGGACGCGACGCTCGGCGCGGCCCTGGCCGGCCTCCCCCTGGACACGGCCAACTCCACCGAGGCCCTGCGGGCGAAGCTCACCACGGGCGCCGCCGTGCTGCTCCTAACGTATGGCAGCGCGTTCCCGGCTGAGGCCTGGCCCGCGATCCGGGACTTCGTGCGCGAGGGCGGCGGCCTGGTCGTGCTCGGCGGCGCGCCGTTTCATCAGCCCGTGCGTCGCTCGGGCGACGCCTTCGTGCTGGGCTCGCGCCAGCCGACATACGCCCGCGAGCTGCTGATCGGGCCCGCGCAGGAGATTGACGTCGCCTCGTTCGCCGGTCCCCGGACGAGCGGCGTGGTCGAGGGCAGCGGCTGGACGCGGCCCCTGCCCGAGCCGCGGCGAACTTGGGCGCTCACGATCCGCCTGGCCTCGGTCAAAGACCTGCCGGGCGAGGACGGGTCCACCGGGCCGCGCGACGGGATCGTGCGTCCGCTGGTCCACGTTCGTGACGCTCTTGGCCTGGCCCGCGCGTGTCCGCTGTTGGAGATCGACCGGCACCGCGGTCCCGGTGCGGGTGGGCGTTGGGTGTTCGCACCAAACGATGCCGAGCTGCCCGCCGAGGCGATCCGCGAAGCGGTGGAGCGGGCGCTCCAGGCCTCGGTCGAGATCGACGCGCGGCCGATCCTCGCCGCGGTGGACCCGGGCGAGCCCACACGGATCCGCGTGAGCGTTGGGCGGCCCGGGGCCCGGGCGGGAGAGACGCTGGCCTCGCAGGCGCGGGTCAGGGTCCGCGACGACTCGGGGCGCGAGCTGGCGACGGCCGAGGCCGAGCTGCTGGGTCCGGCGGAACGGCGCACCGGGATCGCCACGATCTCGAGCCCTGCCGCGCTCCCGCCGGGCCTCTACCACGCGAGCGTCGAGGTGTCGGGAGTCGCCTGGTCGCCGCGGATCGCCGAGACCGGTTTTTGGGTGAAGGACGCGGCGCTCCTCGCCGCGGGCCCACGGCTCTCCGTCTCGCGGGACTGGCTGCGCGCGGACGGGCGGGTGCTGCCGATCGTCGGCACGACGTACATGGCCTCGGACGTCCACCGCAAGTTCCTGTTCGAGCCCAATCCCCACGCGTGGGACCGCGACTTCGCCACGATGAAGCGGCAAGGGATCAACATGGTGCGGACGGGGCTGTGGACGGCCTGGTCGCGCGCGATGCTCGACCCCGGCGCGCTCGACGAGAACGTGCTCTCGGCGCTTGACGCGTACGTGCTGAGCGCCGCCAAGCACGGCATCCTGGTTTGCTTCAACTTCTACGCCTTCCTGCCCCCGAGCTTCGGCGACACGAACCCGTACCTCGGTCCGCGCGCGCTCGAGGGCCAGCGCGCGTTCCTGGCCGCCTTCGCGAGCCGCTACCGCGACGTCTCGTGGGTCCACTGGGACCTGATCAACGAGCCCTCGTACGCGCCGCCCGAGGGCCTCTGGAGCAACCAGCCGATCCGCGACGCGCACGAACGCAAGGCGTGGGTCCGCTGGGCGCGTGACGCGCACGGGGACGACCCCGCCGTGCTGCGCGACTTGTGGCGCGAGACCGGGGACGACCTCTTCGAGCTGCCGAGGACCGACGAGCTGGGCTACAACTTCCTGCGCGAGCACCGCCGCCCGCGCAAGGCGCGCGACTTCGGCGAGTTCTCGCAGTGGGCGGTGGCGGGCTGGGCGCGCCGGCTGCGCGAGATCCTGAAGGCCGCGGGCGGCGAGGTGCTGGTGACGCTCGGCCAGGACGAGGGCGGCACGGCCGACCGGCCGGCGCAGTCGATCTACTACGACTCGCTCGACTACACGGCCGTCCACACCTGGTGGAACAACGACGACCTGCTCTGGGACGGGGTGGTGACCAAGTCTCCCGAGCTGCCGAACGTGCACCAGGAGACCGGGCTCATGAGCCTCCACGACAAGGACGGCTTCGCCTGGCGCACGCCCGAGTCGGCCGCGCGGCTGCTGGAGCGGAAGTTCGCTTACGCCTTCGCCGGCCGCGGCGCCGGTGTCATCCAGTGGGCCTGGAACATCAACCCGTACATGCCGGTCGAGAACGAGGCGACGATCGGCTTCTTCCGGCCCGACGGGACGTCGAAACCGGAGCTCCGGGTGGTGGGCCAGTTCGCCGAGTTCTTCAAGACTGCCGCGCCTTACCTCGACGATTTCGCGCCCGACCCGGTGGTGCTGGTGGTGCCGCACTCGCGGGTCTTCATGGGTCGGCCGGGCGGCGCCGACGCCACGAAGCGAGTGGTGCGCCTCCTGGCCGAGCGCTTCGGCGTCGTCCCGACAGCCCTTTCCGAGATTCGGCTGTCGTCGGAGCGGCTGCGGGACGCCCGGCTGGTGCTGGTGCCGGCCCCCGAGGTCCTGGAAGAGAAGGCGGCCGCGGCGCTCCTGGCCGCGACGAAGGCGGGAGCAAGGCTGCTGGTCACGGGCGCGGTCGAGGGCGACAGCTACGGCCGCGCCACCGCATCGCTCCAGGCGCTCGGGATCGTGGACGCGGGACGACCGCTCGCCCTCCACGAGCCGACGCCGTGGGGGAGCGGCGGCAGCGCGACCTTCGAGGGCCTGGCGCAGGAGCGGATGCGCCGGGCGGGGAAGCCGTCGCTCGCGGCGCTCACGGGCTCGGTCTGGCACGAGCCGCTCCCGCTCGAGCTCGCGCGCGAGGTCGAGCCGATCACGGCGCTGCTCGGCGCCGCGCTCCGGGCGGCGGGGATCGAGACGCATCCCGGCTCTGGAGGCGTCGCAGCCAGGATTCTGGTCGCGCCGAAGGCCGTGCTGGTGGTGGTCGTCAACGAGACGCCGGACGCGACGCGGCGCAGGCTGAGGGTCGAAGGGCGGACGCTGGAGGTTCCTGTCGCGGCCCTCGGCGCGCGGCTCGCGCTCTTCGAGCGGGGCAGCGGGAAGCTCATCGCGCTCAGCCCAGGCGAGGCGTTGCCTAACTAGGAGTATCCTCGTGCCGCCGAGCGCGTCACCGAAGAGGAGAGACCCATGCAGAAGGCTCTGTCGTCCGGCGTAGTGGCTCTGGCCGCAAGCGCCGTCCTGGCGCTCGCGGCCGTCCCGGCCACAGCCCAGGTCGAGAAGCTCGAGGGGAAGACGTTCGACGGCGCCTACGTGCGCGAGTTCTACCTCGAGGGCAACGCGATCCCCACCCAAAAGCGCAACACCGTGATGCTGAAGGGCGCGGACGGGAAGCGCCTCGTGTTCTCGCTGCTCGACACGACCGGCTACAGCACCGAGATCCAGCAGAAGTACATCGGGATGCTGATCGTCGAGCGGCCGGTGACCTTGGGCACGGCGAAGGTCGGGGCCGGCGCGTATGGCTTCGGGCTCAAGAAGCCGCAGCCGCCGGAAGGGCCAGGCACGCTCTTCGTCTACGACGTGGGCGGAGCCAAGGTGGCCGAAGCAGCGGCGTCCCACGACGGCGAGATCGCACGCCCCGTGCCGCTACAGGTGGTGACGAAGGATGGCAAGAGCCGGCTCTACGTCGGACGCCACTCGGTGGAGATCCAATAGGGCCTAGCGGCCGCGGATTGGCTCGCGCGAGAGCCCATTCTCCTCGTCCACGAGGTAGTGGGCGTCCGCCGCGACGTCGCGGAACTCGTCCAGCTTTCCACTCGGCCACGCGACCCGAAGCAGGTCGACCTTCGCCGCGGCGCCGAGGCCGAAGTGCGCGCGCGGATCGCTGGCCGAGTAGATCCCCACGCTGCGCTTGATCTCCCACACCTGCTCGAGCGCGCCGGTGCGGACGCTCACGCGGGCGCCGATGCCGTCGCGGTTGCTGCGGTGGCCGACCGTCCGCAGCATCAGCCAGTGCCGAGCCTCGATCTGGTCGTTGCGCAACAGCAGCGGGCCTGCGTCGAGGCAGGCGACCAATACGTCGACGTCGCCGTCGTTGTCGAAGTCGGCGAAGGCCGCGCCCCGGCCCACCACCGGCTTCGCGGCGTCCGAGCCCCTCTCCGACAGCGCCTGCCGGAACGTGCCGTCGCGGTTGTTGAGGTACACGGTGAGCGCGGGCTGCTCGTAGCTCTCGCCGCTCGTGGCCCCGCGCAGGTGCGGGTAGACGTGCCCGTTGACCTTGACGAGGTCCTTCCAGCCGTCGTGATCGAGGTCCACGAAACGGGTGCCCCAGCTCACCCAGGCGGTGTCCCGGATGTGGGCGCGCGCCGTCACGTCCTCGAACTCCATCCCGCCGAGGTTGCGGTAGAGCGTCGAGTAGTCGTTCGCGAAGTGGGTGGCGTAGACGTCGAGCCGGCCGTCGTTGTCGTAGTCGGCCGCGTCCACGCCCATGCTCGCCTGCTCGTTGCCGTCGCCGCTCACCGCGAGCCCGCTCGCGAAGGCGCGCTCGTCGAAGCGCCCGTCGCCGCGGTTCACGAACAGCAGGTTGGGGGTGGCATCGTTGCCGACGTAGAGGTCCGCGTCCCGGTCGCCGTCGAGGTCGGCGGCCACGACGCCGAGGCCGAAGTAGCGCTCGCGGTCGACGGCACCCGACCTCTCGCTCCGCTCCTCGAACGTGCCGTCGCCGCGGTTGCGGTAGAAGGCGTCGGGCGCCCCCGGGATCCCGCGCGGGCCGCACAGCACGGCGGCGCCCAGGTAGTGGCAGGTGCCGCCGCCGCGCTCCTCGGGTAGCCTGTCGGGCCCCGCGTCGAGGTAGCGCGCCACGTAGAAATCGAGAAAACCGTCGTTGTCCGCGTCGAAGAACGCCGCCGAGGCGCTCCAGCCCGGCACGTCCACGCCGGCGCGCGCGGTGACGTCGCTGAACGTCCCGTCGCCGTTGTTGCGGTAGAGCGTGTCCGGGCCGAGGTTGGTGAGGTAGAGGTCGGTGAAGCCGTCGTTGTCGAAATCGGCGGCCGTGACGCCCATGCCCCAGCCGCGCGCGGTGAGCCCGGCCCGGCCCGTAACGTTCTCGAACCTGCCGTCGCCGCGGTTGCGGTAGACCGCGGGGGCGGGGTTCTCGCCCTTGCGGAACCGCTCGAGCGTCGAGCCCTGCGAGAAGACCACGTCCATCCAGCCGTCGTTGTCGATGTCGAGCGCGGCGACGCCGCCCCCCTTGGCCTCGAAGATGTAGTCCTTGCGGTCGGGCGCGCCGCTCACGTGGACGAAGTCCAGGCCCGATTCCGCCGTCAGGTCGGTGAAGCGGAGGGCCGCTGGCGCGGGAACGGCAGTCGGGAGCTCCGGATCGCCACGGCCGAGCAACAAGGCGAGCGCCGGCAGCAGGAGGCTCCTCATGCCGAGAGAGTCTCGGGGCGAGCGAGCGCGCGGTCAAGGGTCGAAAGGTCCCGAGCGGCTCGAGAGTCGGGTATCCTCGGTGCTTCGGGGAACGGGGGGAACATGAAACGAGCCCTGGCTGGACTGCTCCTGTCGTTGGCGTGCCTGGCCTGCGAGGAGAAGCAGAAGGCGATGGACAACCTGGCCCACGACCAGGAAGTCATGAAGACCGCCTCCGCTGCGGCGAACGAGGTCGTGCGCAACGCGACCGACTGCGCCGTCGCGAAGCCGCTCGTGCCCGAGGCCTATCGCCAGATCGACGAAGCGAAGAAGAACGCGCGGGCGGCCGCGAGCCAGCAGATCCTCGACACGCTCAAGGCCCAGGTCGACCGCGTCGCCCAGCTCTGCCCGTAGCCTCTCGCTCGTCGAGTTCGTCCGCTAAGAGGCCAAGGTCACGAAGCCGGCGGCAGAGCCAGCGAAGCCTGGCCGAACGCATAGCGCCACCCGTTCTTCGTGCGAACGTAGGTGTCGCTGAACCAGAGCTTCTTGTCGATCGGCTTGCCTCCGCTCGTGCCTTTCAGCCAGAGCTTGGCCGTCACCACGGCGGTGTCGCCCCACACGCGCACCTTCTGCGTGCCTGGATCTTCCACCTGGTGCTCCCAGACGACCTCCTTCGCGCGCGCCGACTGGAGCAGGTCGGCCTTGGTGTAGACCGTGCCGTTGCCGACCACGAGCACGAAGTCGTCCAGCAGGATGCGGGCCATGCCTTCGGCGTCGTTACGCTCGACGGCCGCCTGATAGGCCGTGTCCAGGTCGGCGACGGCTTTTTCGTCGTCGGCGCGCGAGGCGGGTGTCGCTCCCGTCGTCATGAGGGCCAAACAGGCGACCGCGGTCGCGGCGAACGGCTTGCCGAGTCTCATGGATCACACTCCTCCTAACTACTGCTTCAGCTCCTGGATTGAGATGTTGCGGAACTGGACGAGCGCGGGGGGGCTCGACCAGACGCCGCCCTTCTTGTCGCCGTGGTGCTGGAGGGCGATCGGTCCCTTGGCCGGCACCTCGGGCAGCTCGGCAGACTCGATCACCGTGATCCCGTTGAGCACGACTGTGAGGCGGTCGCCCTTCATCGTGATTTCGAAGGCGTTCCACTCGCCCACGTCGCGGTCGGCGTTGGCCCGGGGCGTGACACCCGCCCGCACCGAGGCCGGCAGCTTGGCGTCCATGCGGTAGCTGTAGACCTCGCCCGAGCCGATCGGCCAGCACCAGATGTTGACCTGCGACTTGCTGGAGCCGCGCAGGTAGAGGCCCGAGTCGGAGTCGGGCACCGAGAGCTTGATCTCCTTGCCGTCCGGCCCCTTCTTGTGCGAGCCGTCGTAGCGGATGATCGGCACGTTCGGGTTGACGTACGGCGTCTCCTTGATCCGCCACTCGACGCGCAGGACGAAGTCGGCGTACTCCTTCTGCGTCCACAGGCTCTTGTCGCCGGTGGCCTCGCTCATCGCGTCGTAGTCGATGACGCCGTCCAGCACCTTCCAGTGGCCGTTGTCCCCCGCGGGAACCTCCCAGCCGGAGAGGTCGCGCCCGTTGAAGAGCGAGACGAATCCCGACGGCGGCTCGGCGGCGGCCGACGGCCGCGCGGCGGCGAGGGCTACGAGCGCGAGCGTAGTGACGAGGACGGCACGACGGCTCTGCATGATGATCTCCTTCGCTTGGATGCTAGTTCCGGAGCTCGGTCCTCGGCAAGGCCGGGCCCGACGCCGGGGGAGTCCCGGCTTGTGGTAAGTTCTCGCCCGTCGCCGCGCGCCGAGGCCGGCCGTGGCAGCTCAGCTGCAATCGCAGGCGCTAATGGAGGAGGCGGTTCTGAAATGAGCCCGACCCTGTCGCCCGCCGTGCGCGGGAAGCTGTCCGCGATGATGTTCCTGCAGTTCTTCGTGTGGGGCGCATGGTTCGTCACCATGGGCACCTACCTCGGCCAGGGGCTGGCCTTCGACGGCGTCCAGGTCGCGGCGGCGTACAGCACGATGCCGTGGGGCACGATCGTCGCGCCCTTCTTCGTCGGGATGATCGCCGACCGCTTTTTCGCGGCCGAGCGCGTGCTCGGGGTGATGCACCTGCTGGGTGCGGGCCTGCTGTTCCTGGCCTCCAGGGTCTCGACGCCGGGGGAGTTCTTCTGGGTGCTGCTGGCCTACGCCTTCTGCTACAGCCCGACGCTCGCGCTCGTCAACGCGGTCGCGTTCAACCAGATGGCGAGCCCGGAGAAGCAGTTCCCGGGGATCCGGGTGTTCGGCACCATCGGCTGGATCGTGGCCGGCCTGATCGTGGGCACCATGAGCGTCGAGGCGACAGCGACCCCGCTGCGGATCGCGTCGCTCGCGTCGCTCGCTTTCGGCTTGTTCGCCTTTGCACTGCCGCACACGCCGCCCAAGTCGCTGGGGCACAAGGTCAGCGTGCGCGACGTGCTGGGACTCGACGCGCTCGTCCTGATGAAAGACCGCTCGTTCCTGATCTTCGTGCTCGGCTCGCTGCTGATCTGCATCCCGCTCGCCTTCTACTACGGCTTCACCAATCTGTTCCTGAACGAGAAGGGGATCGTGAACGCGGCCGGCAAGATGAGCATGGGCCAGATGTCCGAGGTCGCGTTCATGCTGCTGATGCCGTTCTTCTTCCGCCGCCTAGGCGTGAAGTGGATGCTGGTCGTGGGCATGGCAGCGTGGGCGATCCGCTACCTGTTCTTCGCCTATGGCAACCCGTCCGAGCTCGTGGCGCTGTATTACCTCGGCATCCTGTTCCACGGGATCTGCTACGACTTCTTCTTCGTGACGGGCCAGATCTACGTGGACAACACGGCGCCGAAGTCGATCCAGGCGAGCGCGCAGGGTTTCATCACGCTGGTCACTTACGGCGTGGGCATGCTGATCGGCACGTACATCTCGGGCCTGGTGGTGAAGGGCTACCAGCTGGCCGCCGACAACCCCGCCGCCGGCCACGACTGGACCTCGATCTGGCTGGTGCCGGCGGCGATGGCGGTCGTCGTGATCCTGCTGTTCATCGCGCTCTTCGACGGCAAGGGCATGGGGACGAAAGCGAGCTAGGACATGGCCACTCTCGACTGGGTCGTCGTCACCGCGTACTTCCTGGGGCTGCTCGGCCTCGCCTGGTGGGTGATCCTGAAGGGCAAGGACACCGCCGAGGACTACTTCCTCTCCGGCCGCAGCCTCGGCTGGCTGGTGGTCGGGGCGTCCATATTCGCCTCCAACATCGGCTCGGAGCACCTCGTGGGCCTCGCGGGCTCGGGCGCCACGAGCGGCGTCGCGATGGCGCACTACGAGCTGCACGCCTGGTGCCTGCTGGTGCTCGGCTGGGTGATGGTGCCCTTCTACATGCGCTCGCGCGTCTACACCATGCCCGAGTTCCTGGAGCGGCGCTTCTCCGCGACGGCGCGCTGGGTGCTGTCGATCATCTCGCTCGTGGCCTACGTGCTCACCAAGATCGCGGTCGGGATCTTCGCCGGCGGCGTGGTGTCCGGCACGTTGATTCCCGAGATGCGCGTGTCGCTCGGCGGGGTCGAGCTCGACAGCTTCTGGATCGGCTCGCTCGCGGTCGTGATCCTGACCGGCCTCTACACGGTCCTCGGCGGGATGCGCGCCGTCGCCTACACCGAGGCGGTCCAGACCGCCATCCTGGTGCTGGGCTCCGCGGTGCTCACCTACTTCGGCCTGGAGGCGATCGGGGGTTGGGGCGCGTTCCGTGCCGCACTGCCCTCGGACATGTTCAACCTGTGGAAGCCGCTCGTCCCGGCCGGTATGGAGGGCACCTGGGCGCCGGTCAAGGAAGCGGGCCGGATCGCCTGGTACTTCAACGGCAACTACCCCTGGCTCGGGATGCTGTTCTGCGCCCCGATCATCGGCCTCTGGTACTGGTGCACCGACCAGTACATCGTCCAGCGCACGCTCGGCGCGCCCAGCGAGCGCGAGGCGCGGCGGGGCACGATCTTCGCGTCCCTGCTCAAGCTGCTGCCTGTCTTCATCTTCATCATCCCCGGCATGCTGGCGGTGGCGCTCGCGCAGAGCGGGAAGGTGCCGGCCCTTCAGCAGGCGCTGCTCGACGCGAACGGCCAGGTGGTGAACGCGCAGGCGCAGGCCGCCTTCCCGCTGATGGTGCAGCTCGTGCTGCCCGTCGGCATCCGCGGGCTGGTCGTGGCGGGGCTGCTCGCGGCGCTCATGAGCTCGCTCGCCGGCGCTTTCAACGCCTGCTCCACGCTCTTCACCATGGACCTCTACAACAAGCTGCGGCCGGGAGCCTCGCAGCATCAGCTCGTCTGGATCGGCCGCGTAGCGACGACCGTGATGGTGCTGATCGCAATCGTGTGGATCCCGGTGATCCGCGGCGCCCACGGGCTCTACGACTATCTGCAGGGCATGCAGGGGTACCTGGCGCCGCCGATCTTCACGGTCTTCTTCCTGGGCGTCTTCTTCAAGCGGCTGAACGCCAAGGGCGCGCTCGCGGCGCTCGGCGTGGGCTTCCTGATGGGCCTGTTCCGCCTCGCGGTCGACACGCCGGTGACGTTGCGGATGGCGGGATACGAGGGCGGCTACGCCGAGGGCTCGCTGCTGTGGATCGTCAACAACATCTACTTCCAGTACTACAGCGTGCTGATCTTCCTGGTCTCGGCCGCCGCGATGGTGATCGTCAGCCACATGACCGAGCCGCCGGCCGAGGAGAAGCTCAAGGACCTCACGTTCGCGACGATGACGGAAGAGCACCGCCGAGAGTCGCGCGCGAGCTGGGGTGCCAGCGAGGTGGCCTGGTCGTGCGTGACGCTGGTCCTGATCCTCGCGGCCTACCTGTACTTCAACGGCTAGCGCTCACGTGGCCCGGCTGATCGAGAAGCCGACGATCGTCCAGTCGGCCGGCAACAAGCCGAAGCGGATCGAGGAGTTCGTCGGGCTCGTCAACTCCGGTACGGCGGCCGCAAGCGTCGCGCGGATGACGAGCCCGCCGGGCTGGGTCGAGCCCGGGCAGACTCCGGAGTTCGACGAGTTCACGCTGGTGCTGCGTGGGACGCTGCGGGTGGAGACGCGTACCCAAACGCTAGACGTGAAGGCGGGCCAGGCCGTGGTGGCATCGGGCGGCGAGTGGGTGCGCTACAGCACGCCCCACGACAGCGGCGCCGAGTACGTGGCCGTCTGCGTGCCCGCGTTCTCGCCCGGCACCGTCCACCGCGACGAGGGCTAGAGGCCGCGTCCGGGGGCGTCGGAATCAGACCCGGCCAGCGTGCGTCAGCACCTCGCGCACGGCGGGGCTGGCGAGGAAGCAGTCGCGCAGGGCCGCATCGTCGACGCCCC
>Ga0210377_10003863_pt1 | contig 12759 bp, 8 predicted proteins | sample PLM4_65_b1redo_FD_155480 | JGI IMG/M metagenome (GOLD analysis project Ga0210377, IMG submission 155480) | Groundwater sediment microbial communities from an aquifer in East River, Colorado, USA - PLM4_65_b1 redo | ecosystem: Environmental > Terrestrial > Soil > Riparian zone | place: USA: East... | reverse complement strand
CTCGGGGTGTTCGAGGCCGGGGATCACGTCCTGGACCAGCTTGCTGGCGAACGCGCGGAGGTCGGCTTCGAACTGTTTTCGGTCCAGCTTCGAGAGACTCGGCTTGAACACGAAGCTCGAGATCCCCATCTGCCGCGCCCGTGCCTGCAACGACGGATTCAGGCTCTCCGTCATCATCAGCACCGGGGGGCGCATGTTCATCTTCCAGAGCCGCTTCACCACTTCGAAGCCACCCTGAAAGGAAGACCCCCCCGACGTGGGCATCCCGAGGTCCGTGATCAGGAGAAAAGACCTCCCGGCCTTGCCGAGCTTCTGGGCTTCCTTGACCGCGGTCGCGGGTTCGGAGGCCTCCACGACGTCGTAGCCCACGAGGTTGAAGAGCCCCGCGAGGATCATGCGCACATCGTCCTCGTCGTCCACAAGGAGCAGGGTGGGGCGCCCGGGCTCCTCGACCGGGGATGCAGGTCCTTCGGCCGGATGGGGGGCGGGCCTTTCGGCGAGCGGGAGCAGTGGCTCGGGAACCAGCACCGGCACCGTCGTTTCCGAGAGCGCCTCCTCGGCGGAGGAGCGATCCCGAAGGCCGACATCCTGGACGAGGCTCGCCACGAGGGTGTCCGCCCCGGCCGAAGTGTCGTCGGGGGGTTCCTCCTCCATCATCGGCTGGGCGAAGGAGGCTTCGAGGGCCGCCGAGGAGTCGCGGCGGTCCTCGTCGATCCCCCGGGCCAGGTCCAAGAGGAGCTCCTGCGGGTTGATGCCCTCCGGGAGCGTCTCGCCCGTGATGTCGCGGCCCGCGATGGAGGCCGGGATCTCCTCCGTGAGGCTGAAGTTGAACTGCCCCTCCCTGAGGCGGATGAGCTGTTCGAGCGCCAGCGCGATGCGGTTGTGGATGAGAGTGGTCCGCTTCTCCTCTGGGAGCGATGCGGCCCGCGGGTCCACCGGCAGGCTGTCCCAGGTAAAGGACGCCACGACGAGACCCTCGCGGAACACTATCGCCCCGTGTCCCGGCTCGGCCTGGATGGCGAGATACCCCGTCTTTTTGCTGAAGGAGACGATCTGGAGGATGTCGAGGAGCGGGAGATCCTCGAGGTTCCCATTCAGGCTCACGCCAGCACTCTCCGGGGTGAGCCGATTCTACACCGCCAGAAGGATTTCTTCGGCCATACGGGTCAAAGGGACCGACCGATCGACGACACCGGCCTCCACGGCTGCCTTGGGCATGCCGTAGATGATGCAGGTTTCCTCGCTCTCGGCCAGCGTGCGCCCTCCGGCCTCGTGGATCGCCCGGAGTCCCTCGACACCATCGGCTCCCATCCCCGTGAGGACGACTCCCAGGGCCCGGTTGCCGTAGGCGCGTGCCGCCGAGACCATGAGCACGTCGATGGAGGGGCGGTGCAGACTGGCCCGCGGCTCGTCGTCGAGGACGATTCGCACCACATGCCCTTTCCTGCGCAGCTTCATGTGGTTGCCGGCGGGGGCGACCAGGACCGTTCCGGGCTCGACCGTCTCTCCGTCCTGGGCTTCGCGGACCCGGACCTCGCTCCGAGCGTCGAGCCGCTCGGCCAGGGAGCGAGTGAAACCGACGGGCATGTGCTGAACCACGAGGACGGCCGCGGAGAGGTCCTCCGGCAGGCGGGGGATGATGGCCTGGAGCGCCGGGGGGCCGCCGGTGGAGGTGCCGATCACGACGACATCGGACTGGGGGGCATGGGGAGCCCGTCTCGGGGCACGAACGGGCGCCAGCGGAGCCGGACCGGCGCTGGGGAGGTGGGGCGGGATGCCGGCGAGCGCGCGGACTTTGGCCTTCACCTCCTCGGCGAGGTTGAGGAGGTTCATGTTCCCTTGCACCCGCGACTTGTCCACGAAGTCAATGGCGCCCAGCTCCAGGCCCTGGAGCGTCACTCCGGCCCCCTCGCGGGTGAGCGACGAGAGGAGGAGAACGGGGACCGGGCTCTCCGCCATGATCCGCTTCAGGGCTTCGAGGCCCCCCATCCGGGGCATCTGGATGTCCAGGGTCACGACGTCGGGCCGCAGGGCGGCGGTCTTCTCGACGCCGTCCTGGCCGTCGATGGCGAGGCCCACGACCTGGATGTCGGCCTCGTTCCCGAGCATACGGGCGAGGGCCTGGCGTACGAAAGCCGAGTCGTCCACCACGAGGACGCGGATGGGACGACCCTGGGCCAGGCTCATGCGGGACCTCCCGCCTTCCTGTAGATCATCGCGCCGGGAAAGCGGACCGGGGTGAAGCGGTCGGTGATCCTCGACAGGGACTCGGCGTGGCCCAGGAGCAGATGGCCTCCCGGAGCCAGGAATTCGTGGAAGAGGTGCACGGCCTTGCGGATGGCCGCGTCGGAGAAGTAGATGAGGACGTTCCGGCAGAAGATCACGTCGAAGGGGGGCAGCGCCTCGTAGCTCGCGGGATCGAGGATGTTGCCGTGGCGGAGCCGGACCATCTTGCGGATCGCTTCCTTGACCTGGGATCCGTTTCCCTCGGTGGTGAGGTGGCGCTCACGAGCCGCCGGGCTCATGGCCCGGAACGAGTTGTGGAAGTACAGTCCCCGGCGCGCCTTCTCCAGCGCCTTCGTGTCCACGTCCATCCCGAGCACTTCCACGTCCCAGTTCCAGAAGAACTGGCCGCTGTCGTAGATGATCATCGCGATGGTGTGGGCCTCCTCGCCGGTGGAACAGCCGGCCGAGAGGATCTTGAGACTCCGCTCGCGAGAGAGAGTCTTCTCGTCCCTGATCGAGCGGAGGACGTGATCGGTGAAGACCTGGAGCTGGGGCATCTCCCGGTAGAAGTAGGTCTCGTTGTTGGTGAGGTGGCTGACCATGCTCTCGAGCTCTTGATTCCGCTGGGGACCAAAGCGCAGGTAATGGTAATAGTCCTCGAAGGAGACCAGGTCCAGGGCCCCGAGCCGCCCCGCCAGGCGTGAGCGGAGGGAGCCTTTCTGGGTGTCCTCGAAGAAGAGACCGTATCTCTCGTGGATGAAGTCCCGGAGCAGTCGGAACTCCTCTTCGGTGATGTCCACATCGTGGTCGGAAGGGTGGAACATCCTAGCGCGGCGCGAGCTTCTTGAGGGCCGACGCTGCCGCTTGGCGGACGTCGGGCGAGGCGTCCGAGGACTTGAGCTCCATCAGCGGGAGGAGGGCTTCCATGAAGCCACCGTCGCCGAGGGCGAGGGCGGCCTCGGCGCGCACCTCGGGGCTCCCGTCGGCGAGAGCAGCCAGAAGGAGCCTCCGGACGCGGCGGTCCTCGAGTTTTCCGACGAGATCCACGAGGAGCCGCCTCACCTCGGGCGTCGACCCGGGGAAGGCCCTTTCGATCTCGGGAAGCGCGGCCAGGCCCATGCGATGCAGCGCCTCCAGGGCCGTCACCTGGAGACCCGGCTCGGCCAGAGCCTGCGCGAGGGGCCCCGCGGCCCGGGGATCGCCGACCTCTCCCAGCGCGGCCACCGCGGCACGCCGTACCGTGGCGTCGTCGTCGGCCAGTCGCGCTAGGAGCGCCGGCGTGGCCTTGGGGCTGCGGATGCGGCCGAGTGCGGCGGCGGCGGCGCACCGGACGCTCCAATGCTCGTCTTCGAGGGCAAGGGTGAGGGGAGGCACCGCCTGGGGATCGCCGACGGCGCCGAGGCTTTCGGCGGCGGCACGGCGCAGGTTCCTGTCAGGATCGGCCAGTATCGTCACGAGGGGGCGCGCCGCAGCCGGAGCGCGCATCGCGCCCAGGGCCTCGACGGCCGCGAAGCGAAGTTCCTTCCGGGAGTCCCGAAGGAAGGGAATGATCCGGGGCACGGCTTCGGGGCTTCGGATCTGGCCGAGGGCCCTGAGGGTCACGAAGCGCATCTTGGGGTCGGGATCGTCGAGGAGGGGAAGCAGGTCGGGGGCGGTCTCCACGTCCTCGCGCTTGCCCAGGGAGAGGACCGCCTGCTGGCGTACGAGGCTGCTGCCATCCTCCAGGGCGGAGCGGAGCAGGTCGAGAACGCCGGGAGCCTCGATCTCCCCCAAGGCCTTCAGGGCTGCACGGCGCACGGTCTCCCGCGGATCCTTGGAGAGCGTGATCAACGCCGGGGCCGTGTCGGGCTCGCGGAGGAGGCCGAGGGTCTCGGCGGCGCGAATGCGCACCGCCGCCTCGGGACTCCGCAGAGCCTGCAGGAGCAGCGGCAGGACCCGCTCGGGGGACATGCGTGCGAGGGCGCCCATGGCGCTCTCCTGGATGATCTCGTTCTCGTCGGCGAGCAGCTCGAAGAGGAGCATGGCGGCGTCCTCGTCGCCGAGGCGGCCGATGGCGGCCGCAGCCTCGGCGCGAACTTCCGGGGACGGGTCATGGATCAAGGGGGCCACGAGGTCGATCCCGCCGGGAGGGGCGATCCAAGCCAGGCACCGGAGCGTCCCCTGGCGGACAGCGTCGGCTGGATGGGCCAGGCCGTAGGCGTAGGCCTCCGGATCCCGATAGCCGATCGACACGAGGGCATGGGTCACGTACTCCTGGAGGCCCGCCTCGCCAAGCAGGTCGATCAGAGGACGCTCCGCTCGCGGCTCCCGAAGCCACCCGAGGGTGATCGCCGCGGTGCGCCGGTCCCGGGGCTCGTCGTCGCGGAGCGTCGCGAGGAGGTGGTCCACGAGATCCTCGCGGCGAAGGGCCTCTTGAACCCCGGGGTCGAGGCTCTCACCTCCGGCCGTGGCCCGCTGTTCGATGGCGACGACGGCGTGGACGGCCAGGGTACGGAGGGCGGGGTCGGGATCGTACAGATAGGGGATCACGCGCTGCAGCGCCTCACGGCCAGCGAGACGGCCCAGGGCCTCGAGGACGGGCCCCCGCAGCAGCTCATCGTCCAGCAGCTCGAGGAGCGCAGGGGTTGCCCGGGGATCACCGATCTCGGCGAGGGCGTTGATCGCCGGATACTGCAGCCACGGCTCCGTGCGGAGCGCCTGAACCAGGGGCTCCACAGCTTCGGGCGAGCCGATCTGACCGAGGCTCGACGCCGCGGAGTGGCGGACGTTCACGTCGGCGTCGGCCAGGGCGCCCACCAGCGGGGAGACGGCCCTGGCGTCCCTCAGTGTCCCGAGCATCACTGCGGCGAAGTTGCGCACCTCCTCGTCGGGGTCGCCGAGAAGGGCGAGGAGCGGCGGCACGGCGGTGCTGCCCAACTTGACGAAGATCTCCATGGCCGCGTTCCGCATCGCGGCATCCTCGTCGTCGCGCAATGCCGCATCCAGCGCCGGGAGAAGAAGCGACGAGTCGAAGGCGGCCAGGCGCTCGGAGGCCGCCTGCCGCACTGGCCAGCTCTCGTCCCCTACGGCCAGCAAGAGAGGGCGGATCGCTTCAGCGAGACCCGATGCGCCGAGGCGCTCGACGGTCTCCCGACGCACGGACTCTTCGCCGGAGCGGAGAGCCTCGAGGGCGGCCCGTAGGTCGACGCTCATCGGAACGAGCGGAAGGCAGCCACCGAGAGCGCGGGCAGGAGTCGCCGTTCCGTCGGTTCCGCAGGGACTCCTTCGGCTGCGGCCCCGCCGCGCTCTGCTCTCCCCGGTCGCGTGCTCACTTCGCGCGGAAGACCGAGATGAGCCTCGCAAGGTTCTCGGCCTGCTGGGCGAGGTTGCTCGTGGCCTTCGACATCTCCTCGACGGTGGTCAGGTTGTCGCGGGCGATCTCGGAGATGTTTTCCATCGCTCGAACCACCAGCTCGCCCCCGCGCTTCTGCTCGGCGGTGGCGTAGGAGACCTGCTGGGTCATCCGGTTCATGTTCTCGACGGCGTGGACGATCTGGCGGCTGCCGTCGGCCTGGTCCTTGGTGGCAATCCCGACCTGGGAGGCGATCTGATTCATGTTCTCTACCGCGATGCGCACCTGACGCCCGCCGGCGGCCTGCTCCTTCGTGGAGTAGGTGACCTCGCCCATGATCCGGTTGATGTTCTCCATGGCTTCCCGGATCTGCTTCGACCCCGCAGCCTGCTCGCGCACCGCGGTCGTCACCTGATCGGTGGCGGAGTTCATGTCCGCCACGGTCCGGAGCACCTCGGCCGACGCCTTCGATTGCTTCGCAGTCGAGGAAGCGATCTCGGCCATGAGCTGGCTGGAGCGGGAAACCGACTCGATGATGCGGCGGAGGGCGAGACCCGCTTTGTCGGCGAGCTGGATCCCCTCCTTGGTCTCGTTCGCTCCCGCCTTGGCCGTCTCGACGGCCGCCGTCGTGTCCTGTTGCACCTGGCGGATGACCTCGCCGATCTCCTTGGTGGCCTCCACGGAGCGCTCGGCGAGCTTGCGCACTTCGTCGGCCACGACCGCGAAGCCCCTCCCCGCCTCGCCGGCGCGGGCCGCCTCGATGGCGGCGTTGAGGGCCAGGAGGTTGGTCTGGTCCGCGATCTCCTCGATGACCTCCAGGATCTTGCCGATCTCCTGGGAGCGCGCCCCGAGGCTGGTGATCACCCGGGCGGTGTTCTCCATGGTGTCGGAGATCGTCTTCATGCCGTTCACGGTGGTGGCCACCGCGTCGTCACCGGTGCGGGCGTCTTCGCTGGCCCGCTGGCTGATCCGGTCCGCCTCATCGGCGATCTTGGCCACCTCGGTCACGGCAGACGCCATCTCCGAGACGGTCTGGCTCGCGCGCCTCGCGGCCTGGTTCAGGACCTCGGCGTTCCGGGCCACGGCCTCGATCGAGGCCGTCATCTCCTCGATGGTCACCGACGTCTCGGCGACGGTCCCGGAGAGGGTCTCGAGGTTCTTCGCCGACTGGTCGGTGGAGACCGTCATCTGCTCCACGGTGGCCGAAGCTTCGGCCACCGTGGAGGCGAGCGTCGCGGCGGAGCGTGCCACCTGCTCGATGGAAGCTCCCATCTCGGTGATCGAGGACGACGTCTCCTCGACGTGGCTCGCCAGGCTCTGGGCATTCCCGGCTACCGTCTGGATCGAGGCGGCCATCTCCTCCATCGAGGTCGAAGTCTCTTCGGCTGCCTGGGCCTGGGTCTGGGCTCCCTGGGTGATCAGACGTGTGTTGGCCGAGATCTCCCCGGCGGAGGAAGCGACCTGGATGGAGGTCTCCTGGATGTTGTCGACGACCCGGCGCAGATTGGAGACCATCTCGTTGAGGTTCGATCCCAGCATCCCGATCTCGTCCGTCGACTCGACGGCGATGCTCTCGGTCAGGTCTCCCTTGGCGACGGCGGAAGCCACCTCCACCATGTTCTGAAGCGGGCTGAACCACCGCCCGATGAGATACCAGCCGGCCATGGCCCCGAAGCCGATGAGGAGGAGCCCCACGATCGTCGTCTGCGCGAAGAGGCGGCCCCGCTGCGCCACCATCACGGACTTGCTCAAGACGACCTCGACGCCCCCCCTTCGCTCCTCGGCGGCGGACTCCGAAGGAGCCCCGCCGGGGTCCGCCGCGGCCCCGGACCCGGCGGTGAGCACCGGGGCGCGGAAGAGGATCACCGAATCACCCTTGTCGCTCACGGCATCGATCTCCGCGGCGGACGCCGCCGGGGTGGTCGGGAGGTCCCGAACGGAACCGCCTCTCTGGGCGAGGATCGCTCCCTTGGCGTCCCGGATCATGGCCCCGGAGACGTCGGTCTGACCGCCCACCGCCGACATCGTGCCCTCGAGGAGCTGCATGAGGAGGGGCTTGTCTTCCGTGAGGACGCCGTACCTGCTGTTGTACGCGAGGCTCGAGGCGATGAAGCGGCCGCGCTTCACGAGCTCCTGCCGTAGAACGCCCTGCGCGCTCAGGAGGCCCGAGAGAGCCGATACGCCCCCGACGACGAGGGCGACGGCGGCTACGAGGAAGACCAGGCGGGTCCGAATCGAGGTCTGCTTCATGCTAGGGGCACTCCACCTTGGTAGACCTGGTTCACGGCTTCAAGCATCGGCCGCGGCTGCCCCGGAGCGTCGAGAGCGGGCGAAGGGCGCGGGGCGGGCGGGGGCCAGTATGCACCACTGTTCGATCTCTTGAGCTGTCGCGCCATGCGTCCTCAAATCGGCGGCGCCAGGGCGATGGCTTCCCGGAGATCCACCCCCAGGATCTTCGGGAGGTCCACCAGGATGATGAGGCGGTCCTGGAGCTTGGCCACGCCACGTATGTAGTTCGCATCGATCTCGACGACTTCCTCCGGGGCGGGCTCGATGAGCGAAACGGGCACCTTCAGGACCTGGGAGGTCCCGTCGACGAGGAGACCGATGAGGCGCTCCCGGAGCTTGACGACCACGACCCGGGCGAGGCGCGTGGCCTCGACCTCGCCGAGGCCGAGGCGCCGCTTCAGGTCCACGACCGGGATGATGCGGCCTCGCAGGTTGATCACGCCCTTTATGGCTTCGGGCGCGCGAGGGACCGGCGTGACCTCGGTGACGCGGATGATCTCCTGGACCAGGCGCACGTCAACCGCGTACTCCTCGTTCGCGAGCAGGAAGCTGACGAGGTGCTCCTGCGCCTCGGTCGCCTTCTTCTCCTCGCGGGTCGGAGCCGCAAAGAACGAGATGTTGTGGACCCGGGAGCCCTCGTCCCGCGACGAGACGACGGGGGCCGGCTCCACGGGGACGACGGCGGTGGGTTCGGGGCCGGCGGGCTCGACCCAGGCGGCTTCGGCTCGCGCGAGGATGTCCTCGGCGAGGCCTGAAGATGGAAGCGAGATCCTCGACGGCTCCCCTCCCTCCCGCGCGTTGTCCGCGGGAAAGAACAGGGTCTCCTCTCGGGAAACCCAGGCCGCCGGGGGCGGGGCCTCGTCGGCCGGCCGGCGGGGCGGCAGCTCTCGGACCGGTCGGCGCGACTCGACGACGGGACGGTCCGACGAGGCCTTCTTGCCGCTCCGCTTGCGTCCCTCGGCCATCAGCCGTTCTCCTTCACGATCCCACGACGCTGGCGGCGTCGGCGCGGCCATGGAGGAAAGCATGGCGTTTCCCCTCGAAAAGCACTGCCACGTCGAGAATCAGCACCACCCGTCCGTCGCCCATGATCGTGGCTCCGGCCACCGCCGAGCCCTCTCCCATGACGGCGGGATCGAGGGCCTTGATGACGACCTCCTGCTGGCCCCGGAGCCGGTCCACGACCAGGCCGAGGCGCTTGTCTCCGCGGCCCAGGATCACGATGTACTCCGCCCCTCCGCCCCCGCGAAGGCCGAACAAGGTCGAGAGGCGCAGGAGCGGCACGAGGCGATCGCGGATCCTGAGGGTCTCCCTGCCGTTGATGAGGTGGATCTCCTCGGGCTTGAGCTTCAGGCTCTCGACGACCGCTCCGATCGGCAGCGCGAAAGGCCGGTCGCCCACGTCCACGAGCAGAGCCGTGATGATGGCAAGGGTCAGCGGGAGCTGGATGATGAACTTGGTGCCGACGCCCGGAACGGTCTCCACCTCGACGAGGCCCGACAGGCGCTCGATCGACTTCAGCACGACGTCGAGACCCACGCCCCTCCCGGACACCTCCGTGATGGCGTCGGACGTGGAGAACCCCTGGGCGAAGATGAGTTGCACCACCTCCCGATCGCTCAGGCTCTCATCACCCTTCAGGAGTCCCCGCTGCGCCGCTTTGCGCCTGACGGTGACCGCGTCGATCCCGGCGCCGTCATCCATGATCGTGATCACGACGTGGCTGGACTCCTGTGCGGCCGAAAGGAGGATCGTGCCGGTGGGCGTCTTGCCGCGGGCGATCCGCGTGGCGGGCGTCTCGATGCCGTGGTCGACGCTGTTGCGGATCAGATGAACGAGGGGCTCGCCGATCTCGTCGATGATCGCCTTGTCCACACGGGTGTTGTCCCCTTCGAGGATCAGCTCGATCTCCTTCCCCTGCTGCCGGGCCAGGTCGCGGACCATTCGCGGGAACCGCTCGAAGACGTGGCGGATGGGGAGCATCCGGACGTCCATGACCGTCTCCTGCAGCTCGGCCGAGACCCCCGCGACCTGATGGACGGCATCGAGCAGCTCCTGCCCCGCGTTCCGGTCAGCCAGCCGCTCCGCAAGCTCCTTCCCCGTCTGAAAGAGCTTCGTCCGATGGATGATCAACTCCCCGACGAGGTTCAGGAGGTGGTCGAGCTGCGCAAAGTCCACCCGTACCATGCTGGACTTCGGCGCGACGTACTGCGAGCCGGACGGCTTCGGCTCGTGGCTCCGCGGTCTCGCGGCCGGAGACGCCGGTACTGAGGGTGCCACGGGTGATGCACCCGCCAGGGCCTCGAGGGCCGTCGCGCCCGCAGCCTTGGCGGTGGCCTGTCCGACCAGCATCTCGAGGACGGTCTGCTCCGGGACGAGGTCCCGGACCTCGGTCTTCTCGCGGCACGCTTGCTCCACGGCATCACGGAGGGCGCTCGCCCCGGCGAAGAGGCGGTCGAAGACGCTCGGCTCGAGAGGGACACCGCCCTCCACCACGTGGGAAAACACGTCCTCCAGCCGGTGGACGTAGTCCTTGATCCCCGAAAACCCCATCATCCCGCTGTTGCCTTTGAGGGTGTGGAGGGGACCGAGAACGGCCGACACCACCTCGGGGTCGAGGCCTTCCCGCTCGAGGGTCAGGAGGCAGTGGTCGAGGGCCTCGAGGTGTCCCCTTGCATCCTCGAGGTAGATGTTGAGGAGGTCCTGGGAGACCTGGAAGTCGCTCATCGGAACGCGCCTCGGTGCGCCAAGACGGGGAAGCCTGCGCTGCGGGTGCTCCGACGCCGGACTGTCATGGACGATTGCCCTGCCCTAGGCGGCCGTGATCTTCTCGATCAGACCGTGCAGCTCGGACGCCTGGAAGGGCTTCTTCACGTAGCCCTTGGCGCCCATCTTCAGACCGCGGATCGTGTCCTCCTCCTTGCCTTCCGTCGAGATGATGATGACGGGGATGGACTGATAGGCGGGCTCCTTCTGGACACGCTGCAGGAACTCGAGGCCGTTCATCACCGGCATGTTGATGTCGAGGAGGATGAGGTCGATCCCCTCCTCCTGGCCGAGCTTGTCGAGGGCCTCGAGGCCGTTCATGGCGCTGATCAGCTTGCAGTTCTTGTAGCGGGAGAGGAACAGCTTGTACATCTGGTGGATCAGCGCGGAGTCGTCGACCGCGAGGATCTTCCTGAGCATCTGTTCACCCTCCGAGCCCGGTAGAGGGGTTCTACCACCGAAGGCTCCCGCATTCAACTTCTGGGTGTCTGAAGCCGACTCCGTTGACACGATTTGTGAGCGACGACGATAATCCGCGGGTGTTCCCCCACGCCCGCTCCCTCGTCGGCCCCGACGCCCACGGGGCCGCCAACGGGAGCTAGCCGGTGTTCGAGTCGCGGGAGCGACTGGGCCGCGACATCGCTGCGTTGCTGGGCGTGCTCCGGGGCTTGGCCCAAGGGCGCTACGCCTGTCTCGTAGAGCCCAAAGGAATCCTTTTCGAGGACCCCGCCCCCGAAGATGGGGGAGACTGGGCCTTGCGCCGGTTTCTCGAGGGGAGAGCCACGGCCCTCTTCGCCCTCCCGGCCAGCCTCGCCGCGGCCGGCCCCATGGAAGATGTCTTCGAAGGGTGGGACGACGACGACTTCTTCCTCGCGTTCGTCAACGGTCGCGTCGGCCTTGTGGTGGCATGCCCGGACGCGGAGTCGTTTCGGGCCCGGGTCGACGATCCACTCCGCATCCTGGGAGACCGTCTCATTCGTTGGAATCCCTCCTACCGCCTCGATCCGCAGGGCCGAGGCTTCTTCTTCAGCGCGGCCAAGCTCGAGGTCGTCGTCGTCGGCCGGGACAGGAGCTGATCGTCCTATCACCCCTCAGCCCTCGACCGTTGCCGGGGTACAATAGCCGATTGGGTGAGTCCCAGTCGCTTCTGAACGGCGCTTCTCGGCGCACTCTCCGCTCTTGTGATCCTCAGTGCTCAGTTGAGTCGCCGCCCATGAAGAACATCCGGAACTTCTCGATCATCGCCCACATCGACCACGGGAAGACCACGCTGTCGGACCGCCTCATGGAGCGCACGGGAGCGCTCACGCAGCGGGAGATGACCGAGCAGTTCCTGGACTCCATGGACCTGGAGCGGGAGCGCGGCATCACCATCAAGCAGCACTCCGTCCGGCTTCACTACAAGGCCAGGGATGGGCAGGACTACGTCCTGAACCTCGTCGACACGCCGGGGCACGTGGACTTCTCGTACGAGGTCTCGCGGAGCCTGGCCGCGTGCCAGGGGGCGCTCCTGGTCGTCGACGCGAGCCAGGGGGTCGAGGCCCAGACCCTCGCCAACGCCCATCTCGCCGTCGATGCCGGGCTTGAGATCATCACCGTCCTCAACAAGATCGACCTGCCCGGGGCCGAGCCCGAGAAGGCCAAGGAACAGGTCGAGAACGTCATCGGCATCGACGCCTCCGGCGCCATCCTCGCATCCGCAAAGCAGGGGATTGGCATCGACGAAATCCTGGAGGCGATCGTTACCCGCCTCCCAGCGCCCAAGGGCAACCCGGATGGGCCGCTGCGAGCGCTCGTCTTCGACTCGTGGTTCGACCAGTACCGCGGGGTCGTGATCCTGGTCTACGTCGTCGACGGCACCCTCGCTCCGAAGATGAGGGTTCGGCTCATGGCTTCCGGCGGGGCCTACGAGGTCGAGCAGGTGGGCGTCTTCACCCCGAAGCCGGAGCCCGTCGAGAGCCTGTCCGCCGGCGAGGTGGGTTTCGTCATCGCGGGGATCAAGAAGATCTCGGACACGAAGATCGGCGACACCTTGACCGACGAAAGGCGGCCCGCGCCTGAGCCTCTCCCCGGCTTCAAGGAAGTGAAGCCGATGGTCTTCGCCGGCCTCTACCCCGTCGATGCGGACCAGTACGCCGAGCTGCGCG
>Ga0210377_10003862_pt1 | contig 12762 bp, 9 predicted proteins | sample PLM4_65_b1redo_FD_155480 | JGI IMG/M metagenome (GOLD analysis project Ga0210377, IMG submission 155480) | Groundwater sediment microbial communities from an aquifer in East River, Colorado, USA - PLM4_65_b1 redo | ecosystem: Environmental > Terrestrial > Soil > Riparian zone | place: USA: East... | reverse complement strand
GATCCCGCTCAACCGAGTCCGTAGACGATCGCGCAGCCGAGCGAGGCCGCCAGGAGAACAGAAGCGAGCCCCCTATGCTTTGTCACGTTCCGCCTTCGACACCTCGCGGGCGTTCACCAGGTCGGCGAGGATTTCGTTCGCTGGACGCGCCGGGCGCATCGGACGGGCCTCTCCGAGGAAGGGCCAGACGGCGTCGCGAATTTCGTCCGGAAGCACGGTCTCCAGGTATTCGAGCGCGGTTCCGCGAAGGCGCGCATCTTCCTGGTGCAGCGCTTTGAAGGCGATCCGGATCGACTCGCGATCGAGAACCAGCGTGAGAATCGAAAATACGTGCTCGAAGCTGCGGTCGAACCGGTCGCGCAAGAGCCGGTCGATGAGGGCCGGCGGTTCATTCTCCTCGTCGTCGAACTCCGGCGCGCGCTGGCTGTCCCACACCTCCTTGCTGTGCGCGACCTCTCGTCCCACGATCGCGATGACGGTCTGGAGAGGAATCACGATGGCCGCCTCCGAAGCGGTGATCCGGAGGAGCGCGCGGCCGCATTCGTAACGCACCTCGAAACGCTCGTCTTCGGTACCGCGGATCAGCGCATCCGCGGCCGCCTGCGTCGGGCAAGCCGACAATACGCGCGGGATCCTTCGGCGAATGTCGAAGTCGACGCTGGGATCGCAGAGCCCGTCCGCGAGCTGTCCGGTGGCCTTTTGCGCGATCTTCCGCAGTGCGCGAATCGCATCGAGATGAAATTCCTTGCTCGCGAGAAGCAGAATTACAGAAGCAATCAGTGGCGTAGCCAGCGGCGTCTCCGCGCTGAGGACGCTGCGGACGCGCTTCGGACTTCCCGAAGACAGATCGTGGACCGCCTGGAGCGATACATCGAGGCTCGCCATCACGTCGACTGGGGCAGGCGCCACGGCCTCGAGCGGCACGGCAGCATCCTTCGGCTCCGACGTCGCGAGCGCCGCGAGCTCCACGGTGCGCGGTAGATCATTCAGGTGCTCGACGATCTCGTCGCTGACCTCGACGCTCTCTCGTGTTGCAGGCAGCTCGAATGCCTCGACACGCGGTTCCATCTTCTCCGCCTCCTTCCGCAAGCTCTCCTCGAGCACCGCTACGTAGCCCATGTGCAGCGGGCTCGAGCGCGTCAGGGTCGCGAGCGCGCAGGCCACGGTGATGACGAGGAGAATTCCACTCGCCCGCTCGCCGTCCTGCTGCAACTGAAGCGTCACGAAGGCGATTGCACTCGCGGCGACCGTACCGAGTCGGTCGAAACCGACGTCGATGAGCAGCTTCGTCGAGCGCCTCTTCTGCTCCGAAAGCGGCGTGTAGAGCAGCTCGTAGGCCGCGCGAAAGAGGGAGTTGCGCTGCGCCGCTTCGCCGCCCCGCAGGACGGCCGTGCTCCCGAGTCCGGGCACTGCGAGCCCGAACACTCCCCCCAATACGACCACGCCCGGCAAGAGCGCGATGGTCACGGCGAGCCCGAGCTTCTCGAGGGCGATTCGGCCGAGCAGGATTTGCAGTGTGAAGGACAGAACCCCCACCGAAAGCCAGAAGAGCGCGAAGAACGCCAGGAGGTCCGGGCCCTTTGCATATGCCTTCACCGCCTCGGCGCTGAATACGTAGTCGAGCAACCCGGACGTGACGGCGCCCAGCGCGACCACGAGCGCCAGATTCTGCAAGTAGGGCGCCTCGCGGAGAATGCGCAGAGGAGAAAGCTCCGCGATCGAAACCCGCTCGACCCCTTCGGCGTTCTGATCTCGGCGACCCTCGCGTGCCACCGGAAGATCCACCGGCCGCAGCGTCTGCGAATCTCGCGAACGCAGGCTGCCCCACAGGCAGACGAGGTTCATGGCGGCGAGCAGTGGAAGCATCGTCGGCACCGCGATGACCGAGGCGGCGCGCCAGGCCAGGACTCCACCCACTACGCCGCCGAGCGTCCCTCCGCCCGCAATGAATGTGACGGCGCGCTTGCCGGTGTGCGGATCGAATCTCTCGTTGACGAACGACCAGAAGGCGGAAATCACCGACGCGCCGAAGAGCGCGGTGTGCACGTAGACCGCGACGGCTGCAAGCCGCGGAGCGGGGAAGGAGAGCGCCCACGCGCCAAGGAGTGCCATGCCGCTCACCGCGAAGCTGGCCGGCACGACCCTCGCAGGAGAGTGTCGCAGGATCATCTTCGAGAGCCAGAGCACCGCAAAGATCGAGAGCACCGCGGAGGCCGCCATCATCGACGGCAGGGTCGTCACGTCGAAGCTCGTGAGGAACAACGTATCACGCGTCGCCTTCCCGGCGACCTGCTGCGCGATCATCGCCGCCGAAACGACGGCGGTGACCACGGCGCCTGCCGGGAGCGGGAGCTTCACGGATGCCACGAAATGGGTCGCGCGATCTGGAGCGTTCGATCAGGCAGCAGCACGCTCGAGAGCATAGGAGGAAAATTCGGAGTTTGCGTCTGCGCCGCCTTCCGTCGGTTTGAAGAAACTACCCGCGATTGTAACCGGAACTTACAAAGAACGGAGACGCGAGAGCTGTGGATCACGCCGGTATGCCTATCACCCGGCACATCCCTTGCTCTGTACCGTGTCAGAGGTACGAAGACGGCGACCGACGTCGATACAAACGGCAAGCCCGTCTCGATCGAGACCGTGAAAGCCGGTCTTCCCGTGACCGTCTACTACGACAAGTCCGGAAACAAGAGGGTGGCTACCAAGGTCGTCGTGACCAGGACGGTGCCCGTTGACCCGCATCGCTAGGGCCGTCATCGAGATCGAGAGGGACGCGGTGCAGCCTCGAACGCATATCCCGGCGCGTAGCCCATGGGCCCGACGAACCCGTCGTCGGGCCCTGATCGCGGGGACCCTGCTGTCCATCTGCGTTTCGGGCACGGGGCAGGCGGACAGTCAGGACGCGCGGACGCTCGATGTCTCCGCCTGTGAGGTCAGAACCAAAGCGCGTATGCAATGGCTGGTCGATCGCGCCGATTCGCGCGAACGCCATGCGGACATCTGGTGGCGAGGGTGGATCGGGTTCTACGGCGCCGGCGTGGCCATCCAGAGCACTCGGGCGGGGTTCGAGGACGATGCGGGAAAGCGGGCGGATTTGATCGTGAGCGCGGCCAAGGCCCTCGGCGGCGTGACGCGACTCTACTTCTCCCGGCCCGTGGCGCGGTTGGGGGCGGATCCCCTGCGAGCCGAGGCACTCCCCGACGAGAAGGCATGCCTCGAGCGGGTCGCGCAGGGCGAGACGCTCCTGCGGCAGGCGGCGGACGAGTCGGAACGGCGGTGGGATTGGAAGGCGCATCTGTTCAACGTCGCCTTGAACACGGCGGGCGCCGTGATCGTCACTCAGGCGTTCGACCAGAAAAGTGGTTGGACTTCGGGGGGAATCGGAATCGCCGTCGGGGAGGCGATGTTGTGGAGCCACCCGTGGCACGGCAGGAGCGATCTCGAGGAGTACGAAGCAAGCTTCGCGCCCAGTGCCCCTACACAAACGAGCTGGCTGCTGCTGCCGTACGAACTGGGGCTTCGCTTGCAGGTGAGATTCTGAGGCTCTGCCGTGAGCTGGCCGTATGGGCAAGGCGCACCGTCGAATGCTCGGTGTAGGACAGCGATGAAGAGCTCGGTCTCCTGCCAGCGCCGGTCGAAGCGGAGACGGACTGGTGCCCTCGACCACCCTTGCGCGGGCGATGGTCGATGCCGAGCCGACCCAGCGCTGCGTACGGACCCCAGGCATCGGTGAAGACAGTTGCGCAGATAGAACCAGCAACTCGCTTCGTCGGGGAACTGCGCCTGGAAATCCAGAAGCGTGCACGGGAATCGCATTCGGCTGCCCTCCTCAGGCGGCCAGAATGCTCCCGCGGCGTGGCGCACTCACATTGGGTCACAGACGGAGCGAATCGGATGGGCAGAGTCGTTTCGAGCGGGAATCTTGCGTCCGGGTCCGGGCGTTCCGTCATCTCCCTCGGGTAGAGAGCGCCGGGTCGGCGCGGAAAGGGGCCCGATGCGGCCCGCTTTGTACAAAGGAGGTCCTCTCTGTCTTCCGCTGCGGCCAAGGTTCTTCGATCCGCGTACGCGGCCCGTTCCGCACACGCCGCGACCGAGTCATCGCCGCTTCGCCATGGCACGTACCTTGCTCTCCTCCAGAACGCGAGACGAACTGAGTGTATGTATTTCGGATACTGCGCCGGTGGACTCACCCTGTTGATCGTCTTCGTGCTTCTTTTCGAGAGGAGAACCAAAATGAACTACAAGAGCTTGATTGCTGCGGCCATCGTGGCATTTCCCCTTTTTGTTGCCAGTCAGTCCTCCGCCATTCCGGTTGACCTCGGAACGGCGGGCGATTTCGTGATTCTGGCAAAGTCAGGAATCTCGACCACTGGAACCACCTTAGTTGTTGGAGATATGGGAGTTAGTCCAATCGGTGCGACTGGCATCACTGGATTTGGGTTGGTAGCGGATGCCTCGAATACATTTTCGACATCATCTCTGGTGGTTGGAAGCGTATTTGCATCCAACTATTCCCCTCCTACTCCAGTGTATTTGACGACCGCCGTAGGCGACATGGAAGCCGCGTACACCGACGCCGCTGGGCGGCCGGCTGATGTCACCGAGCTGGGCGCAGGAAATATTGGTGGGATGACCCTCGCCCCTGGCGTCTACAAATGGGGCACCGGGCTCACAATACCTACGGATGTCACCCTTTCGGGCGGCTCAAATGATGTCTGGATTTTCCAGATAGCGGGAACTCTCACTGTCAGCTCCGACACGAGTGTCATCCTGGGCGGCGCCGCACAGGCCAGCAACATCTTCTGGCAGGTCGCCGGCCAAACGACTCTTGGAACGGACTCTCAATTCGTGGGAATCATTCTCGATCAAACAAAGATTGTGATGAACGCCCGCGCCACGCTGGATGGCCGGGCGTTGGCACAGACCGCAGTTACCATGATCAGCAATGCTGTTACCCAGCCGGTTTCGACGCCGTTCGACGACTTCTTCTTCATCCAGAGCAGCAACGATCAGAACAACAACACTTGTTCGGTCGGCGTAAGCGGCGAGGAGTTCGAGGCGTTTGGAGACGTTTCGGGCGTCGGCACGGATGGTCAGGCCGTGAGGATCTCCTACGATACCCCGCAGCCTACGAAGACGAGCCGCAGCAACAAGAGGATCTCGGTCAAGCAGAGCAGATTCTCGACCCTCAACGTCTTCTTCGACGGTATGTCCGCGACCGACGGCCCGGTGATCGTCGAGAAGTGCTCGGTCAACGGCTCAGCCAACACCGTGAAGCTCATGGGCTCGGTCTCGGTGAAATGCAATACGGAAAGCCTGTTTGCGCTTCTGACTGAGAATCAGATCGAGAGCATCCGGACGGCCTTCCATGGCAACAAGAAGGTCAAGGTCAAGGTCAACAGCGACGCCTCGAAGGCGTCGCTCTCGCTCAGCTGCAGCGGGGACGCATTCAGCGACTGAGCGAGCGCCGGGGGACAATTCTCACGCGCTCCCAATTCAGAGGCCGGGGTACCCGAGAGCACCGGGTGCCCCGGCCCTCTTGCAAGCACGTAGCTCGGCCGGTCCCCGAAGCGCCGGCGGCACCGTGGTAGATCGTGTTAGGCGGACGGTTGGCAAGCGCCGGGATGGCGAGCTTCGCAGACGTGCTCCAGCCGCCAATTCGACTGGCTGGTGCATTCCGATGGCTGCAAATGCGTCCACCGCTCGCAGCGGAGCCCCTCGTCCGGGTGGGTTCCCGCTGTCGGAGGCGCCTCCAGAAGATTACACGAGTCGTTTTTCCCGCGACGGGGTCGCTGACAGAATGGTACTTCTCGGACGTCAGGAGAATCCAGCTTGAATCACCTACGCTTCCACGCGCCGCTGGCGCGCGTCAGAACCCCGGGCGGCCGGACGATAGGGGCCGATATGGATCGGAGGAGTGCATTTCGCAACGCATGGCAACGCTGGGGCGTCCCGGTGGCCGTTATCGTTGCAGCCGGCGCATTCCGGCTGTGGCCGTTACAGGCTCTTGAAGCGCGTCTCACCTGGTTGACGTTCTATCCGGCGGTCGCCGTCGCCGCACTCTACGGTGGCCTCCGCGCTGGCTTGCTGGGGACATCTCTCTCGTGCCTTGCGGTCTTGTGGTTACTGCCCCCATTGACTGGCCAACCCTTCATCCGAGACTCCGCTGACTGGCTGGGCCTGGCTGTCTTCGCCGCAACCAGCATCCTGGTCTCGGGCATCGCCGAGACGACACGTCGCGCCAACGCACGCGCGAAGCAGGCCCACGAGGAAACCGAAGTGGCGAACCGCGAGTTGCAGGCGTTTAGCTACTCGGTCGCCCACGATCTGCGCGCGCCGCTGCGCGGAATGAACGGCTTTGCACAAGTGCTCATCGACGACTATGGCAACAAGCTCGATGCCGACGGCCAGGACGCACTTCAAGAGATCCTTCTCAACGCGCGCCGGATGGGCGAGTTGATCGATGCCCTGCTCTCGTTGTCGCGCGTGACGAGGAGCGCACTGAAGCCCGAGTCGGTCGATCTTTCGGCGGTCGTGCGTGCGACCGCTTCGCGGCTCTCGACCGCCGAGCCGCAACGCACCGTCGAGGTGGTCGTTCAGGATCACCTCCGCGCGGACCTCGATCCGGTGCTCGCGCGAACGCTCGTCGAAAACGTCGTCGGGAACGCCTGGAAGTTCACGAGCAAGGTACCCGCTGCTCGTATCGAATTCGGGGTTGCCGAGAAGGATCGCGTCCGCGCCTTCTACGTGCGCGACAATGGTGCAGGCTTCGACATGGCGTTCGCGAACAAGCTCTTCGCGCCCTTCCAGAGGCTCCACACCGTGGCCGAGTTTCCCGGCACCGGGATCGGTCTCGCGACCGTGCAACGAATCGTGCATCGCCACGGCGGGCGGATGTGGGCCGAGGGGACCGTCGATGGTGGTGCCACCTTCTACTTTGCGTTTCCCCGCCGAGACCTTGGAGGTAAGTGATGAACAAAGTGATCCTGCTCGTCGAAGACAACTCCAGCGATGAAAAGCTGACGCTGTTGGCCTTCAAGAAATGCGGCGTCTCGAACGAAGTCGTTGTCGCCCGCGATGGTGAGGAAGCGCTCGACTATTTGTTCGGCACCGGGAGCCACGCAGGTCGCGATACGAGGGTCGTCCCGACCGTCGTGCTCTTGGACCTGGGGTTGCCGCGCATCGACGGTCACGAGGTGCTGCGCCGGATCCGCGCTGACGCGCGTACGAAGCTCCTCCCCGTCGTGATCCTCACCTCGTCGAAGGAGGACGAGGATGTTGCCCGTGGTTACGCTCTCGGCGCCAACGCATACGTCCGCAAGCCGGTGGACTTCGTCGAGTTCTCGCAGGCGGCCAGGACGCTCGGCCTGTTCTGGCTCCTTTTGAACGAGCCGCCTCGGGTCGGACGAAGCCCGTCATGACCCGCGACGGGGTCGCTGACAGAATGGTACTTCTCGGACGTCAGGAGAATCCAGCTTGAATCACCTATCGCTCGCAAGCGAAGCGCGCAGCGAGGCGACGCCGCGCGAAGCACGGGCGGCGCGGGCTGTGCCCGCGCCGGGATCCACTAGAGACTCGCTCGCACGGCCGTGGCGGCGTCCGCGACCGCGCGTTTTGCCACGTCGAGCATCTGTGTCATCGAGAAGAAGCCGTGGATCATGCCGTCGTAGCGGACGTGGGTCGTCGGAACGCCCTCGCGCTGCAACCGGGCGGCGAGCGCTTCGCCTTCGTCGCGCAGCGGATCGTACTCGGCGGTGATCACGTGCGCCGGCGGGAGACCCGCGAGGCTCGCAGCGCGCAGCGGCGAGGCGTAGGCATTCGCGCCCTCCTCCGGGCGGACGAGATAGTGGTTCCAGAACCAGCGCATCATCTCGCGCGAGAGCAGATAGCCCTGCTGGTTCTCTTCGTAGGATGCCGTGTCGAAGGCGTGATTCGCGACGGGATAGATCAGCAGCTGGTGGCGCAGCGCCGGACCGCGGCGGTCGCGTGCCATCAGCGCCACCACGGCGGTGAGGTTGCCGCCCGCGCTGTCGCCGCCGATCGCGATGCGCGCGGTGTCGACGCCGATCTCGGCGCCCTTCTCGGCCACCCAGCGCGTGGCCGCGTAGCAATCCTCGGGCGCGGCGGGAAATTTGTGCTCGGGAGCCAGCCGATAGTCGACCGACACCACGATGCAACCGATCGCGTTCGCGAGGCTGCGGCAGGTGCCGTCGTGCGTGTCGAGGCTGCCGATCACGAAGCCGCCGCCGTGGAAGTAGACGAGCGCGGGAAGGCCGCGGGCCTCGCTCGGGGCGTAGATCCGCACGGGGATCTCGCCCGCGGGACCGGGGAGCGTGCGATTCTCGACGCGCGCGACCGCCTCGACGGGGCCCGCGGCCCCGGGCATCGCCGCCATCGCCTGGCGCAGCATGGGGGGCGCCAGGGCGAGCACGATCTCGTCGCTGAGCAGGGGGATCTGGTCGAGCATGGCGCGGGCCTGGGGATCGAGCGGCATCGGTTTCTCCTCGCGGTCGAACCGGCGTAGAATAGCGGGCACGCCCGCCGTCGGAGGACTCGATGTCCGCGGATGCCAGTTCTTGCGTGCCCCGTCTCTCGGCCCCGCCGCCCCGGCGCCGTGTCGAATGGGCCCGCGCCTGGCGCGCCCTGCGCACGCTCGTCGACGATCCCGAGCGTACCGACCAGGTCTTCGAGCTGATCAACGCACTCTCCGGCAATGCCGGAGAGCGCCTGTTCCAGCGCTTCTGCGCCGATCCCGACGGCCGGCGGCTGCTCGCAGCGCGTCCGTCGCTGCTCGCGACGCTCGCCGACCAGGGCCGGCTCGCGGCGCTGCCCGAGGCCAGCTTCGGCCTGACCTACGCCGAGTTCATGCGCCGCGAGCGCATCGAGGCGAAGGGGCTCGTCGACGCCGCGCAAGCCGTCGCCGAATCCCGCAGCCTCGATCCCGAGCGCGACTGGTTCTTCCAACGCCTGCGCGACATGCACGATCTCTGGCACGTGCTGACGGGCTACGGGCGCGACATCGCGGGGGAGGCGGCGAATCTGGCCTTCAGCTACGCGCAGACGCGCAATCGCGGCATCGGCGCGATCGTGGTCGCGGCGGCGGTGCTCGGGCCCTGGCGCCTGGATTTCTTCTGGCCGCGCTACCTGTGGCGCGCCTGGCGACGCGGCCGGCGCACGCGGCCGCTGGCGATGGCCGATTACGAAGCGCTGCTGCCGCTCCCGCTCGACGAGGTGCGGCGGCGCCTGCACATCGAGCCGCCCGAGCGCGCGCACCCTGGCGGCATCGTCGTCTTCCAGCCTCCGGCACCGGAATCCGCGAGCGGGATGGCGCACGGCCAGCCGCCGGCCTCGACGCCCGGCTAGCGATGCGCTTCGCCACGCGCCCGACGTTGCGCGGCTTCGGCGGAGCGGTGTCGGCGGGCCACTATCTAGCGACACAGATTGGCGTGCAGACGCTCGCCGCCGGGGGGAACGCCGCCGACAGCGCGTGCGCAATGGGCTTCGCGCTCCAGGTGCTCGAGCCCACCCAGAACGGCCCGGCGGGCGAGGTACCGATTCTCGTGTATGACGCCCGCGAAGACCGCAGCTGGGCGATCTCGGGGCAGGGCCCGGCGCCCGCGGCCGCGACTCTCGAGGCGATGCACGAGCGCGGCGTCACGAGCATCCCGGCGGATGGGCTGCTCGCGGCGACGATTCCGGCTGCGCTCGACGCCTGGTGCCGCCTGCTCGAGCGCTTCGGAACGCAGCGCCTCGAGGACGTGCTCTCGCCCGCGCGCGGGCTCGCCGCGCGCGGCTTCCCGATGTACCCGTTCCTGCGGCTGATCCTGCAATTCTGCGAGCCGCGCTTTCGGGCGGAATGGCCGAGCAGCGCCGAGATCTACCTGCCGATCCGCGAGACGGGCGAGCGCCAGACCAACCCGGCGCTCGCGGCGTTCTGCGACGCGCTGATCCGCGCCGAGCGAGCGGCGAGCGGCTCGCGCGAGACGCGCATCCGCGCCGCGCGCGACTCTTTCTACCGCGGCCGCCCCGCGGAGCAGATCGAGCGCTTCGTCGCGACGCCCGTTCGCGACGGTACGGGACGCGCGCACGCAGGCCTGCTCACGGCCCAGGATCTCGCCCGCTACGAGGGGCAGATCGAGGAGCCGGTCGACGCCAGCTACCGGGGCGCCCGCGTCTGGAAATGTCCACCCTGGAGCCAGGGGCCGGTGTTCCTCCAGCAGCTCCGCCTGCTCGAGGGCTTCGACCTCGCGGCGATGGGCGCGGGCAGCGCCGATGCACTTCATACTTGGGCCGAGTGCGCGAAGCTCGCATTCGCGGACCGCGAGGCCGTGTATGCCGACCCGCGCTTCGAGAAGGTGCCGCTCGAGCGGCTGCTCTCGGATTCCTACACTGACGAGCGGCGTTCGTTGATCGATCCGCAGGCAGCCTCGCTCGCGCAGCGCCCGGGGATCGGCAGGCTTCCCGAGGGCTGGCCCCTCGTCGCCCCAGGCTCGGGCGCCCTCGCCGAGCCGCAAGCGCTCGCCGCCGCCCTCGGCCGCCGCGACACCACGCAGCTCGTCGCCGCCGACGCCGCGGGGAACCTCGTCTGCGCGACCCCGAGTGGCGGCTGGCTGCCCACCTCGCCGGTGATCCCCGAGCTCGGGTTCCCCGTCGGTACCCGCGCCCAGATGTTCGCGCTCGACCCGAGCCACCCCAACGCACTCGCGCCGGGCAAGCGCCCGCGCACGACCCTCTCGCCCTCGCTCGCCCTTCTGCCCGACGGGCGGCGCATGGCCTTCGGCACGCCGGGAGGGGACCAACAGGACCAATGGGCGCTGCACTTCTTTCTGGCGCTCGTCGACTTCGAAGTCGCGGATCTGCAGGAGGCGATCGACGCGCCGACGCTGCACAGCATGCACATGCCGAGCTCGTTCCATCCGCATTTCGCGCAGCCCGGCACGCTGGTGGTGGAGGAACGCGTGGCGGCGGACGTCGTCGCCGAGCTCGCGCGGCGCGGGCACCGCATCCAGCGCAGCGGCCCCTGGGACCACGGCCGCCTGCTCGCGGTGACCCACGCGGGCGGTCGCTTCGAAGCCGCGGCCTCGCCGCGCTTCCAGGTCGCCTACGCGGCGGCGCTGCCATGAGCGCCGGCCGCGATCGCCCTTCCCGCCCCTCTGCCGGGCAGCCCGCGTCGATCGATCTGATCGCCGCGACGGCTGTCGAGCGTCGTTTCGAGCGCGTGCTCGATCACCTGCACGCGATGCTGCTCGAGTTCGACGGCGACGGGCGCGTCCTCTACGTCAGCTCGAACGTCTCGGAGATCCTCGGCTATGCGCCCGAAGAGATTCGGTTGCTGCACCACTTCGAGTGGATCCACGCGGAGGACGTGGCGCAGATCCTCGAGCTGTCGCGCCAGCTCGCGAGCCGCGGCGAGTCGGCGGACGCCATCTACCGCGCGCGGCACAAGCAAGGCCGCTGGCTCTGGCTCGAGATGTCGGCGAGCAGCTTCGTGATGGCCGACGACATGATCCGCACGCTCGCTTTCGTGCGCGACGTGACGCAGGAGCGCCAGGCGGGACGCGCGCTGCGCATCACCGAGGACCGCTTCAGCGCGATGGCGGAGAATGCCGCGGATTTGATCGGCGAGATCTCCGGCAGCGGCAGGGTCGTATACGTGAGCCCGAATTGCGAGTCCTTGTTGGGCACGCCGGCCGAGGCGTACATCGGCCGCAGGGTCGACGATCCCATCATCCAGGAGCGGCTGCACCCGGAGGATCGCGGAGCCCTGAACCAGCTGGGCGAGCTGCCCTTTCCCAGCGGGGCTGAGGGGCAGTTCGAGTACCGCTACCGCCACGGAGATGGCAGCTGGCGCTGGTTCGAGACGAAAGGGCGCAGCTACCGCACGCAGGGCGGTGAGCTGCGGGCGCTCATCATCTCCCGCGACGTGACCGAGCGCGTGCGCGCCCAGACGCAACTGCGCGAGAGCGAGGAGCGCTACCGCGTGCTCGCCGAAACGACGCACGATCTGGTGATCGAGCTCGACGCCGAGGGAAAGATCATCTACGTGAGCCCGAGCAGCCTCCCGACGCTCGGCTACGCGCCCGACGAGATGCAGGGAACCCTTCCCTTCGCGCTGCTCCACCCCGACGACGTCGAGCGACTCGCGGCGTCGTTCCTCCACCGCGTCGCCTCGTCCGCGCCGCGCCACGACGGCACCGTCTTCCGCATCCGACACCGAGACGGTTCATGGCGCTGGTTCGAGGGGGGCGGCGTCAACTACCGCACCGCCCGCGGCGAGACGCGCGTCGTCGCCGTGGTGCGCGATGTGACGGAGCAACGCCGCGCCGAGGACGAGCGGCGCAGACTGGAGGATTGGATTCGCCAGGCCCAGAAGCTCGAGAGCCTGGGCCTGATGGCGGGTGGCGTCGCGCACGACTTCAACAACCTGCTGACGCCGATCCTGGGCGAAGCGAGCCTGGCGTTGATGGATCTGCCACCCGATTCTGCGATCCGCGCACGCCTCGAGAGGATCCAGAAGACGGCGCAACGCGCGGCCACGCTCACGCACCAGCTGCTGGATTACGCCGGCCGCGGCTCGTTCTCGACCGAGCCCCTCGATCTCTCGCGCCTGGTGGGCGAGCTGGGCGAGCTGCTCGAGACGACGGTGGCGCGCAAGGCCGAGCTGCATCACAAGCTGCCGCCCGCTCTGCCGGCGATCGACGGCGACGCCGCACAGCTCTCTCAGGTGGTGATGAACCTGATCACGAACGCCGCCGAAGCGAT
>Ga0210377_10003861_pt1 | contig 12763 bp, 7 predicted proteins | sample PLM4_65_b1redo_FD_155480 | JGI IMG/M metagenome (GOLD analysis project Ga0210377, IMG submission 155480) | Groundwater sediment microbial communities from an aquifer in East River, Colorado, USA - PLM4_65_b1 redo | ecosystem: Environmental > Terrestrial > Soil > Riparian zone | place: USA: East... | reverse complement strand
GGTGACCACGAGCTCGTCGAGCCGCAGAGGATCATCGCGCAGCCGGAAATCCACTTCCTGGCGGCCGGCGTTGAGTGTGATGGCCTTGGTGGCGGGCGACTTGCCCAGGAACCGGGCGACCAGGGTCATCGACTGGCCCCGGGCGCGGTCGGCGCTCACGACGATGGTGTAGGTGCCATTCGCGGCCGTGGTCGCGCCGAAAGAAGCCAGCTCGCGGATGACGACTTGCGCGCCACCCAGCGGCTGTCCCTCGGTATCGGTGACTTTCCCGGTGATCGTCGCCTGCGCCGCTGCCTTGCCGGCAACCAGAGCGAGCAGGGCGGCGATCCCCCCCGTCCTCCGGAGGATGGTAAACGCCGGACTCCTCTTCATAAGGATCCTCGGGTAAGAGTTGAAACGATGGGAACCGCAAGCTCGTCGTGTCGTGCGACGGGATATACCCCCGAAGGCACGAAGCGTGCCCCCGGAAGCGAATGTGTAAGCTTCTTCTTGGTAATCGGTTAGAACCAAATCCGGCTCCCGAATGTGTCAGTCAGACACGAGCACCCGGCGCTGCAATGTGTCCCAAGGACACACCTTCGCGTACCAGAACGACCTCAGTGCCGATACTTCCGATGTACTGGGGAGTCGAGCAATTCCAGCGTATTAAGACAATTCCATCCGGGCATAAACCTGTGCCCGGGTACGAGTTTGCGCAAGCGGCGACCGGCGGCCCACTTTCCCGGGCGCCGCGATCAGCCTAATATCTGTGGACGTACGTGAGCGGCCCGGCGAGCGCTCGGAAGGAGGACTTATGTCCCCTCATGTTCACTCGACCCGACGTGTGCTGGCGCTCCTCGCCGCTCTCCCTTTGACAGTTGCCTGGCCTGCCCACTCGCAGGTTCCGGTTCCGACGACCTCGGGAATCATCGGCCGGATCTTCGACGAGCGTACCAACGAGGTCCTGGTCGATGTGCTCATCTTTCTCGACGCAACCCGCCGGGAAATTCCGGTTTCGAGTCACGGACGCTTCGTCCTGTCCAACCTGACGCCGGGAAAGCACCGCCTGGAGGTCCGGGCGATCGGCTATCGTCCCCATGTGATGGATCTGAGTCTTGCTCCCGGGCAGGTCCTCGAACGCCAGTTCGCGATGATGTTCACCGGCGATCGCCTTCCCGAGCTTGCGGTCGAATCCCGGAATTCCAAGCTGCTCCCGCGGTACGGCGATTTCGAGCGCCGGCGGACAACCGGCATCGGGGCGTATATCACCCGGGACGAGATTCGCGCCCGCGGTTACATGAGCATGGGCGACGCGCTGCGCACCATCAAAGGAGTCCGGGTGAACTGCGGCGTCGTCGAATGCCTGATCCACATGACCCGCGCCGCGCCGGGTTGCTACCCGACCTACTACGTTGACGGCCGCCGGGCGCGCAGCTTCGCCGAAAGCACCCCGATCAGCGATGTCCAGGGCATCGAGGTCTATCGCGGCGCCGCCGAGATGCCGGGCGAGTTTACCGGCGATGGCGCGATGTGCGGAGTCATAGCCATCTGGACGAGGGCGGCGCCGTAGGCCTGGCGGAATGCTTCTGATGCCGGCCGAGCTACATGGCGGGCATCCGGAGCGCGGCGTAGCGAGTCAGTGCCATGGTGGTGTACTGGATGTTGAGCGTGATCGGCGCCGGAAAGACGCTGGAGTCGAAGATCCAGAGGTTGTCCACCCCGTGCACTTTGAGCTCGGAATCCACGACGCCCTTGGTGGGATCCCGGTGGATCACATTGCCGCCCTGCAGGTGGGCGCTCTGCACCCGGACAAACGACTGCGGTCCAATGTCCCGGAAGTAGTCGTCGATCCGTTTTCGGTTTGCCGTGGGGTCCGGCCCGAGGGCGAGGGTCTCGGCGCTGTAGCGGCTGTCGAAGATCTCCCTGGCGCCGGCGTCCGCCAGCGCCAGCCCGCAGAGCCGGAGCCCGTGTGCCATCCGGGCCCAGTCGCTGGGCTCGAGCGCGAACTTGATCCAGTGAGGGGCCATCATCGGGATGCCGGAACGATCGATGGAGCCGTAGGCATCGCTGGAGATGGTTGGAAACGCCACCGCCATGTTGTTGTAGTCGGATACCCGCTTCGCGAAGCTCTCACCCCACTGCGGCAGCATCATGCCGAATACGGTGGGCGGGGCAAAGGCGGTCTCGATGATCAGCCGGTGCTTCGGAATCTCCACGATATAACCGATCTGAATTCCTTGCCCGCCGTTCAGCCGCTCGTCGAACCGGCCCATGACCGGGCTGGCATAGTTGCAGCTGAAACGCGCTCCCACCAGTCGCTCCCGGCCGCTCGACGAGGCGTAGTTGCTGTTGTGCAGCAGGGCGATGGAGTTGAAGGCGCCGGCGGCCAGGATGACCCGGTCTGCAAACAGTTTCCGGATGCCGCCGGGAACATCGATCTCGAGGTGGGAGACGGTGCGGCCGCTGCCCCGGGGCTTGAACACGATCTTCCGGACGTTGGCGCCGGTGACGAGCGACACCCGCTCGTTTCGCCTGAGCAGCTCCGGCAAGAGGGTGACCAGCGGCGTCCGGTGCGCGTCGTAGCGGCACCCGTTGTTGCACTGACCGCAGCCGATGCAATCGAGCAGATTAGCCTTGAGCGTTCCGGCCCGGGCGTACTCGGCGCCCATTCCGGCGAAGCCTTCGAAGGCCTTTCGGGTGCTCCGGGTGATGATGTGATCCTCGACCGTGGAGATGGAGAGAGGCCCCTCGAGAAAATCGAACGCGGAGTCCAGGGCCGGCCAGTCGAGGTCGGCACCGGCTCGGGCCCAGCGCCCACGCATGATGTGGCCCCACTCGTTCACCGGCCTGGGCGATCCGGCGTTGTTCACCGTGGTGCCGCCCCCGACGCAGCGGCCCTGGATAAAGCCGATCCGCTGATTGGCTCCCGGGGTGGCGCCGGCGTTGGCGTAGAGCTGGGCGAATCCCTCCAGCACGCTGGTGGGGTAACTCTCGTTGGTGCGGAGCTCACCCGCCTCGAGGATCACGATCCGAACGCCTTTCATGTCGGGGCGGAGCGCCAGCGCGTGCGCCGCCGCCAAGCCGCCCGCACCGGAGCCGATGATGGCGATGGTCGGCCCATCGGGGAATCGCTCCGGAAGATCGGTGACCCGGATCACCCGGTCGTGCAGCGCCTGCCCGACGGCGGAGCGGGCCGGCTGCAGCTCAGGCCCGGAGGGCGGGACCACCACCTGTCCGTTGGCCCGCCGAGGCAGGGCGCCGGGGGTCGGGGAGTAACCCAGCCGCGTCCAGAAGGCGGGGAGCTCGGCGAAGGCGCCGCTGACCATCGACTTCACCGTCGCCAGAATCGCCTGCTTGTCGAGCAGGAGCCCGGGGGCGCGGAAGGCGTACCGCCGGAACAACCGGTCGAGGAACTCCCGGCGTCTGGCCAGCGGCCATCGGCGGAACCGCCACTTGGTGAACAACCCAGGCGGCATGGTGAGTATCGCGAGGTGGAAATTGGTGCGAAGCGCGGCCGGTGCGGAGTTCAGGAACGCATCGAGCCGATCCACCGCCTGGACCGCCTGCGGGAGATCCGGCTCGGCAAGACCGAGCACCGCTTCCGCGAAGGCAATCAGGAATCTGCGCTCCGGTTTCCAGATAGCCATGCATCCTCCGGGAACGGAACCAGCAGCGCCTAAATTGTGACGCGCATCGCGCGCGCGCAATGATGACAGCTCGATCCCGGCGCGCCCGATGGATTCCATTGGGGAAAGGGGACCTCATGCCTGCCGCCGCCATGGCTCCCGCCGAAGCCGGTAGCGTGAAAGCGCTGCGCGCGCTGCTCGGCGTGCTGACCGTGCTTTTCGTGCTGGCCGCGTTGCTCTACGAGATCGGCCCGCTCCTGCAGCGGACTCGGGATTTCTTTCAGCAGTTGCCCTTCGTCTCCAACTCGGTGGTGAAAGTCGGCATTCTGCTCTGTTGTTGCCTGTACGCACGGGGCAACCTCAGAGACCGGCGCGGCCTGGTCGTCATCGTCATCGTGGCGCACATCGTGTCGGTGGTGGCGATGGGCGTGCTCCTGGTCGGCATGACCATCGAGCCGCAACTCCGGAAGGTTCTGTTCTCGGCGATCGCGCTCGACGGAGTGATCACGGCGCTCCTCGTCGCGCTCTACCTGAGGGCGAACGCGGCCCTCCCCGCGCCGACGCCGCCGCGCCGACGCCGGCGGCGGCGAAGGAAACGGTCGAGGCGTATCTCACCCCGGCCGAGCAATGGCTCCGGCGGGTACTGATCGGCCTGGGGGTGATCTTCGTCGGCGGCGCGGTGCTCTACGAGTACGGCCCGTTGAGCGGGATCAATCCCGACTTCTTCCGCGAGCTTCCCTTCGTCACCAATTCGGTGGTCAAGGTCAGCACGCTGGCGCTGGTGTGCTTCTGGGTGGCGGGGTCGCTGCGGTTGCGGATGTCCCTGGTGGGACCGGTCATCTTCGTCCATTTCCTCTCCGGGCTCGCGCAGCTCGTCTACCTGCTGTTCGTCGACGCTTCGACCCTCTCCCAGACCTTCGTCCTCCTGGGCCGGACCCAGACCATGAGTCAGATCCTCTGGGGAGCCATCGCGCTCGACGGGGTGATCGGCGTGCTCCTGTTGGCGCTCTACATGGCGGCCTGGCGGGCCCGGCTGGACTGCACGTTCCTGAAGCCCACCGAATACCGGACCCTGGTGGCGCTCGCGGAGGTCATGACGGAGGGCAAGGACGAGCGAATCAGCGCCGAGGAGGCGGCGCGCAACGTGGACCGCGCCATGGCCACGATGCGCACCGGGCGAAAGCAGCTCTTTCCGGTGGCGCTCATCGGGCTGCACTATTTCCCGCTCCTCGCCCTCTGGCCTCCACTGCCGGAGATCGATACCGCGCATCGCTCCACGTACCTCAAGATCCGGTTCAAGCGGGAGGCTGGACAGGGCAAGGCGAACGTCATCCGCAACATGCTGCAGGCGCTGATCCGGGTGGCCCATCAGCTCGCGGCGCTGGGTTACTACGGCGATTCGCGGGTCTTCAGCTCGGTCGGCTACACGCCATTCAGCGAGCGAGACCGCTATGCCGGACTGCGGGTCACCGAGCCGGGGCCCAACGAGCTCACGGTGGAGGGACCCTGGGACATCAGCGGGGACGTCATCGACACGGAAGTGCTGATCATCGGCAGCGGCGCGGGCGGCGCGATCCTGGCCTACTCACTGGCGGAAAAGGGCAAACTGGCGGAAAAGGGCAAGGAAGTGCTGCTGGTGGAGCGGGGGCAGTACGTCGAGCCCCGGGCGTTTGCCGAAGAGGAGCTGACCCAGCTCGAAGTGCTCTACGACGGTGGGCTCCTTCAGGTGGCCTCGGACTACCGCTTCGGCGTGCTGCAGGGCAACTGCGTCGGCGGATCCACCACGGTCAACAACGCGATCTGCTTCCCTCCCCCGCCAGCCGTCGTCGCCAGATGGAACCAGCCGGACGGCCACGACTCCGGAATCGACCTGTCCGAGCTCGATGCCAGCACGGCCTGGGTGCGCAAATTCCTCGACGTGCAGCCGCTGGGTGGCTCGATCCCGCCTTTCCAGTTCCACCGGGGCGCGGAAAAGCTCAGCGCAGTGATCGGCCGGCCGGGGGCGGACACCGGCCTCACCATGCCGAAGCCCTTCGAGTGCAACATCAGGGCCGGAGCGAGCGGCTGCTACGGCTGTGGGAAATGCAATATCGGCTGTCCGTACGACAAGAAGCTCTCGATGCTGATTGCCACCCTGCCGTGGGCTCAGCGCGACTTCGGCAAGCGGGTGCGGATTATCTCGGAGTGCGAGGTCCTGCCGTGGGCTCAGCGCGACTTCGGCAAGCGGGTGCGGATTATCTCGGAGTGCGAGGTCGAGCAAGTCTCGGGCGTGAGCGGCACGCCGCAGCGAGTCGCCGACGTACGGGCCCGTCTGGGAGATGGCCGCCGGGTGACGATTCGCGCCAAGAGCTTCGTCCTGGCGGCGGGAGCCCTGGCCTCGAGCCACCTGCTGCTCAAGAACGGCATCGGCCGCGGGCTCCCGGTGGGCAAGGGCCTCGCGTTCAACATGGTGGCCCCGGTCATGGCCGAGTTCAAGGAGCCGATGAATTCGTTCGACGGGATCCAGATGGGACACTACGTTAACGATCGGATGGGCGACCGGTTCCTGATCGAAACCTGGTACAGCCTCCCGGTCGGGTTGGCGCTCACGATGGGGGGCTGGTTCGACGAGCACTTCAACAACATGCGGCTGGCCGGGAACATGGCCGCGTACGGGATGGTCGTCGGCACCGACGGCGAGAGCAGCGTGTACCACAACAAGATGACCAACGATATGGGGTTTCACGCCGTGCAGACGCCCCGGGACATGGAGCGCCTGGTTCAGGGGCTGGACAAGCTCGCGCGGGTCCTCTTCGACGCCGGCGCCAAGCGCATCATCGTGAACACGTGGGATCACGGATCGCTCACCGGTCCGGGCCAGATTCCCGCCTTGCTCGAGCAGGCGCGGGACCCGCGGTTCATTTCATTGGCGAGTGCCCATCCGCAGGGTGGCAACGCCATCGGGCGCAGCAAGAAGCTGGGGGTGCTGGACGAGCACTTCCGGGTCCGCGGCTATGGGAACCTGTTTGTCTGCGACGCGAGCGCATTCCCCACCAGTCTGCAGGTGAATCCGCAGATGACCGTGATGGCGCTCGCCCGGTATGCCGCGTCCCGGATCGCCGCGCTTACGCCCTGAGAGGAGGTCCACCATGACATACCCGTTCACCCCGGCCAGGATCCTGATCTGCCTGCTTTTCTATGCGGGGCTCTTCCTCATCATCAGCCTGCATGGGCTCAAGATGACCCCGGCGGAGCGGAAAACCCTCATCCTGCTCTGGCCCTGCGGGTTCGTCGTGGCCTTCGTGGCCAACTATCTGCTGTACCGCGCGGGAGTGATGAGCTTCCTGCCCTGGATCAACAACTTCCTGCACACGTTCGTCTGGATCGGCATCGGCTTCCCCTATCTCTGGCTCGGGATCCGGGGCCGGCGGTCGATCGTGGTGCAGTATCTCTTGTTCGTGGTCTTCAGCGCGATCATCAAGTACATCGAGCAGGTGCTGTTCGGGACCTGGGAGCACCCCAACTTTTTCGGGATTCAGGGCAATTTCTGGTATATCCTCGGCTGGTCCACGGTCGATGGAACCTATCCATTGCTCATTCCAGCGGGTGTGCGGCTGGCGGGGAAGTTTGTGCCGGGGATCGTAACGGGGTAGGAACGAGCGTTTCCCTACTGCCTGATCTCGATTTCCCTTACCCCCGCCTTGATCTCGATTTCCCTTACCCCCGCCTGAATCGGAACTTCGAGCGGCTTCCCTCCGGGCCACCTTACCCACACCGACTTCGGCGCGGCGCGGAGTCCGAGCACCTGCACCATGCCATCCGAGGACATGTAGCTGGATCCCGCGCGGACCTCACGCACCGGTCCATCGCCGTCCGCATACCGCACCCGCATCGCGGCACCGACCGACCAGGGGTTGGCGCGGGTTCCGATCAGGCGCACCCGAAGGCCGGGTGCCGCCCCGGTGTTGTGCAGGAGCACGACCGGCGCGGCGTTCTGTCCCACCGCCAGGTCCGCTCTTCCATCGCGGTCGTAGTCGGTCGTGGCGGCGCCCCGCTGGTCTCCATAGATCGCGATGCCCGACCGGCCTCCCGCTACCGGCGCGAACCGGCCCCGTCCGTCGCCCAGGAGCAACAGCCCCCGGCCGGCATTGAAGCTCGGCGTAGTGAGCTCGGTCTGGGAAAAGTTCTGAGCCAGAAAGAGATCCTCGCGGCCGTCGCCATCGAAGTCTCCGGTCACCGCCGCGAAAGCCGGCGCGTACTGTGCCTCCTGCGGGAGCGGCACCTTCTCGAACCGGTTGCCGAGATTCCTGAGCAGCAGATGCTCCAGGACCGCGCACTGGATCCGGATGGCACTGCCGAATCCTTCGCCGAGCACCTTGTCGATCGGCGCGGCGGCAAAGTCGGAAAAGGTGGGAACCCGAGTCCGTAGCTCGGGAATTGCCCAGGCCAATCGGGAAAATGCCGCGAGCGGACTGATCGCCTTGAGCGCCGAGTCGTACCGGCCGGCAACCATGTCCACGCCGGTGCCCTTGCGGAAATTCCCCACGTAGAGGTAAAGCGGAGACGCGGAGTCCGCTTTGAACGGGACATTCTGTCCCCAATTGGTGACCACGAGATCCATCCGGCCATCCCCGTCGAAGTCTCCCGCCGTCAGACCCTTCCACCCTCCGGTGAGCCCGGAGAGGCCGAGTCGCTCGGTCGCTTCGGCAAAACGGCCGCCCTCGTTGATGAACACCTTGATCGGGCCCCAATCGACCGCGAGCGCCAGATCCGGATCCCCATCGGCGTCGAGATCGGTGAAGCTGGCCGCGGAAACCATCCCGGCCAGCCGGAATGCCGCCTCGTTTTCCTGGTCGAGCCGGAAGGCGCCGTCGTCGTTGCGGTACAGGTGTGAGTTAGGCGGCACCGGATACGCGCCGGGGATGACCCGGCTCCCGACGAAGAGATCGAGGTCCCCGTCGCCGTCGACATCGGCGAGCGCCATCGCGCCGCTGCTCGCCGTGTCGGGACCGACGACCGTCCGCACGGCGCCGGCGCCTCCCGGGAGATCGAGACGCGACACCGCCGCCGCGGTCAGTGCCTCCGCGGGGGTCGCAGCCCGGTAGGAGGAACGACCGATCAACAAACTGGCCCGGCCGGTTCCCGGAAGGCGAAGCGCCATGGTGAAGTCGAGCGCGCCCGCGGGAAGCCCGGTCGGGACGCGGGTGAAGCGCGCGCCGTCGTTGCGATGCCAGGCCAGCTCCCCCCCCGCGCCCTCGGCCACGATGAGATCGTCGTCGCCGTCGTCATCGAGGTCGATCCAGCTCACGCCCGGCCCAAGCTGGCTCAACTGGAAGTCGAGCAGCGGCTGCCGGGAGTAATCGTTGTACGAGGTTTCCGTATGGCGGGCATTGAGCGTGGAGGACACGTCCTCGAAGAGGGGGCTGGGGGTCGGGAGTCGGGGGCTGGGGCTGGTCCCGCTGACCGTTGCCCGCTGACCGCTGACGCCTTCCCTGATCTCATAGAGGCGTCCCGCGCGCGAATCCTCGAGCCGGGTGATCCCTCCGTCGCGCCAGCGCACTTCGATCGCGAACGTGTCGTCGCTTGGGGCGGCAAAGGCATATTCCTGATCGGCGCTCGACAGATACAGCCCGCCCGCGGTCACCTCGCGGGATTGTTCGGCAACCGCTCCGCCAAGCACCCGGATCCGGGCGCCGATGGCCCGGGTGTTGGGCGCGCGCCCGACCAGCCGTACCGCGACGCGAGGCGCGGGCGCGTCGTTCCGGAGCACCGCGGCGACCGCTCCGAGCCGGTTGATCACGACATCGAGATCGCCGTCGCTATCGAGATCGCCGCTGGCCATCCCGTGGGAGATGTCGGGCTCGGTCCCGAATCGCCACTGGGTGCTGGCGTCGGCAAAAGTGCGGTCTCCGCGATTGCGGAACGCGACGTTGGGCAGGAGGAGCTTCGGATAGAACTTGCGCTCCCGACGCCAGTCCACGCCGGTGACGCTGCTCTTGAGCCGCTCCTGGGTGTCGGCGTCCATGAGGTCCCAGGTGTGCCCGTTCCCGATGAGCAGGTCCTCGTATCCGTCGAGATCCACATCGAGAAACATCGACGACCAGGACCATCCGCTCGCGGAAACCCCCGCGGCGTCGGCCATCTCCTCGAAGGTGCCGTCTCCCCGGTTCCGGAGCAGTGCATTCCGCTGCCACTGGGCGCGCTCCGAATAGTCGCCGACCGGCTTCGGCATCGGCGTATGCGTGGGGACCTGGGTCTTCCGCCGGCGGCCATCGTTCGCGAGCATGTCCGCCTGAAAAATGTCCACGGCGCCGTCGCGGTCGATATCGGCAAAATCCACCGACATGTTGGAATTGGCGGTCCGCCGGATCGCCTGCCGGGCGATCAGCCGGAACCGCCCCGCCCCGTCATTGATCCAGAACTGGTCGGGGTCCTCGAAGTCGTTGGCGACGTACAGGTCGGGCGCGCCATCACCGTTCACATCGTAGAACCGGGCGGCCAGGCCGAAGTCTTCGGGCTCGGCCGTGAGCAGAGCGCCGCTCTCGTCCTGGAACCTGGGGTTTCCGGCGATCGGCTCCCGGGTAAAGTGGCCGGCGCCGTCGTTCAGGTAGAACCAGTCGGGATCGGCGCGCTGAATCAGGCTCACGCCGCGGATGTCGTTGCGAATCTGGACCCGGTAATCCGCGCGGCGCTCCGGAATGACCTCGTAGGATTCCCCGACCTTCTTGACGATCTGGTCGAATGCGCGCTCCTGGGGTGACAGCGAGTCGAGCATGGTCCGGGCACGGTAATTGGCGACGTAGAGATCGAGATCGCCGTCGCCATCCACGTCGGCGAGCGCGGCCGTCGTGCTCCCCCGCGCTTCCCGGACGAATCCCGAGCCCTCTCCCGCGTCGGAAAAGCGCCCCGCGCCGTCGTTCAGCAGCAGCGAATTGCCGCTGCCCATCGACGTCACGATCAAGTCGAGGTCGGCGTCGCCATCGACATCCGCGAAGAACGCTCCGGTGGAGGCGGCACCGGGCAGGGCGACGCCGCGCTCGACCGCCGCGTCACGGAACTTCCAGCCGCCCAGGTTCAGATACAGCGCGCTGGGTCCTTCGATCCGGGCGAGGTAGACGTCCGGAAGTCCGTCGCCATCCACGTCGCCGATCGCCACGCCGGAGCCGTGCATCAGGTGACGATTCTGATAGGCGGCCTCTTCGGAGACGACATTCGCGAAGCTGATACCGGTGGTCGCCTGCGACATGGCGGTGAAGCCGGGGGTTCCCCGGCCCGCGCTCGCGAGCTCCCGCCAGCGTCCGCCGGCGACGTCGTGCCACTCTGCCGGTGGGGCCGACTCGCGAGCGCAGGCCCCCGCGAGTAATGCGGACGCGATGATGCGGAGGCGCGAAGACGCGCGGTGATTCCCAGCGACTCCGCGTCCCCGCGTCCCCGCGTCGGGTGTCACGGCGCCCCCCGGGTGTGCACCCGTGACAGCACCGCTCGGCCGATGCACTCTCCCTGCGCGCGACCGCCGAGGTTGTCCATCTGGAAGTGGATGCCGCCGTACAGGCGCGAGAGACCGGCTTCGCGCGCGGCTTCACGGAACGATGCGAGCCGTTTCACCGGGTGCCCGAGGGTGATATGCGTCGGGTCATCATAGGGCCGGTTGTCGCCGAACAGCGCCGTCAGGACCTCGGCGGCCGCCGCTGACTGCGTGGAGTGGCCGGAGGTGTAGGTCGGGAAGGGCGGCGTATTGAGCAGTGGCTGCCAGGTCGGGTCGATGTACCGCTGGATGTATGCCACCGGGCGGAGAATGTTGGTGGAGTATTTCTCGTGCCAGCAGCCGACAAACGCGTCGGCCACCGCGATCGCGGTGAGCGCGTAGGCTTCGACCGTCCGCTCCGGGGAGAGCGCCCATTGATTCGAGAGACTGCTCACGACGCTCATCCAATGGCCCGAGGGGGTTCCCGATTCCCCGGGGTTGTCCGCCCAGAAGTACGCGATCCGCTTCTGTTCGTCGGTCAGCGACCGGCGCATCTCCACCACCTCGAGCGCCTCGGCGTAGATCGGCGAGGCCTTGTCACGCGAAAAGGCAAGCGCGGGAGGGGGCGGACAGCTTCCGGCGCTGTCGATCGCAAAGGTCCGGAGCCCTCCCCATTCCGGCTCCATCGCGACCAGGGGATTGATGCCGGGAACGGTCGTATTGGGTCGTTTCGGACGATTCACGGTGATGGAACGGTCGCCGGACTCCCCGGGGCGCGCGGCCGCGGTGGGATTGTCGAATCCCACAAAGTCACGCTCGGCCGAGAGATTCTGTGAGCGGTATTGCGCCGTCGTCGCGGTCGGCTGCCAGTGGCTGTCGCCCTTGAGGGGCTGATAGGCAAACCCCCGCTTGGCAAAACCATCCTCGGCCGCCCAGGCCAGGATCGCCTGTCCGAGCTCCGCGCCATACTCCAGCGACCGGCGGCGAACCGGTTCCGGGACACCTTGGGCCGCGCGCACTTTGCTCAGCGAGTCGTGCAGCGCCGTGATGGCGACCCCGGTGGAGGCGAATCCCTCCGCATAGAGCGAGCGGAGCACGACGGTCTGAGCTTCCATGGCGACGAGCGCCGGATCGTAGCGCTCCTCCCGGCTGGGTCGAGGCAGGGCCGCGAGCCCGTTGAGCTGGCCCGCCAGGGAGCGCAGACTGTCCGAAAAGGCGGCCCACCCCTCATAAAGCGCGATCGCCGCGTACGCCGAGGTCCTGGAGGCAATCGGCGGCGACAGCCGCTCGGCGCGCGCGAGCGCGTAATGGGTCGCGGTCCACGTCGCGACGAACCCGGGGTCCGCGGGAGGAAGCGTCGGCCCGCAGGCGGCGGCTGCGAAAAGGAGCGTGATTGCTTTCGTCCTGGTCGTCGTCATACTTGTGGATCTCAAACAGTTAACGGTGGAGGGGCTCGAGGTGCGTACTATCATAATCGTGTGTCTGGTGGGAATCGTCGCATGCGGCGGCGGCGGCGTGCCGGCGCCGGTCGAGAGCATCCTCCGCGATGCCCAGGGCGCCGACGTCGGCCGGGTGACACTCCGGGAGCGCGGAGACCGAATCCAGGTACATGTGCGAGTTTCCGGGCTGACCCCGGGAGAGCACGGGCTCCACATCCACGCCGCCGGCAAGTGCGAGCCCCCCGGCTTCCAGTCCGCGGGCGCGCACCTCAATC
>Ga0210377_10003860_pt1 | contig 12764 bp, 13 predicted proteins | sample PLM4_65_b1redo_FD_155480 | JGI IMG/M metagenome (GOLD analysis project Ga0210377, IMG submission 155480) | Groundwater sediment microbial communities from an aquifer in East River, Colorado, USA - PLM4_65_b1 redo | ecosystem: Environmental > Terrestrial > Soil > Riparian zone | place: USA: East... | reverse complement strand
CCGCCGTGCCGGCGCACGAGTCGCGCGACGATCGCGAGTCCCACACCATGACCCTCATATTCGTCTCCCCCATGCAGCCGTTCGAAGACTCCGAACAGCTTCTCCGCGAAGCGCATGTCGAAGCCGATGCCGTGGTCGCGAACCAGGTAGACGGCGTCGGCGCCCTCGATCCTCCCCGCGACCTCCACCCGCGGAGTCTCGCCCTTGCGCGCGAACTTGCAGGCGTTGGAGAGCAGATTCGAGAAGATGAAGCGCAGCATCGCGGAGTCGGCGTACGCCGGGGGGAGCTCTCCGATCTGGATGCTGCAGCTATCCGCTCCGCGCGCCTCGAGCAGGTCGTCGCGTACAGATTCCACGAGCCGCTGCACGTCGACTTGCGTCTTGCGCAGCTCCTCGCGCCCGCTGCGCGAGAATGCGAGCAGGCCGTCCATCAACGAGACGACGGCCGTCGCGCTCGAGGCGATGCGCTCCAAGTATTCCCGCCCCGGCGCATCGAGCGCCTCGCGATAGTCCTCGGACAAGATTGCGGCGAAATTGAGAATCGCTCCCAAGGGCGAGCGCAGATCGTGCGACACCGAATAGTTGAAGGTCTCGAGCTCCGCGATGGTCTCCTCTAGCGCGGCGGTGCGCTCCGCGACGCGCGCTTCGAGCACCTCGTTCAGGCGTCGGATCTCGCCTTCGTCGCGGCTCCTCGCATTGGCTCGCTCGAGCAGATCCAGGTTCGCGTGGGTGAGCGCCGCCGCGCGCGTGCGCGAGAGCTGGCTCACGTGGACGAGCGAGGCGATCAGCGCCGAGATCAAGAGACCCGCGACCAGCGCGATCACCGGCGCGTCGCGCCGCGCGACGCCCGGGACTCCCTCCGTTGCCCGCACCTGCACCGACCACGCGGGTCCAACGCTGAGGCGCACAGGCTCGGCCGTCCACGGGATGTCCCCGGAGGCTCCGAGCTCGACGTACGAGTTCCGGTACACCTCCTCGGTGCCGCAAAGAACTCGGATCGCGTATCCGCGCGCGCGTCGCTCGAGCGCGAGACTGAGCGCGACCTCCGGGACGTATACGGCGAGTGTCATGAGTGACCCGTCGTCGGGCTCGGGAGTGATGACCCGGATCGCGAGCACCGCGCGGCCATCGGCCAAGCGGATCGGCCCGACCGTCGCTTCGCCGGGCCGACCCGACGCCTCCGGAGTTCGCATCAGGTCCGCGGTGTCCCGTTCGAGGCTCCGCATGGTCTCGCGGCCCTCATCGGTAGCCGCGATGTCGACCAGGCGACCGTCCTCGACATGCGCGATCGCGCTGAACGCGTGGTGGTCCGCGAGGAAGAGGTCCGCCTTCTCGCGCCACTCGTTCGACTCGGTCGACGGTACCGCGCCCAGGTGGTCGGTCCAGCGGCGCAGGCCGTTCAGGTCCTGGTCTTCGATGCGGCCTTCGATCACATCCGCCAGGGCGCTCGCGATCACCTGAGCCTCCCGCTCGAGCTCGCTGGCCGCTTGCTGCTCGAGCGCCTGCCACAGGAGGATCGACGTGCCGACACCGAGTGCGGCAATGACAAGCGTCGATATGAACGCACCGCCGCGCGCCACGTCAGGCGCTTCTGCGCGTGGCGGCGTCGATTCGGGGCCAGCACTCGACCCTTTGCTCAGATCCCCTCCCGGGTAAACGCGCGCAAGACGCCCGCGTTTGTAAATTGTACCGAGAGTTTGTCGAATGCTGCGAGCGGGCTACCGCGCGCCCCCGCAGCGGTCGCAATTCGAGCATTGCGGCCGGTGCTGCAGCCTTTATGCCGCGCGGAGGTCACGGATCGGGGGACGCGACCTCCCGGACGAGCGCCGTCAGCGTCGGCAGCGCGCACACGAGGGCGACGCGAATCCCGAGGCTCAAAAGACCGGGCAACACCCGGAGCGCGAGGCCCCCGGCGAGCAGCCAGCCGAGGCCGCCTGCCGCCAGGAGCGCGAAGTACGGTCGTCGCTCGACCTCCAGACCCAAGCGCCCCGCGACGTCTGCGCCCGGATCGGCGGCGAACGCGGTCATTACCGGCCGAACGGCAAGAGGCGCCGCAGCAGGAAGCCCACCGCGACCGCGGCCGCAAGCGCGGTCAACGGCCGCTCCTGAACCAGGGCCCGCGTGCGTGCGTCGATGCCGCGGACTCTCGCCTGCAGGCTGCCCAGGGTTTCGCGAACCGACTCGCGAACGGCGGGCAGCTGATCCATGAGCTGCCTGCCTTCACGGGTGATGGCTTGGGGGGTCTTGGTCATCGGTCGTCTCCTCGGAGTGTTACCCAGTTTGGTGTCGCTCAACGCGGTCAGATCCGTCCCATCACCGCGAGCAAGATCACCACGAGCACGACGGTTCCGAGCGTTCCCGCCGGGAAGTAACCCCAGCCGCGGCTGTGCGGCCAAGCCGGCAGCGCGCCAGCGACCAACATGATCAGAACGATGAGAAGCACGAGGTTGAGCATTGGATGAGTCCTTTGCACCCTTGCATCAGCATGGATCGTGCCGGGCGAGAACTCGCTCTCCGAGCCCCGATCTCTGCCGGCCCGCCGCAGTTCTACAAACGCGCCGGCTACGAGAAGACGCTGAACGCGCTCGTCGCGGATACACCGCATGCGGACATCGACCTCGAAAGCCTGATTCGCACGGTGGGCGGCCGGAGGCCGATCTACTCGCGGCGATCCGCGCGGAGTTCGGCAGCCTCGGCGGTTTTCGAGACGTGTTCGTGAGAACCGGCGAAGCGCACTTCGGCTCGGGCTGGCTCTGGCTCTCCTGGACGGGGGAACGCTTGCGTGTCGCCTCCACACACGATGCCGATTGTCCGCCGCGGAATTCCGAGACGGCCCTGCTCAGCGCGGATCTCTGGGAGCACAGCTACTGCGTCGACTACCGCAACCAGCGGAAGCAGTACCTGCGCGCGTTCGTCGACCATTTGTTGAACTGGGACTTCGCCTCGGCGAACTGAGCCGCGACCGCGATTCCCAGCAGCCCGGCGAGCAGGACCAGCGCAAAGCCCGGCAGCGCGGGCACCGGCGGCGTCGGTCCGAAGATGCGGTAGACGGTGCCCCTCACGATGTCGACCGCGTAGAGGTCGCCGTCGGGTCCGATCTCGAGATCGGTCACCGCGACGAAGCCTTGCGCGAAGCGCAAGGCATCCGCCTCGTCTTGTGTGTTGGCGACGAGATCGGAGAGCATGCCGCTGAGCGCGAATCCCGTGCGCTGCGCGTTCAGCGGGAACGCATAGAGCTGGCCCACATTGTTGTCGGCGACGATCACGCGCTCGTCGTACAAGGCACCGAGCGAGCTCCCGGCCGGGAACACGATCGCCGTCGGAGCGTTCGTGTCGAGGAACGAGAACTCGGGATCGCTGTAGGTGAGCCCGGCGCCGGGCATGTTGAAGAGGTCCGCGACGCCTTGGGAGTCGAGCGAATCGGGACCCATCAAGTCGGTCCAGCCGCTGTTCATCCCGGGGAGGACTCGATTCACCTCGTCCATCGTGCCGGGACCGTTCTCGGTGTCCCAGAGATCACCGGTCACGGGATCGATCCCCAGCCCGAAGCTGTTGCGGACTCCATAGGCGTAGTACCGCGCCACCTGTGTCTGGCAGGTCTGCCCGACCGGGCAGCCCGCGTCGTTCAGGCAGGTCTGCGCCGTGGTCACGCTGCAGTACGGTGTGAACGGATTCCCGGGCGCGGCGGCGCCGTTCTGCCGCACGCGAAAGATCACACCTCTGTCGTCGGGCGCGGCGCCTGTCGCGTTGTTCTGGAGCTGACCGTTGCGATTCAAGTCGCCGATCACGGTGTAGAGCGCCGCGCCATCGCCGACCCCCGGGAACTGTCCCTGCGGACCGAGCAGCAGCACGCCGCCGTCGTGGTTCGGACCGTCCAAGACGGGCAGGTCGAGGATCAGGGTCGGAGAGACGAGCTGTCCGAGCGCCGCATTCCAGGTGTACCGGTACACGCGGTTCGCGATCGGCGTGCCGGCCAGCGTCGTGGCTTCGGTGAAGTACAGGAACACCGCCGGAGGAACCTGGTGATTGATCGCGATCCCGAGCAGCCCGCGTTCGCTGTCGCTGTTCACGGGCACGCTCAGCACCGGTGCGGGCAGAAGCGCTCCGTTCAAGACTCGGCGCACTGTGCCGTTCGCCTTCTCGAGGATGAGGAAGTCGTCGGGACCCAGGAACGCGAGCGTGGTCGGCTCGTCGAGCGAGTTCACCGGCAGAACCGCCTCGATGCCAAGCGCCGCACCGACGACGGTCTGAGCGCGCGCGTCTGCCGCGAAGGCAAGTGCGGCGAGGGTCGCGCAGATCAAGAATGCAAATCGCACACTCGTGAAACGGAGGCTGGCTGTCATTTGGATGGGTGCGCGAAGCAAGCCGCGTGCCTGGAGGTCGTTCCGCGACGAGCGTCGAAGCCTCGTGATTGCGCGCGTTCGCGGCTTGGTTTCTACAATCGTCGCGTGCAGGTCGGGCGGCGCGCAGCGACAGCGCCGCGCGGCGCGGCATGGCCCTTGCTCTTCTCGGCTGTGGGAGGAGCATCTCATGCTCAACAGGTCTAACGCCTGGTCGTCCCTCTCGTATGTATTCCCGCTCACGCTCGCGTTGCAGTCCTTTCGCAATCGATCTGGACCGCCAGAATCGACGCCGACTACGTCGTGCGAGCGCGCATGATCGAAGGGCACGATGACGTCGAATTCGTCGGCGGCTGATCGCACTCCGCACCGGGTCGCGTGCTGTCTCGCGCTCTTCGCGGGCGCCGCGCTCCTGGTCGCCGCAACCTGGGTGCAAGCCCAGGCACTGGAGGCGACCCCCGACGACGCGAGCGCGAGTGCGAGTGATGGTCTGCCGTCCGACGCCTGGATCACCACCAAGGTGAAGGCGGCGCTGATCACCGCAGAGGGGGTCGCTTCGACGCGCGTGCACGTCGACACCGTCGACGGCCTCGTCACGCTGCACGGAGCCGTCGGCACGGCCAGCGAGAAGGCGAACGCGGAGGCGGCTGCGCGAGGCGTTTCGGGGATGCGCGAGGTGCGCAACCTGCTTCAGGTCGTGCCCGCGCCCGCGAAACCGGCCGTCCAGGTCTCCGACGGGGCGCTCGCGAAGGCGGTCACGGACGCGTTGACTCGAGATGCGGCGCTCGCGGACAGCCGCATCGTCGTCCTGTCGGTGAACAAGGGCGTCGTCCTCCTGACCGGCACCGCAAAGTCGCTGAGCGATCACGTGCGCGCGCTCGAGGACGTCTCCCAGGTCGACGGGGTGAAGCGCGTCGCGAGCCAGATCAAGAGCCCCGTCCAGTTCGTGGACAGCGAGCTCTGGCACGATGGCGAGTACGAGCTCGATCTGTCGGAGCGCTTCGCGGCTTCGGATCTGTGGATCACGACCGCGGTCAAGTCTCAGCTGCTGGCGGCGAACTACACGCCGGTCTACGGCATCAACGTCGACACGCGACGCGGGAGTGTGACGCTCTTCGGTGTCGTCGACTCGAAGCAGGCCAGGGACGCGGTCGTGGCCGAAACTCGCAAGGTCCCGGGCGTGCGGGGGGTCGTCGACGCGCTCCAGATCGTCCCGCCCGGGAAGGAGTCGGCGATCGCGGAGAAGGACGAGGTCATCCAGGGCGCGATCTCGAAGCGCATCGACGCAAACCGGCAGCTCTCCGGCGCGCGCATCGTCGTCGAGGTGAAGAACGGCGTCGCGCGGCTCAGCGGAAACGTCGCGAGTCCACTCGATCGCCTCGCCGCACTGACGCTCACGCGGACGACGCACGGCGTTCGTGGCCTGGTCGACGAGCTGAAGGTCGGGCCCCGCGGGGTGAGCACGCGCTGAGCTGCGGGCCATCGCTTCAGCGAAACCCGGGTTTCCTGTGCGAGGTGCCCCACCGCGGGGGCGTTGGGGGCTGCCGTGCGGTGAGACACCTCGGCCCCAGGAGTAGGCGCGGCGCCTGGCCGCTCCGAGAGCGGCGAGGCGTTGAGCCGTGCGTCGCGGGCCCCGCCCGTGGTCGTCGGGACGCGCGCGATGCGAGCTCCGTCTCTCCTGTGTCGGACGGATCGGCTCTACCGTCCAGCAGTGCAAGCGCGGCGCCAACCCGCGACCCCGTGCCGCCGTCGCTCCGCGCCCGACAGCGCGAAACGGACGGAATCTTGTAGATCCGCGCATCCGTGGCGTAGCCGCGCGGCGCGGCCCGTCAGCCGATCTGGCGGATCTTCACTCCCGCTTCACGGAACAGCCCGATCGAGACGTCGCCGAGCGGGAAGTGCGCGTCGTAGACGACCTCGCCGAGGCCGCAGTTGATGATCATCTTGGTGCACATCAGGCAAGGGCAGAACGTGGTGTAGATCGTGCCGCCGCGGACGGTCACGCCGTGGTAGGCGGACTGCGTGATCGCGTTCTCTTCGGCATGGCTGCACAGGCACTCGTCGAGGCGCGTGCCGGATTCCGCGGCGCCGGCACAGCGCGGACAGCCGCCCTCGTTGCAGTTGCGGATGCCGCGCGGCGTGCCGTTGTAGCCGGTCGAGATGATGCGGCGGTCGCTCGCGATCACCGCACCGACCTTGCGCTTGATGCAGTTGCTGCGCGACGAGACGACGCGCGCGATGCTCATGAAGTACTCGTCCCAGGACGGCCGGTCGCGAAAAAACAGCTTGTCGCGCAGCACCTCCCCGAGCTGCTCTTCGAGCGCTGCGAGCGACCCGTCGTTGCGCAGCGTCTCGTCGGCCAGCGCCTTCACCGCGAGCAATTGCTGCGCGGCGGGATTCGTACTTTGGAGCTCACGCGCTTCGAGCGCCTCGAAGGCCTCGAAGGTCTGGGCGTCGCCGCCGCGGCCACGGGCGCGCGAACGCTCGAAGCGCACCTGTGGGGATGCGTCGAGCCAGATCAGCAGGAACGCCCCGCCCGCGCGCAGCGACTCCACCTCGGCCGGGTGACGGATCGAGTCGATCACGTGGTTGCGGTCGCCGGGCAGGTTGCGCTGCACGCGCTCGGCCAGGACCGCGGGGCCGAAGCGCTCGCGCAGGTGGCGGCCGCGCTCGATCATGTTCTCGCGCGTGGGCTCGAGGCGCTCGCGCTCGAGCTCCTCGCGGATCACGTCGGACAGCGACACCGGGTAGAAGCCGCGCCGCTCGAGCAGCCGCACGACCTCTCCCTTGCCCGCGGCGTTCGGCCCCGCGACACCGACTCGCATGCGCTCCCCTCCCCGGCCGGCAGGGTACCACGCGTTTGCTAGCCTCGGCGGCTCCTCGTCGTGAAGCACGCAAGAACGCTCGTCACCGGCGCGGCCGGCTTCGTGGGCTCATGGCTCGTGCCAGCGCTGCGTGCGGCGGGGCGCGAGCCGATCGGCGTGGATCTGCCGGGTCTGCCCGCGCGCGACGGGACGATCGCCTGGCACGGGTGCGACTTGCGCAGCCGCGCAGCCGTGGCCGAGCTCGTCGCGGCGACGCGGCCCGACGAGGTCGTGCATCTGGCCGCGCTCGCCTCGCCGAGCCAGGCCGCGCGCGAGCCGCTCGAGGCGCTGCGCGCGAACTATCTCGCGGTCGACCACCTGCTGGCGGCGTTGGCCGGCTCCGCACCTCGCGCGCGGCTGCTCTTCGTCTCGACCGGCGAGGTCTACGGCCTGGCCGCGAGCGGCGCAGCGCCGTTTCGCGAGAGCGACCCGCTGCGCCCGCTCACGCTCTACTCCGCGACCAAGGCGGCGGCCGAGCGGCGCGTGCTGCTCGCCGTCGCGCGTGATGGGCTGGACGCGGTGATCGCGCGGCCGTTCAACCACACCGGTCCGGGGCGGCCGGCGATCTACGCGGAGTCGTCGTTCGCCGAGCAGATCGCGCGCATCGAGCGCGGCCTGCAGGAGCCCGTGCTACGGGTCGGGAACCTGGCGGCCGAGCGCGACTTCAGCGACGTGCGCGACGTGGTCACGGCCTACGCGACGCTGCTCGAAGCCGGCGCGCGCGGCGTGGCGTACAACGTCTGCTCGGGTCGCGCCTGCCGGATCGGTGAGCTGCTCGAGCAGCTCGTCGCACGCTCGCCGGCCAGACCGCGCGTCGAGATCGATCCCGAGCGCTGGCGCGCATTGCCCGACGGCGCGAGCTCGCTCGCCGGCGACGCGAGCGCGCTGCGCGCGTTCGGCTGGCGCCCCGCCTACACGCTCGGCAACACGCTCGACGCGCTGCTCGCGGGCTGGCGCGCGTCTCTGTGAAGCAAGAGACGCGCGCACCAGGTCTCGCCCGACTGGATCTCCGTGCGCTCGCGCACGCACAGCCAGTCGGCGCCCGGCAAAGCGGCGTCGAGACGCGCGCGCTCGAGCTCGAGCTGACCCGAGAGCACGAGCGCGCGGCGCGTGTGCGCCGCGAGCGTGACCAGGCAAGGCAGGAGCTCGTGCAAGAGCAGGTTCGCGACGCCCACGTCGAAGCGCGCACTCTTCGCCAGCGCGGAGAGCGAGCCGCAGTAGAGCGCGAGCGGAAGACGGTTGCGCGCCCGGTTCTCGACGGCGTTCACGATCGCGATCGGATCGGTGTCGAACGCGACGACGCGCGCGGCGCCGCGGCGCAGAGCGGCGAGCGCGAGGATGCCGCTGCCGGTACCCACGTCGAGCAGCGTCTCGCCCGGGCGGATTTCCTCGAGCAGCAGCTCCAGCGCCAGGCGTGTCGAGGCGTGCTCGCCCGAGCCGAAGGCCTGTTGCGGGTCGATCACGAGCTCCGGCTCGCCCGCGGACGCGCACCAGCTGGGCCGGATCCAGAGGCCGGCGATCTGCCTCGGAGCAAGACCGCTGCGCCACTCGCGCTCCCAGTCGGCATCGGGGACGGGCTCGGGACCCGACACCGATACGTGTCGCTCCGGATCGGCGAGCCGCGCCACGCTCGAGACGTCGGCGCCGTCGGCCCTGAAGTAGGCCAGCAGCAGAGCGTCGCGCTCCTCGACACCGAGCGTGTCGAGCGATGAGAGCTCCGCCACCAGCCGATCGAGCTCGACCGGCGGCGCCGCGATGCGGAAGACGACGAATGCGTTCGGCTCTGCTCGTCTGCGCACTTGTGCTCGCATCCCCCGTCCCGTCGTACGCCGATTCGAGCCTCGCGTATCTCGCGCGCCTGGGCGTGGGCCAGGCGCGACTGCTGCTCTCGCGCGAGCCCATCACGCCGGACCTGATCGCCTCGCTCGAGCCCGCGGAGCAGCACGCCCTCGAGCGCCTGCGCGACGCGCTCGCCTTCGGAGGGTCGCTCGGACTCGCGCGCACGACAAGCTACCGCGCTCTGGTCGGTGATCGGGAGAGCGGGCTCGTCCACGTGGTCACGGCTGCGCCCGCGAATCGGGTCGAGCCCGTCACCTGGTGGTTTCCGATCACCGGTCGGGTTTCCTACCGCGGCTACTTCCAGAAGGAGCGCGCCGACGGGTTCGCAGCCGAGCTCGCCCGCGAGGGCTACGACACCTACGTTCGGCCCGCTCCCCTGTACAGCACGCTCGGCTGGTTCGACGATCCGGTCCCGCGCGCCGTGCTCTCCTGGCCCGAGAACGACCTGGTCGACACCTTCCTGCACGAGCTGGTGCACCAGACGATCTTCGTGCCCAGCGACGTCGCCTACGACGAGGCGCTCGCCAGCTTCGTCGCTCACCACGCCACGCTCGCGTTCCTCGCGGACCAGCCCGAGGCGCGTGCGCGCGCCGAGGCCGGCTTCGCCGACGAGCTCATGTTTGCGCGCATGCTCGCGGAGCTGCGCGACGAGCTCGAACGCGTCTACGCCAGCGCCGCGGATCCCGAGCAAGCGCGCGCGCTGCGCGTGCCGGTCTTCTCGCGCTACCAAGGCGAGGTCCACGCGGCATTGCCCTGGCGCTCGCGCCGCTATGCGCGCTTCCCCGAGCTCACGCTCTCGAATGCGTGGCTGGTCGCGCATCGGGACTACGTCGCGGAGCTGCCCTGCTTCGAAGCCGAGCTCGCGACGCTCGGCGGCGACCTCGCGGGCTTCGTGCGCGCGCATCGCGATCGCCCCGGCCACCGCTTCGGCGACTGCGCCGGCGGGAACACCGAAAAGTGACGCAGCCCGCGGCACGCCCGTACGTCCTCCTGGACCGCGACGGCACGCTGCTCGAGGAACGAGACTACGCCTACCGGCCCGCGGACTACGCGCCGCTGCCGGGCGCGCACCGGGCGGTGGCGCGGCTGCGCGCGGCGGGCTTCGGCGTGGTGGTCATCACCAACCAGTCCGGGATCGGCCGGGGCGTCTTCAGCGCCGCCGACTACTCGATTTTCGAGGCGATCTTTCTCCGCGACTTCGCGGCTCACGGCGCAGAGCTCGACGGCTGCTACCACTGCCCGCACGCGCCCGACGAAGCGTGCGAGTGCCGCAAACCCGGCGTGGCGCTCGCGCGGCGCGCGGCGCGCGAGCACGCGATCGACCTCGCCCGGAGCTGGGTGATCGGCGACAAGGACAGCGACGTCGCGTTCGCCCGCAATCTCGGCTGCCACGCCGTGCTGGTGCTGACCGGACACGGCGCGGAGCACGCCGCACACCTGCCGGCGAAAACACGGATCGCCCGCGACCTGCCGGACGCGGTCTCCCGCTACGTGCTCGCGGCCGCGCCCGCTCAGTCCGAGAGATAGCGCCAGAGCAGCAGCCCGACCGCGATCAGCATCAGCACGTTCAAGCCTCGGTTGATGCGCCGCCAGTACGCTGCGCGCTGCGCGCGCCACTCCGCGAGAGCCATGCTGTCCGGTCGCTTCGCCATGGCTTCATTCTAGCGATCCTCGCGAAAGGGCCGCGTGAGCCAGGGTACGACCAGCGGCCCGGGCCGCGTGAGCACGACCCGGAGCGCGCCGTCGCGGCGCGTCTGCCAGAGCGAGATCGAGCGCTCCAGCAGCCGCCCGCGGACACGCGCGTGCGGTAGCGGCGAGCGCGGTCGGCGCCCCGCGCTCGCGATCGCGAGGTCAGGTGTGAACGCGTCGAGGAAGAGTGGATCGCTCGAGGTCGCGCTGCCGTGGTGTCCGAGCTTCAGCACCGCGCAGGGCTTTGGCAGCCGCGCGAGCGCACGCTCGACGGCCGCGGGCGCGTCGCCCGTCAGCAGCGCGCAGACCTCTGGCGTGTCGACGCGCAGCACCAGCGAGCCCGCGTTCGTGCTCGACGCCTCGGTTCGCGCGGGCGGCCAGAGCGCGCGCAGCGTCAGGTCGGGCGTCGCGAGGACGTGCCCCGCGGCGACCACGCGCACGGGCACTCCGCGCCGCGCGGCCGTCACGCGCAGCCGGTGGAGCGAGCGAGCAGCGAGTGTCTCGCGTGTCAGCCAGAGCTCGCCCACGGGCAGCGCTGCGAGCACCGCCTCGGCACCACCGGAGTGGTCGAGGTCGGCGTGTGTCACCACGAGCGCGTCGAGCCTGCGAACTCCTTCGGCGCGGAGCGCCGGCCGGACGATCGCGCGGCCCGCGTCGAAGCCAGCAAAACGGGTGCCCGCATCGACGAGCCAGGCACGCTGCCCTGCCCTCAACAGCACGGCGTCGCCGTGACCGACGTCGAGGAAGAGCAGCGTCGGCGCCGCGATCGGTTGGTTCTCGACGGGAAGCGCGCGGAGCGAGACGAGCGACGCGGCGGCGAGCAGCGCGAGTGACAGCGCGCGACGGCCGAGCGCGAGCGCGCGCAGTCCGAAGCCCGCCAGGGCGAGCAGCAGCGCGAGCGCGACCGGATCGCGCGGGCCGGCGAGCAGGTCCGGACTCGCACAGGCCTCGAGCAGCCGGATGCCGAGCTCGGCCGCCGCACGCGCGAGCGCGACCAGCCACTCGGGCCGGCCACCGAGCAAGCCGCCGGCCAGCGCCAGCGGCACGACCAGGATCGAGAAGAACGGCACGGCCAGAGCGTTGGCGAGCAGCCAGCCAGCGGGGAGTGGAGCGCCGATCGCCGCGGCGAGCGGTGCGGTGGCGAGCCCCGCCGCGAGTGAGACGTGCGCCGATCCGCGCAACAGGCCCGCCGGCGGGCGCCAGAGCAGAAGACCCACCACGGCACTGAACGAGAGCTGGAACGACGCGTCGAAGAGCGCCGCCGGATCGAACGCGAGCACTGTCAGTGCCGCGAGCGCGAGCGCGTTCCAGGCCGCCGCGCGACGCCCGCCGAGCAGAGCGAGCCCGCCCGCGAACGCCATCGCGGCGGCCCGCAGCGCCGGCGGTCCCAGACCGCAGAGCGACGCATAGCCGAGCCCCGCGGCGACGCCGATCGTGAGGCCGAGCGAGCGCGCGCCGCGCAGCGCCGGAAGCCAGCGCGATCGGCGCAAGCCGAACGCGATGCCCGCCTGTACCAGCCAGACGACGAAGACCACGTGCGTGCCGGAGACCGAGAGCAGATGCGTCGTTCCCGACGCGGAGAAGACCGCGCGCAGCGGCTCGTCGAGGCGGCTGGTGTCGGCGGTCGCGAGCGCGCGCAGCAGTGCGCCGCTGCGGCGGACCGGCGCGTCGGGCGGATCGAGCGTGGCCCCGATCGAGCGCCGCGCGCGTTCGAGCACGGCGGCGGGCCCGCGGGGCGCGGGCGCGAGACGGGCGAGCGCACCGTCCGCGAGGCTGGCGGTGCGCCGCAAGCCGCGGCGCGCGAGTCGCTGCCGCGCGTCGGGCGCGCCGGGGTTGCTGGCTGGACGCACGGATTCGAGCCGCAGGCGTGCAATCGCTTGCTCGCTCGGCAGAAGCTCGCACGCCTCGCCCACCCCGCGCAGCAGCGCCCGACCCGGCCGCGCGCCGTGCACGTACACCGGAAGGCGACACCCGTTCGACGTCAAGAGTGGCGCCTCGAGCGCGGTCAGCACCACCGGCTCGCGCGCGACCT
>Ga0210377_10003859_pt1 | contig 12765 bp, 14 predicted proteins | sample PLM4_65_b1redo_FD_155480 | JGI IMG/M metagenome (GOLD analysis project Ga0210377, IMG submission 155480) | Groundwater sediment microbial communities from an aquifer in East River, Colorado, USA - PLM4_65_b1 redo | ecosystem: Environmental > Terrestrial > Soil > Riparian zone | place: USA: East... | reverse complement strand
CGGAGAAGGCAGGAGTTACTTACATGTCGTTGGAGGAACTCTTGAAAAATGTCGATGTGGTCTCCGTGCACCTCAAACTCTCCGATCAAAGCAAGGGACTGCTCAACGAAAGCCGCCTCCGCCTCATGAAGAAGAGCGCCTATTTTATAAATACGGCGCGCGGCGCGATTGTCGACGAAAAGGCGCTTTTCAAAGTCTTAGCTGAAAAAGCTATAGCGGGCGCGGCCCTGGACGTTTTCGTGGAGGAGCCTTTGCCCGCAAGCAGCCCACTGCCGGGTTTGGACAATGTCGTCCTGGCGCCGCACCTTGGATGGCCCACCGATTCCGGCTTTGAAGGCTTCGCGGAAAACGCCGTGGAAAACATTCTCTCTTACATAGATGGAAAACTCACCCGTGCCCTCAATCCCGAAGCCGTGGAAAGGAGAAGAAAAGCAAGATGAGCGAACTGGCGCAAAAGAGGTGCGTCCCGTGCGAGGGAGGGGTTCCCCCTCTAGGGAAACCCGAGGTCGAAAAGCTCCTTGCTCAAGTCCCGGGATGGGAGCTTGACGGCAAGTGGATCACGAAAGAGTTCCAATTTAAAAATTTTGTCGAGGCGATGAAGTTTGTGAACCGGGCGGCCGCTGTGGCCGAAGAGGAAGGACACCATCCCGACATCCATATCCACTATAACAGGGTCCGCTTCGACATCTGGACCCACGCCATCAATGGTCTCTCGGAAAACGACTTTATCCTGGCCGCCAAGATCGACGCGCTGCAAAAGCGCTGAAATCTCCTCCTTTCTACGGCCCGATTTTCTCAACTACCGGTTTCCTCTGAATCCAATCCGTAATGGCCGTAACCACCTCACGCTCCTTGCCCAGATAGCCATGAAGACTCAAGGCCTCACAAGGGCCGGAGCGAGCGGGATCGCCGCCTAAAACCTCGATGAATTGAGTCCTCTGACTCCCGGTTATCCTCTTTTGCAGCTGCAAAGCATCATTGAAGCGCGAGGCCCAACATCCATCCTCTCTGTTGTGAACGAAAAGCACAGGAAGCGTGATCTCTTCCAAGGGCAGATTGAATAACGACATGCCCCCGCCCTTGCTTGCGCCTATACTGGAGGTGAGAACAACACCGCCGAGGCGCTGCTCCTTGAAAGATATGGCCAAATGGGCTGCGGACAATGTCCCTCTACTCGTCCCGACGAGATAAATCGGTTTTGGGAGCTTCGGTTCCAATTGGCCGAGGAGCTTTTTAATATCTTCGGTATGCTCCTTGCTGGTTCGGAACTGGTCGCTCATCCCATACGCCTGATCCGAAGGGACATCCACGATGGCGACCCCAAAGCCTCGCTCTACAAACAGATCGGAAGCTCGCACGAGAAAGTTGTTGCCTAGACGAACCTTCCCTCCTCGTTCGGAGAAATGATTCGCCCCACTGCCTCCGGGAAACACGAGCAGAGTTCCTTTGGAGGAGCTGTCCGGCGTCATGATAAGAATCTTGACGGTCACCCCCGGACGGGTCGTGAGCTGCATGATCTCCGGTGCCGCTTCGACAGGAAAAGCAAGGATAGAAGCAACAAAAGCCAGGCCCAAGGGAATGAGAGCCACTACCCTCACCGTAAAAACACAGGACAGGCTACACCGCCTGCCGAACGGGCTCTAGTGACAGATGTTTCTTCACCTCATCAAGATGCATCACATCGGCATACTTGTGATGCAGGTCAAAAAGACAAACTTTATGGGAAAGGATACTCCGGTCAAAACAGCATTCCTCCACAACCACCATATGGAATCCGTAGGAATAGCCATCCACCACGCTGGCACGGACGCAGCCGCTCGTGCTCTCCCCGCAAACAATCAGGCTGTCGATCCCCATTCGGGTCAGGTGGACGACCAGCGGCGTGCCGAAAAATCCGCTGGCCCGCTCCTTGTAGATGATGAGATCGCCAGGCTCCGGCTTGAAGGGCTCATGGATCTCATAGGCATCCTTCTTGAGCTCCCGGATGCGGCGATTGGTGGCGTGCACCGTTGCAGGTTTAGCCTCTTTGCGCGTTTCTGTAGTGGTATAGATAACAGGGAACTTTTTCGCCCGCGCCAACGCAAAGAGTTCTTGGTTAGGCTTGATCGCGTTCCAGGCGTGGATACCGCACGAGCTGGGAAATTCTTTTACGACCTCCGGGACGGGCCGTGCACCGCCCTCGAAGACCAGGTTGTACAGGTCGATGGCCAGCAGGGCTGGATTCCGGCCTATGTAGGTTTCTCTCCGGTATTCCTGATAGATCTCCAAAATTTCCGGACTGACGACATCTTTCCAGCAATGGTCTTCGAATGAATCCGGCATGAGCGCTACCTCCGTTCGCTATTTGCGCCATATTTATGCCCCGTCCGCTTGGCTGTCAAGCCTAGTCCTCGCTGCGCTCGGAATCTCAGATTGCAGATTTCAGATCTCAGATTTGAGATTTGAAATTTGCCATTTGCAATCCCGTAGGGCTCCGTTTGACTCCACTGCAACGCCCAGGTATGTTTTTTTTGCTCAAGGAGGAAAGAAACAATGGCCCTAAACAAAGAGGCGGCCAAACAGGTCTTGGCACACATCGACAGAGATGAACTGGCGCAACTCGGTTGCGACCTGGTAAATATTCCCTCCCCGACAGGACAGGAGAAGGCTGTCGCTGAATATATCTTGCATTGGTTCCAGGAGAGCGGTCTCAAGCCTGTCCGTCAGGAGGTGGAGGTCGACCGGCCCAATGCGGTGGGGGTTCTCAAGGGCGATGGGACCGGATTGAGCCTGGGTTTCAACGGCCATATGGACACGAGTTTTACGGGGACGCAGGAAGATCTCCGCATGGTCGCTACTGTTGAACCCGACTCCGAGCTGAAAGGGTCGATCAAGGATGGGAAGGTGCGCGGTCTCGGTATTTCCAACATGAAAGGCGGTGTCGCCGCTTTCATGATGGCAGGCAAGGCGCTTAAGAAAAGCGGGATCAAGCTCAAAGGGGACGTCATCTTCGCCGCGGTTGTAGGCGAAATCTCCCGCACACCAATCGGACCCTGGCAGACCAAAGAGTACCGGGGCGAAGGAGCCGGGACAAGGCACCTGCTGACTCACGGCATGCACTCCGACTACGCCGTCGTGGCGGACGGATCGGACATGAACATCGTCTGGACTCAGACCGGAGTAGTGCAGATCAAGATCACGACGTTCGGCAAGGCCGAGGCGGCCTGGGGAACCAAGCGCTCCACCCACCCCATGGTTAAGCTCAACGCCATAGTCAAAATGACGAAAATCATAGAGGCGCTGGAGAAATGGGCGGAACGTTTTGAGGAGCAATATATCTATAACTCCCCTACCGGCCCCATATACCCGAAGGTCAATATCGGCGCAATTGAGGGCGGAGCGCCCTACAGGCCCAACTATTTTCCCGGAGTCTGCAGTGTTTATGTGGACGTACGCACCCCGCCGCAGGTGCGGCCTGTAACCGTGCAGCACGAAATAACCAAAAGCCTATCTTCCCTGGGCATCGAATACGAGATAGAGCCCTACAAATCGCTCCTCGGCCACGAGGGCAAAGGGGTGGAGCCTTTGGTTCAGTCGCTGGAGGAGATCCACCAGTTTCTCTTCAGCCAGAAATTGAAGCCGGAGGCGCCGGATCGGGCCAGCATCTGGACCGACACCAACGTCTACAACGAGCTGGGGATCCCCACCGTTAAAATCGGGCCTCGGGGAAAAAGAATCGGCCCGCGAGCGGAGGAGATCAACATCGACGAGATGGTCAAGGCGGCGCAGCTCTATGCCCTGGTGGCTTTAGACATCTGTAATCGGGAACGCAAGTGAAATCTGTGGATAAAGATAGACATCTACCCCCAATTGGAGTAATGAGGCTTTTAAATCAGCTGGCTATAGGAAAGGTCGATGGTGATTTCTTTTCTTGGAGGGCCTATATCCGGCGGGGCATGAGATTCTTCCCATAGACCTAAGTCGGCCCGAAGAAAAGGGGGAACATATGGCGGTAAAATCGGCGAGATCCATCCTAATTACAGTCATGTTTATTGGCGTGACCATGAGTTTGCCATCGGAGTGCGAAGCCGAGTCAAAGAGGGTAGCCTTAGGGATCTCAGCCCTCAGTGCTGTATACGCGCCGCTGTTCATTGCCAAAGACGCGGGCCTCTTTGAAAAGTATGGGCTAGACGTCGATGTTATTTTGATTTCAGCTGGTCCCATTGTTCATGGAATGATCGCGGGAGACGTAAAAGCGGCTGGGGCAGGTGCCTCGCGGATCGTAGCAAGTAATTTGGAAGGCTCGGGAATTATGATGCTCGCCGCAACTAATGACCGGATGCCTTATATGCTTATCGTGCCACCAGAGATTAAAAACCCTTCACAATTAAAAGGGAAGAAAGTAGGGGTGGCGGAATACGGAGGCTTGGACGATACGGCTATGCGCTATGCACTATTACAAATGGGGCTTAATCCGGATAAAGATGTGACTGTTATCCAGGCAGGAGGTAAAGGGACGCGTTTTTCCGCCCTTCAACAGAGAGCGATTGCCGCTATCGTAATTGATCCTCCGTATACCCTGCAGGCGAAACAACTGGGCCTGAATTTTCTTTTCGACTTTCTGAAATCAAGCCCCAAGACAGTTTACGGAACCCTCGCAGCAAAAGACTCGTATATTAAACAGAACCCGGAGATTATCCAGAGGCTTTTGAAATCTTTGGTGTCTGGAGTTCAATATTATAAGACGCACAAGCCGGAAAGCATAAAGATCATGGCGAAATATATGCGGGTTGATCTGCCAGCTAAAGCAGCAGAGATGGAAGAGACATATAACGTTTTTGTGAATACAGCGAAATGTAGGCCCTATATCGACACGGAGGGAGTTCAGAATCTTCTAAACGAGCTTGGCAGAAAAATTCCCAAGGCCCGGACTGCGAGCCCACAAAGTTTCGTTGACATGCGATTTATAAAGGAGCTGGACGAGAGCGGATTTATTGATTCCGTGTGCCAGTAAGTATTGGCCCTAATTGTCGCTTCGAAATGCCCGGCTTAATTGCGGCATTTTTTCTTTAACATTGAGAAAAAATCATTATTCTTCGGAAAAGGAGCGTGCCAATGGAGCAAATGTCATTCAATCAGTGGCCTGACGGGAATGTACTGGCGGTTTGTCCTATAGTCGCGTGGGAGACTTGGCCGGATGATCTTGGAACACGCGAGTCTTTCCAGAATACGAGCCGCTCCTTACTGCCTCCAAACGCAGTGTATAAGCGCGATATGTGGGTAGTTCATGAACATGAGTATGCTGAGGAGGAGGGAATCTGGAGGCTCCTGGAACTCTTCGACCGTGTGGGCATTAAGGCGACCTTCGTCATCAACGGCAGAACCGTGGAGAAGTTCCCGGAGATTGCCCTTGAAGTGCAACGACGCGGCCACGAGATGGCCTCAGAGAACTATATCCACGAGTACCCGGTCATGTTCGACGAAGCAGGTGAGCGGGAGTCGATCCAGCAGACCGTCACTGCCTTCGAACGCATATTGAAGCAGCGGCCTCTGGGCTACATTTCGCCGGGCCACAGGTGCACGGACAAGACGTTGAAGCTTGTCGCCGAGGCGGGTTACATCTGGGACGCTGACTTCCAAGACCGCGATACGGCCTCGGTCATGGAGGTAGGAGGTAGGCCGATGGTTACTATGACGTATGCGCACATAAGCGACTATATGACCTATCAGATCATCAGCCGTACTCCGCGCCAGGTGTTGACGTTACTGAGAGATGAATTCGATGTTCTGTATGCCGAAGGAGTGGCCGGGAGACCGAAGATGATGGGTTACGCTTTTCACCCTTTCTTGTCCCACGGATTCCGTACTAAGCCGCTGGAGGAGTTTTTCCGCTACGCCCAAAGCTTTCCTAAAGTATGGTTTCCAACCAGGATTGAGATTGCGCGTTGGTGTCTGAAGCAGCACGAGACTCAACGCAAGGCGTGACAACTTAGCCTATTGTCTCGCGTTGATGTTTGTCATAGGCTTTGATGCGATCCAAATACATCTGGATGAGTTGGCGGCATGTAACCTGCCCCGATCTGTAGGCACTATGCCTATCGTCGAAGACCCAAAGCTGTCTCCATGTCTACCGATCAGCAGTCTTTGTCAATATAGTCAACAACGTCCCATAAGGAAGCTCCTTGGTTTCAATCTAGTCTCCCTGTTATATTTGCGGTGGAACATGAAGCCATGGACCTCTTGAACCAATGAGGAATGATAGGAATTTGCTTTGGAGGGTCAGCCACTGAGAACTCAAAATTGTCCCCAGCGACCTTCCGCCAGCCCGCTTTCGAGACCCTAAAGAGCGCAGCAGAAGGGACCGACTGGCCCTTATCCCCAATTTGGATTGGATAATATCCGATAACGTGCTCTTATGTCAACTTGAACGCGATCTGCGGGTAGGGCTGGACATCTACCCCCAATTGGAATAATGGAGTAGCGATGAAGACGCATATGAGCAGCACCTTTGTTCTTCTTGTGACATTGCTGTTTGCAATGCAAGCACAGTCGGCGCAAACGTCACAGAAAGTTCGCATTGGCTATTCCACTATGAGTGCAACAACAGCGCCCCTATGGGTTGCCCAAGACGAAGGGTTCCTAGCCAAGAACGGCATTGATTCAGAGCTTATTTTTATACCTGGGCCACCCATCGTTATTGCTTCACTGAACCGAGGTGACATCACACTAGCCATGGTAGGTGGTGCCACTGTGTTAGCTGGCGCTGCGGGTGGAATAGATTTAAAGATCATTGCTGCAATTCTTAACCGTGTCCCTCATGATTTTGTCGTGCGACCTGAAGTTAAACGACCTCAGGACCTCCGCGGCAAGCGTGTCGGCGTTACAGCCTTGGGAGGTACAGCGTGGATGGCAGCGATGTTCGCACTCGATCAGATGGGATTGAACGCAGACAAGGACCAGATAACTCTATCCTCATTGGGAGATCAAAGGCTGGTTAGCCAGGCACTGGAATCGGGTACCATAGATGCAGGGCTTCTTACCGGAACTTTCAGCCTCCGGTTGAAGCGATTGGGTTTCGGATTCTTTGGAGATATCGATCGTATTCAGCTCTTGTCCGGCGGGATTGTAGTCAAGGAACGAACTCTCAAGTCCGACACGAGCCTCATAAGGAGCCTGCTACACGGTTTAGTCGCAGCACATGCGTTTGTTATTAACGCCAAGAATAAACCCAGGGTTCTGACTACCATCATGAGGAGGTTAGGAAGCAATGACAAAACGATTGCTGAAGATGGTTTAGAGGATCTTATAAGACGGACAGACCGCAAGCCTTATCCCTCAGCAGAGGGTCTAAAGAATATTCAGCGCTTTATGCAATTACGAAATCCCAAGCTGGCAAATATCAACGTTGCAGATCTAATCGACGATACCCTGCTTCGAGGTATGGACCAGGCTGGGCGTGAATAGGAATTTCCCCCTGGCGTATCCTTTCTTCCACATATCGTCGAGCTTAATCAGCGGGGCGGCAAAGGCCCACCGCCGATGATTTTCCTGTAGATTTCAATGGCCTGAGGATCCCGCGGAATTTCACTGATCACCTTTGCCTGTTCTTCGGGGAATAGCGGATCGGGCTCGACGCCGATCAGCTTCTTTAAGTTCACTGCAAAGTCGGGGTCACGAAACGTCTTGCGCATTGCCTCTGACAAAATCTTCACCCGCTCGTTGGGAGTTCGAGCCGGGAGAATGTAGGGATACCCGATGTAACGGGAGCCTAATTTGTTGGACCTCATCTCTCCTCCTGTGGTTAATCCATTAAATTGAAACAGCGACGAGATGGACTCCGCTTACCACTCACAAATCGGATCAGAACAGGAACATCACCGTGTGGCCTTGCTGCCCACGGCGGTGACAGTGATGTGACTCATGGTCGTATCGGCTTTGGCGCCATGCCAGTGGCGCTCGTTTGCCTTCAAGACCACGACATCTCCAACGGTGATCTCACATTCTTCTTTCTCCGTCGCGGCAATACCCCGGCCCGCGGTTACGATCAAAATCTGGTCGCACGGATGGCTGTGCCATCCGGTCGTAGCGCCTTTACTAAAGTTCACCACGCTGCAGCTGTAGTTCGCAGACTCCCCCTCGCCGATGACGGTCTGGCGTGTTCGGCTGACGGGGCCTCCTGTCCATCCAGGAACAGGTGCAGCTCCGTCCATCGGTTTTTCTTGTAAATCGCTGATCGTAACTTTATGCATATCCGTCCAAGCTCCTTTTCCGAAAGAAGTCTATTAATTGATTTCGCCCTTGATGGCCCAGAATACGCGCTCCGGGGTCATCGGCAGCTCTGTAAGCCGGACCCCGGTGGCACGAGCGATGGCGTTGCAAATGGCCGCGGGCGGAATCACGATTCCCATTTCGCCTGCCCCGCGCACCCCGTAAGGGCCGGCGCCCTCGGAAGCAGGAACTTCTATGATCTCGCAGTCGAGCGGTGGAACGTCCAACGCAGTGGGCATGCGGTAGTCCAAAAGAGTGGCGTTTCTCATCGCGCCATTGCTATCATATAGATACTCTTCGCTGAGCGCCCAGCCGATTCCCTGGGTGGCTCCTCCCTGCATCTGCCCTTCCACCATCGTCGGGTTCAAGGCAAATCCCACGTCCTGAAAACTTGTGTAACGCAGCAACTTGACTTTGCCGGTCTCTGGATCCGTCTCAACATCGACCACGTGACCCGCCGTGGCGGGCGCCATTTGAAGTTCCGTGACCTGGCCATGCGCTACGATCACACTGCCGCCCTTCAGACTTGCCAGCGCCAGCTCTCCCAAGCTTACTGATCTCTCAGGCAAACCTCGCACCGAGAATCGCTTTTCTCCGTAGTCAACCATTTCCGCAGGCGCTCCCAATCGCACCGCAGCTCGTTGTCTGAGTTCAGCGAGCAAATTCCGGCAGGCATAGTAAACTGCCGAACCCATGTCATGAGCGAGGCGACTGCCCGTGCTACCATCTGTGTACCCAATCGTGTCCGTATCCGCCGTAACGACTCTGACCTCTTCAAGAGAAATGTCCAGTTCTTCTGCAACGATCTGAGCAAACCCCGTGCGCGTGCCCGAGAGATCTACCGAGCCCACTGTGAGGTTGACGGAACCATCGCTAACGAGGGTGATTTGGCAATGCGCCTGCCCAGAACCCAAGGGCCAAAAACCTATGGCAAGGCCGCGCCCCTGGTTTTTCCCGGTGAGTGGAGTCGTCCAGCATGGGTGACCTTCTACCGTCGCGAGGATCTTCTCGAAGCCAATCGCATCGAAGGTACCTCCCGCAGGCGCGGGATCTCCTGCGCGCGATATGTTTTTCTTACGCAACTGGAGCGGGTCCATGTCGAGAGTCCGTGCTACTTCGTCCATCGTTGTCTCGATAGCGTAGGTCGCGGCCGTGCCTCCCGGTGCCCGGTAAGGTACAGATTTGGGTTTGTTGGTCACTACATCGAAGCCTTCCACCTTGAAGTTCGGAATCTGGTATGCCGCCATCGCGGCCCAGATCGCCCGATTGATCGGCGCGCCGGGATAGCAACCCCCGCTATAAGCATAGCGCGAATGGAGAGCGGTAAGCTGCCCGCTGCGTTTGACGCCTATCTTCACCGTACTTACTGTGGCAGCGCCAGGTCCGGTCGCCCTTAACACTTCCTCCCTCGTAAGCGCGATACGCACCGGACGGCCACACTTTCGCGAGAGCGCTACACAGACCGGCGAAACGCGAGCGTGCTCCTTGCCGCCAAACGCGCCACCCACTTCCATCGGGATTACCTTGATCTTACTTGGCGGCACCTGGAGCAGCACGGACAGCTCCTCGCGATGTAAGAAGATGCCTTGCGTCACCGCCCATACTGTGATGCGGCCGCCGGGACCAACCAAAGCACACTCAGCTTCGGGTTCGATATAGCCCTGGTGCACCATGCGCGTGCGAAAACTGCGCTCGACGACAATGTCGGCATCAGCGAAACCTCGTTCCAAATCTCCGCGTTTAAATTCGAGATGCCATGCCACGTTGCTGGGGCTGGTAGCGACACCTCCTTCGCTTAAGGTGAAAAGATCCGAGTGTAGCAGCGGCGCGTCCGGCTTCATTGCCTCGTCGGGGTCCAGCACCACAGGCAACTGCTCATACTCAACTTCGATGAAGCCTAAGGCCTCATCGGCCTCCTCGAACGTCCTGGCAGCAACAGCGGCAACGGGCTGCCCGTGAAAATGAACTTTCTCCCGCGCCATGATGACGCGACTCAAATACGACATTTCGAAAGTGCGCTTGCCAACACAGGCTAGAGTACCTCGGGCCAAGTTTGGGAAGTCGGCACCGGTGACCACGGCCATGACCCCAGGCCTGGCGGCGGCCTTGCTGGTGTCGATGCGCTTGATACGAGCATGAGCATATGGGCTTCGGAGAATCTTTCCGTGGAGCATGCCGGGAAGCATCAAGTCAGCGCCAAACTGCGAGTTCCCAGTGACCTTGTCTAGCCCATCCACCTTCATAGTGGAGTTGCCTAGATACCTGTGCTCCTTAGCAACAGACATTCATAACCTCCTGGGACTCGAGAGAAGCACTTAAAATTCGGCGAGACTCCGTGGCACTCCAGCGCGATTCACGCTGGATGAAAGTGACGAGCAAACCGAGAAAGAGGCGCAAAGATCTTCCTTTCTACGCTACCCTGGAGACCGCCTGCGCCGCTGCGACCACCGCGCGCACGATCTTGTCATACCCGGTACATCGGCACAGGTTGCCGGCGAGCGCGAGACGGATCTCATGCGCCGTGGGATTGGGGTTCTGATCCAGCAACGCCTTGGCGGACATGATGAAGCCCGGTGTGCAGAAACCACACTGCAAGGCGCCGTGTTCGATAAATGCCTGTTGCACCGGGTGAAGCTTTCCGTTTGCCGCAATCCCTTCCACCGTGGTGACCTCGGCCCCATCTCCCTCAACGGCGAAGACGAGACACGAGTTCACAGTTGCGCCGTTCAGATTGACTGTGCAACTGCCGCAATTGCCATTACCACAGCCTTCTTTGGAGCCCATGAAGCCGAGGCGGTAGCGCAGCGCGTCAAGCAAAGTTTCGCGCGTATCCACAATGATATTGTACTTTTCGCCGTTCACTTTAAGGTCGACTTCACGTTTCACGCTACTCTCCTTTGCCGGACAGACACATAGAGAAAATCCGCTGCAACACCCTTCAGATTGTTGGCTGTCCGCTTACCCTCTCCAACGCTTTCTGCAGGCTTCTGCGCGTCAGCACCTTGATGAGTTCAATACGATAAGCAGCCGAGCCACGCACATCCGAGATGGGATTCGCCGCGCGTGCAGCCAATTCTCCGGCTTGCCTGAAGATCGCCTGATCAGGCGCTTTACCCGCAAGAAACTCCTCAGCCTCGCGCGCTCGCACCGGTGTGGGCGCGACTGCTGCCAGTGTAATACGCGCCTGCTCACAGCGGTGGCCATCGGCACTGAACTGGACAAACGATCCTACTCCGGCTACGGCGATGTCCATTTCTTCACGAGGAATGAACCGCAGGTAAGCGGCGCCGGAGTGCGAAGGCGGCATGGGAATCGCGATCTCCACCAGGATTTCGCCCTTCCGGAGCACAGTTTGTCCCGGTCCGACAAAAAAATTTTCCGCCGCCAACTCTCGGCGTCCATCGGGGCCCGCGATAACGACTTTTCCCCGGTAAGAAAGAATTGGCGGTACTGTATCGGCCGAAGGCGTGGCATTACAGAAGTTGCCACCGACCGCCGCACGATTTTGAATCTGAACTGAGCCGATTAAGCCGCAAGCTTCGGCCAGCGCAGGATAGTGCTCTCGCGCCGCAGGAAAGCTCGCTATGCGAGTGCAAGAAACTGCCGCGCCAACGCGCAGCCCCTGCTTTTCATCAAATGAAAGGACATCTAGTTCGGGGATTCGTTTGACATCCACTACCAGCGCCGGACTCTTGCGGTTCTCCTTCATTTGCGCGATGAGATCCGTTCCACCCGCGAGCGGCCGGCCTTCGCCGTTTGCCCGGGACAACAGGTCTATGGCTTCTTGCAAATTTATAGGAGCAGCGTACTCGAACTCGCGCACACTATCATCCTCCCTTTTACGTGAAATGATAGGAATTTGCTTTGGAGGGTCAGCCACTGAGAACTCAAAATTGTCCCCAGCGACCTTCCGCCGGCCCGCTTTCGAGGCCCTAAAGAGCGCAGCAGAAGGGACCGACTGGCCCTTATCCCCAATTTGGATTGGAGAATATCCGATAACGTGCTCTTATGTCAACTTAAGGGTGCCCGATAGCTTCTGCTACCCCTTCTTGACATCTGTAATTATTTGACTACATTGTAGTCAGTTGTAGGGAAAAACCATGGCAAGACCTTTCCTATTAGTGTGCGCTTATCGCCGGAGCTATTGGAAGAGATAGAGCGGGAGGCCCGTCGAACAGCCCGTCCCGCCCGTTCATGGTGAGTTTCAGTCTCTGAGCCTTTAAAAAAGGCCTTTACAATTCCCTACCAATCTCTTGGCGAGGCTCCAAATCTGGAAATACGCTTAGGGTAGCCCTCTACGGTTTGACAATCAGCGAGGTTTCCTCGGCGGCCTTTGCTTTAGCTTGACCGAGATAAAAGGCGAGGCTTTTTGTATCCATCCGGTGAGAAAGGAGATATCCAAGCCGCCGACATTGCCCTCCTTGATCTCCAGGCAACGGTCAACGCGAGCCCGGCCTGCTCCTCACGTCCAGTCTTAAATAGATAGAGGGCTGTATCTTCCATTCTTCTTTGGAAGAG
>Ga0210377_10003858_pt1 | contig 12766 bp, 6 predicted proteins | sample PLM4_65_b1redo_FD_155480 | JGI IMG/M metagenome (GOLD analysis project Ga0210377, IMG submission 155480) | Groundwater sediment microbial communities from an aquifer in East River, Colorado, USA - PLM4_65_b1 redo | ecosystem: Environmental > Terrestrial > Soil > Riparian zone | place: USA: East... | reverse complement strand
CTTGTTGAGCGTGACTTTCCAGCAGAGGAATGAGGAAGAAGGTAGAAAATGGCTGACATTCAGGCGATCGCGAGCGATCTGAGCTCCCTCACCGTGATGCAGGTGGCCGAGCTGGTGAAGCTCCTCGAGGACAAGTGGGGCGTCTCGGCGGCGGCGGCGGCTCCCGTCATGGTGGCGGCCGCGGGTGTCCCTGCGGCGGGTGGTGCGGCTGCGGCCGAGGAGAAGACCGAGTTCGCGGTCCACTTGATGGGCGTCGGCGACAAGAAGATCAACGTCATCAAGGTCGTTCGCGAGGTCACGAGCCTCGGGCTCAAAGAGGCCAAGGACCTCGTCGACGGGGCGCCGAAGCTCGTGAAGGAAGGCCTGTCGAAGGACGAGGCCGCGGCGATCAAGAAGAAGTTCGAGGAGGTCGGAGCGCAGGTCGAGATCAAGTAACCACTCGCGGGGCGGAAAGGCGAGTGGTTCCATCTTCTCTCTGTTCGGCCGCTGAGCTCGCGGGGGGATGTGTGTCCTTCCGGGGCGTCCTCGCTCGAATGAAGGCGTCTGCCCGCTTGTGCTCGACGTCCGAGGCCATAGGCGTCAATAGCTGGGGGTTCTGAGCGTCATGTACACGGCTCCGAAGAACGTTTACCGGGAACGGGTCAACTTCGCAAAGATCAATACCTCGATCCCGATCCCCAATCTGATCGAGATCCAGAAGAACTCCTACGAGCGGTTCCTGCAGATGAGGGTGCTTCCGGGGGAGCGGGAGGACGCCGGGCTCCAGTCGGTATTCAAGAGCGTCTTCCCCATCACCGATCTCCGCGAGAACTGCTCCCTCGAGTTCGTCGAGTACTCGATCGGGAACTGGGAATGCAAGTGCGGCCGCATGGTGGGCCTGGACAAGCTCGGGCGCCCCTGCGGCTTCTGTGGCGCCACCCTCATCACCGATCCCCGCGGTGATCGGGAGATCCACTGCCTGAAGTGCGGCCACCTCAACGAGAACAGACCCGCCACCTGCGACACATGCGACGAGCCCGTGGGTCTGAAGCTCAAGTACGACGTGGACGAGTGCCAGGAGCGGGGGATGACCTTCGCCGTCCCCCTCAAGGTGACCATCCGGCTGGTCGTATGGGACAAGGACCCCGAGACCGGCGCCAAGACCATCCGCGACATCAAGGAGCAGGAGGTCTACTTCGGCGACATTCCGCTCATGACGGAGAACGGAACGTTCATCATCAACGGCACCGAGAGGGTCATCGTCAGCCAGCTTCACCGGTCGCCAGGGGTCTTCTTCTCCCAGCCGGAGAAGGGACTCTTCGCCGCCCAGATCATCCCGTATCGCGGAAGCTGGGTGGAGTTCGAGTACGACTCCAAGAATCTCCTGCACGTCCGGATCGACCGCAAGCGGAAGTTCCTCGCCACCGTCTTCCTCCGCGCCATGGGGATCAAGACCGACGCGGAGTTGATCCGGACCTTCTTCAGGGCCGACCGGATCCAGTGCCGCGAGGGCAAGCTCCTCTGGAAGGTGTCGGACAACCTCGCCGGTCTGAAGGTGACCAGGACGATCTACGGCCCCAAGGACGCCTCGGGCCGCCGCGAGGAGATCCTCCATACCGGCAAGAAGATCACCTCCGCGATCCTGCAGCAGATGCACAAGCTGGAGGTGACCGAGGTCGAAGTGGGGGAGGCGGACTTCGAGGGCGGCTGGACCGTCGCGGACATCGTAGACCCGCGGACGGGCGAGGTCATTCTCGAGGCCAACGAGCCTCTGTCCCCCCGGGTCCTCTCGGTGATCCTCGACCCCGAGAGCCAGGTCGCCTCATTCGAGGTCTTCTTCCCCGAGCGTGACGAAATCGGGCCGATGATGTCGGCCACGATCAAGAAGGACACGATCAAGTCCCCCGAGGAAGCCCTGATCGAGATCTACCGCCGCATGCGGCCCGGCGATCCGCCGACCCTGGACTCCTCGCGGAACCTCTTCGAGGGGATGTTCTTGAACCCGCAGAAATACGACTTCTCACGGGTCGGCCGGCTCAAGCTCAACACCAAGCTCGGCCTTTCGACGCCCCTTTCGGAGAAGATCCTCTACCTCGACGACATCAAGGCGGTCATCTCATTCCTGCTCAAGCTGCGTCGCAGCCCTCAGGACGTGGACGACATCGACCACCTCGGCAACCGCCGCGTCCGGAGCGTGGGCGAGCTGCTCGAGAACCAGTTCCGGATCGGCCTCGTCCGCATGGAGCGGGCCATCAAGGAAAAGATGAGCGTCTACCAGGAGATGGCCACGGCCATGCCCCACGACCTCATCAATGCCAAACCGGTCATGGCTTCGATCCGCGAGTTCTTCGGGTCGAGCCAGCTCAGCCAGTTCATGGACCAGACGAACCCGCTGTCGGAGATTACCCACAAGCGGCGCCTCTCGGCCCTCGGACCCGGTGGCCTGTCCCGCGAGCGGGCCGGCTTCGAGGTGCGCGACGTCCATCCGACCCACTATGGCCGGATCTGCCCCATCGAGACGCCGGAAGGACCGAACATCGGTCTCATCTCCAGCCTCTCGTGCTTCGCCCGCATCAACGAGTTCGGCTTCATCGAAAGCCCCTACCGGAAGGTGAAGGACGGGAAGGTTCTCGAGTACTACCAGGTACTGGACGCCGGTGAGACCGACTACAAGGTCGGCGACAGCGTCGAGCGCAGCGAGATGGAAGCGGCCAACGCCCAGGCGCGATCCCGCAAGAAGAAGGCCGCCGAGGTGGAGCCCTACTGCTTCTATCTCTCCGCGTGGGAGGAGGACAAGTACACCATCGCACAGGCGAACATCCGCCTGGGTGAGGAGGGCTCGATCCTGGACGACCGCGTTTCGGCCAGGAAAACCGGGAACTTCATCCTCGCCAAACGCGAAGAGGTCGACTTCGTCGACGTCTCGCCGAAGCAGCTCGTGTCGGTGGCCGCCTCCCTCGTTCCATTCCTCGAGAACGACGACGCCAACCGAGCTCTCATGGGCTCCAACATGCAGCGCCAGGCGGTGCCTCTCCTGCGTGCCGAAGCTCCTCTCGTCGGTACGGGCATGGAGCACATCACCGTCAAGGACTCGGGGGCCGCGGTCGTCTGCCGCAGGGCCGGTGTCGTGGACTCGGTGGACTCCCGCCGCATCATCATCCGGGTCGAAGCCCAGGAGGGTCCGGAGAAGGGCCAGGAGATCGGCGCCGACATCTACAACCTGACGAAGTTCAAGTGCTCGAACCAGAACACCAGCATCAACCAGAAGCCGATCGTCCGGGTCGGGATGCACGTGACCAAGGGTCAGATCCTGGCCGACGGGCCATGCACCGACATGGGGGAACTGGCCCTGGGCCGGAACGTCCTCGTGGCCTTCATGCCCTGGCGCGGATACAACTTCGAAGACGCGATCCTCGTCTCGGAGAAGCTCGTCAAGGAGGACATGTACACCTCGATCCACATCGAGGAGTTCGAGATCGAGGCCCGAGACACCAAGCTCGGTCCCGAGGAAGTCACCCGCGACATCCCCAACGTCTCGGAGTCGCTCCTCAACAACCTGGACGAGAGCGGCATCATCCGGATCGGCGCCAGCGTCAAGCCCGGCGACATCCTGGTCGGCAAGGTCACGCCCAAGGGCGAGACTCAGCTCACTCCCGAGGAGAAGCTGCTCCGAGCCATCTTCGGCGAAAAGGCCGGCGACGTCCGCGACGCCTCTCTCGTGTGCCCGCCGGGGATCGAAGGGATCGTCGTCGACGTGAAGATCTTCTCCCGGAAGGGCGTCGAGAAGGACGACCGCGCCAAGCAGATCGAGGACGCCGAGCTGTTCATGATGGAGAAGAACCTGAAGGACGAGATCCGCATCCTTCAGGACGAGCGCGACAAGCGCATCGAGGACCTTCTCGAAGGGAAGACGGTCACCGTGGACCTCGTCAGCTCCCGCGGTGACAAGATCCTCAAGAAGGGGCAGCACCTCACCCGCGACGTCCTCGAGGGTCTGCGCCACTCCGATATCCTCAGGCTCCGCGTGAAAGGCCGGGACGACGAGGACGTCGAGCAGGAGCTCTCCGACATCGTCGACAAGACCGAGCGTCAGATCGAGGTGTTGAAGGCGCTCTTCGCCGAGAAGGAGAGCCGTCTGAAGCGCGGCGACGAGCTGCCCCCGGGGGTCATCAAGCTCGTGAAGGTCTTCGTCGCGATGAAACGGAAGCTCTCCGTGGGCGACAAGATGGCCGGGCGCCACGGCAACAAGGGCGTCATCGCCCGGATCCTGCCCGAGGAGGACCTGCCCTACCTCCCCGACGGGACGCCGGTGGAGATCGTTCTCAACCCCCTCGGGGTCCCGTCCCGAATGAACGTGGGGCAGATCCTCGAGACCCACCTCGGATGGGCCGCCAAGGCCCTCGGCCTCCACTTCGCGAGCCCGGTCTTCGATGGGGCGACGGAGAAGGAGATCAAGAACTACCTGGTGCAGGGCAACGAGCGGGAGCAGGAGCGGAACCCCCTCCGGCCGAACCTGCTCCAATCCGGCAAGAGCACGCTCATCGACGGGATGAGCGGGGAACCCTTCGAGCAGAAGGTCACCGTGGGTTACATCTACATGCTCAAGCTCTCGCATCTCGTCGACGACAAGATCCACGCGCGCTCCATCGGACCGTACTCCCTCATCACGCAACAGCCCCTGGGTGGCAAGGCCCAGTTCGGCGGACAGCGCTTCGGGGAGATGGAGGTCTGGGCCCTCGAGGCGTACGGGGCGGCCCATATCCTCCAGGAGCTGCTCACGGCGAAGTCCGACGACGTCTACGGGCGCGCCAAGATCTACGAGGCAATCGTCAAGGGGGACACGGTGTTCACGCCGGGGCTCCCCGAGTCATTCAACGTCCTGATTCGGGAGCTGCAGAGCCTGTGTCTGGACGTCGAGCTGATCAAGACGAAGCATTGAGAAGGGCGGGAAGATGAGCCTCATGATGCCGATGCGGCCGAATGTCGACATCGGGCGCGTTGTGCCCGACTTCGATGCAATCAAGATCCGTCTGGCCAGCCCGGAGAAGATCCGGTCCTGGTCCCACGGTGAGGTCACCAAGCCGGAGACGATCAACTACCGGACCTTCAAGCCGGAGCGTGACGGGCTCTTCTGCGCCAAGATCTTCGGACCGATCACCGACTGGGAGTGCCTCTGCGGCAAGTACAAGCGCATGAAGCACCGCGGCGTGATCTGCGACAAGTGCGGCGTCGAGGTCACCCAGTCCAAGGTGCGCCGGGAACGCATGGGCCACATCGAGCTGGCCTGTCCCGTCTCCCACGTCTGGTTTTTCAAGGGCCTGCCCAGCCGGATCGGGCACCTCCTCGACATCAGCCTCCGGGACCTCGAGAGAATCCTCTACTTCGAGTCGTACGTCGTGGTAGACCCCGGGGACTGCCCCGAGGTGAAACGCCAGGAGCTGGTCTCCGACGACCGGTACCGCCAGCTTCGAGAGAAGCATCCGAAGCTGCGCTGCGCCATGGGCGCCGAGGCGATCAAGGAGCTGCTGCGCCGCATCGACGTCGAGAAGGACGCCGTGGAGCTTCGGGAGAAGATGCGGACCGAGACGTCGGTCCAGAAGAAGATCAAGTACGCGAAGCGCCTCAAGGTCGTCGAAGCCTTTCGGAAGAGCGGCAACAAGCCCGAGTGGATGATCCTCGACGCCATCCCGGTCATCCCCCCCGAGCTCCGGCCGCTGGTCCCCCTCGACGGCGGCCGCTTCGCCACCTCGGACCTGAACGACCTCTACCGGCGCGTCATCAACCGGAATAACCGCCTGAAGAAGCTCATCGAGCTGCGGGCCCCCGACGTCATCGTCCGCAACGAGAAGCGGATGCTCCAGGAGGCCGTCGACGCCCTCTTCGACAACGGGCGAAGGGGCCGCGTGCTCCGCGGCGCCAACAACCGGCCCTTGAAGTCGCTCTCCGACACTCTGAAGGGGAAGCAAGGGCGCTTTCGGCAGAACCTCCTCGGGAAGCGCGTGGACTACTCGGGCCGGTCGGTCATCGTCGTGGGCCCAGACCTGAAGCTCCACCAGTGCGGTCTCCCGAAGAAGATGGCCCTCGAGCTGTTCAAGCCCTTCATCTACAGCAAGCTCGAGAAGGAAGGCCTGGTCACAACCATCAAGGCGGCCAAGGAGATGGTCGAGCAGCAGCGCCCCGAAGTGTGGGACTTTCTGGAGGACGTCATCCGTGAGCACCCCGTGCTCCTGAACCGGGCGCCCACGCTTCACCGGCTGGGCATCCAAGCCTTCGAGCCCATCCTCGTCGAGGGGAAGGCCATCAAGATCCACCCGCTGGTCTGCACCGCCTTCAACGCCGACTTCGACGGTGACCAGATGGCCGTCCACGTCCCCTTGTCCCCCGAGGCGCAGATCGAGGCGAACGTCCTGATGCTGTCGTCGAACAACATCCTCTCACCGGCCTCGGGGCAGCCCATCGCCATCCCGAGCCAGGATATCGTCCTCGGTTGCTACTACCTCACGAAGGAGAAGAAGGGGACGAAGGGGGAGGGCAGGGCCTTCGCGACCATGGACGACGTCGTCATCGCCCTGGAGCACAAAGAGGTCGAGACCCTCACCCCGATTCGGCTCATGTACTCCGGTGAGTTGATCGACCTGACTACGGTGCGCGACGACCAGGACGTCATCCACACTGAGGTCCAGAACGTCAAGAATCAGGTCATCAACACGACGGTGGGCCGCGTCATCCTCAACGACCACCTGCCGAAGGGGACGCCCTACGTGAACGGGCTCCTGCGGAAGCGCGGCCTCCAGGCCCTCGTCCAGTATGGCTATCTGCGCTTCGGCCTCGAGAGGACCGTCGAGATGCTCGACGCCATCAAGGACCTGGGTTTCAGTTACGCGACTCGGGCAGGGATCTCCATCGGCATCGACGACCTCATCATCCCCGAGGGAAAGGAGAAGCTCGTCGCAGGTGCTCAGAAGGAGGTCATCGACGTCGAGAAGCAGTACCTCGATGGCGCCATCACCAACGGCGAGCGCTACAACAAGGTCATCGCGGTCTGGTCGAGCGTCACCGAGAAGGTGGCTGACGCGATGTTCCAGGAGATGGAAGAGCAGGATCAGGAAGGCTCCGAGTTCAACCCGATCTACATCATGGCGGACTCGGGTGCCCGGGGTTCCAAGCAGCAGATCAGGCAGCTCGCCGGAATGCGCGGCCTCATGGCCCGGCCCTCGGGAGAGATCATCGAGAACCCCATCACCTCGAACTTCCGCGAAGGCCTCACGGTCCTTCAGTACTTCATCTCGACCCACGGCGCCCGCAAGGGCCTCGCCGATACGGCCCTGAAGACGGCCGACTCGGGCTACCTCACGCGGCGCCTCGTCGACGTCTCCCAGGACGTCATCATCAGCGACCACGACTGCGGCACCGTGGACGGCATCGACATCAGGCCCATCATCGAGTCCGGCGAGGTCATCGAGCCTCTCCGGGACCGCATCGTCGGGCGTGTGAGCCTGGAGGACATCAAGGACATCGAGGGAAAGGTCGTCGTCAAGTCGAACGAGGGGATCACCGAGGAGACCGCCAACGACGTCCAGGCTGCCGGCATCGAGAGGGTCCGGATCCGGTCGGTGCTCACCTGCGAGTCACAGCGGGGCGTCTGCGCCCTCTGCTACGGCCGCGATCTCGCCACCGGGAAGCTCGTCGAGATGGGAATGGCCGTGGGCGTCATCGCGGCGCAGTCCATCGGCGAGCCCGGCACCCAGCTCACGATGCGGACCTTCCACATCGGAGGTACGGCCAGCCACAGAACCGAGCAGACCACCCTCGAGGCCAAGAGCACCGGCGTCGTCAAGTTCCACAACGTCACCACCGTCAAGAACAAGAAGGGTGACCTGGTCGTCATGAAGCGCTCGGGGGCGCTCATCATCCAGGACCAGAAGGGCCGCGAGCGCGAACGACACCAGGTGGTGTACGGCGCGAAGCTCAAGATCAAGGACGGCCAGGAGGTCAAGCAGGGCCAGCTTCTCGTCGAGTGGGATCCCTACTCCTTCACGATCCTCACCGAGGAGGATGGCCAGATCAACTTCAAGGACGTCATCGACGGCCAGACGGTTCACGAGCAGGTCGACGAGAACACCGGCATGGCGGCCCTGGTCATCATGGAGTCGCCGGACGAGAAGAAGCAGCCCCGGATCGAGATTCGTGACGGGAAGGGGAAAGTCAGCCGCAAGTACCTCCTTCCCTCGGGGGCCCACCTGATGGTCGAGGACGGGAACGACGTCTCGGCCGGGGAGATCCTGGCCAAGATCCCCCGTGAGACGGCGAAGACCAAGGACATCACCGGCGGTCTGCCCCGCGTCGTGGAGCTCTTCGAGGCGCGGCGGCCCAAGGAGCCTGCGGTCATCACCGAGATCGACGGCGTCGTGAAGTACGGCGACGTGGCCAAGCAGCACCGCAAGATCTTCGTCACCGCCGACGACGGCGAACAGCGTGAGTACCAGCTCCCCCGCGGCGCCCACATCAACGTCCAGGAGAGCGAGCGGGTGCGGGCCGGCGAGCCCCTGATGGACGGACCCATCGACCCCCACGACATCCTGCGAGTCCGGGGAGAGAAGGAACTCCAGCGTTACCTGGTGGACGAGATCCAGGAGGTCTACCGGCTCCAAGGCGTGAACATCAACGACAAGCACATCGAGGTGATCGTCCGGCAGATGATGCGTTGGGTGAAGATCGAGGAAGTGGGGGACACCGAGTTCCTCATCGACGAGGTCGTGGACAAGTTCCGATTCCTCGGCGAGAACCAACGCCTCCTCTCGGCGGCGAAGAGTCCGGCGACGGGCCGGCCGCTCCTCCTGGGCATCACGAAAGCCTCGCTCTCCACCGACTCGTTCATCTCGGCCGCGAGCTTCCAGGAGACCACGCGGGTCCTCACCGAGGCCGCCATCAGCGGGAAGATCGACTACCTCCGCGGCCTCAAGGAGAACGTCATCATGGGCCGCCTGATCCCTGCGGGGACGGGCATGGAGTACTACCGGCGGGTCAAGATCCCCGACGAGGTCATCGAGCACGCCGCCTCCGGCCTCGAAGGCGAGTACGCCCCCGAGTACCTCGTGGAGCCGGAGCACATCAAGGAGGGCGCGGAGGTCTAGCCCTTCCCGTCATCCTTCGGGGGCGCGCCATGGCCCATCGCGCCCCCGAAGGATCTGGGCACCCGTGGGCGGGTCCCGAGGACCTGAAGGCCGCGATGGCATGCCAACTCACCTTGACACGCCCACTTTTTCGTATAAACTCGTTCGGTTGTCTTTACTGAGGAGGGGCAGATCAGAAAGGCCCCTCTTTGTTGGGTTTGCGGAGGCGTGAGTGCCTACGGTCAGCCAGCTCGTCCGGGTCGGTCGGCAGAAGCTTCGCTCGAAGACCGACAGCCCGGCGCTCCAAGGATCCCCCCAGAAGCGGGGTGTCTGCGTCCGGGTGTTCACTTCCACGCCCAAGAAGCCCAACTCGGCTCTGCGTAAAGTGGCCCGTGTGCGCCTGACGAACGGCATCGAGGTCACGGCCTACATCCCCGGCGTCGGGCACAACCTGCAGGAGCACTCGATCGTGCTCATCCGCGGGGGGCGCGTGAAGGACCTGCCTGGCGTCCGCTATCACATCGTGAGGGGCACGCTCGACGCGGTGGGCGTGCAAGGACGCAAGCGGAGTCGAAGCAAGTACGGGGCAAAGCGCCCCAAGGCGTAGCAGGAGGGTCGGGAGCGGCTTCCGGCGGGTTCGCTGGAGAGACACAGTCGGGGAGATCAGGCCTTCGGAACGTCGCGAGGGCACGGATCCCCGAGGCGGGGCGGTCGCAGGGCCTCAGACGACGCCGGCGGAGGCCGGGCACGGACCCGGCACCGCGAGCGCCGTCTATTGTTTTTTGGGGATTAGGGGTTATATGCCACGTCGCGGCACAGTACCGAAACGGGAGGTTCTTCCGGACCCTCTCTACAACAGCGCTCTCGTGACCAAGTTCATCAACTCGATGATGAGCGGGGGCAAACGCTCGACCTCGCAGCACATCATGTACGACGCCTTCAACGTGGTCCAGGCGAAGACCCAAGAGGATCCCCTGAAGGTCTTCAAGAAGGCCGTGGACAACGTGAAGCCCTCCCTCGAGGTGAAGAGCCGTCGCGTGGGGGGATCGAACTACCAGGTCCCCGTCGAGGTCAACCCCGCACGCCGGACGTCCCTCGCCCTTCGCTGGATCATCTCCTTCGCCCGGAAACGGCCCGAGCGCACGATGGTGCAGAAGCTCGCCGCCGAATTCATGGACGCCGCCAACCTCCGCGGAGGAGCCGTGAAGAAGCGGGAGGACACACACAAGATGGCCGAGGCCAACAAGGCCTTCGCCCACTACCGCTGGTAACGACCCGACGGACTACGGAAACCAAGAAGACCACAGAGACACAGAGACAGAGCAAACGGAATGAAATTGGCCAACCACGGCAGATTCGAAGAGCACGGAGACGAGGAAGTATCCGTTTCCTTCCACACCCCTCTGTGCCTCTGTGTCTCTGTGGTGAGCTAAAGGACCGATCGTGCCGAGAACCACGCCACTCGAGCGCACCCGTAACATCGGGATCGCCGCCCACATCGACGCCGGGAAGACGACGACCACCGAGCGGATCCTTTACTACACCGGGGTCAACTACAAGATCGGCGAGGTCCACGAGGGCACGGCCACGATGGACTGGATGGAGCAGGAGCAGGAGCGGGGGATCACGATCACCTCCGCCGCTACGACTTGCTTCTGGAAGGAGCACCGGATCAACATCATCGACACTCCGGGCCACGTCGACTTCACGGCCGAGGTCGAGCGCTCGCTGCGCGTTCTCGACGGCGCCGTCGCCGTTTTCGACGCGGTCGCCGGCGTCCAGCCTCAGTCCGAGACCGTGTGGCGTCAAGCCGACAAGTATCACGTCCCGCGCATAGCCTTCATCAACAAGATGGACCGGGTGGGCGCGAACTTCCTGCACTCCATCGAGACGATGCACGAGCGCCTCAACGCGAAGTCGGCGGTGGCAATCCAGCTCCCGCTCGGGTCGGAGGACAAGCACCAGGGCGTCATCGACCTCGTGGAGATGAAGGCGTACCGCTACCTCGACGAGAACATGGGGGCGAAGTACGAAGTCGAGGAGATTCCGGCCGACCTCAAGGAGCTGGCGCAGAAGAAGCGCGAGGAGATGATCGTAAAGGTCGCCGAGGCGGCGGAAGAGGCCGGCGACGACACACTCTCCCACAAATACTTGGCTGGCGAGAGCCCCACTGTGGCCGAGATCAAGGCGGCGATCCGGAAGGCCACCAGCGCCATGAAGCTCTTCCCGGTCATCTGTGGATCGGCCTTCAAGAACAAGGGCGTCCAGCCGATGCTGGACTGCGTCGTGGACTACCTGCCCTCGCCCCTCGACATCCCGCCGACGATTGCCAACGACCCCATCACCGGCGAGTTGGTTCCTCGAGAGCCGAAGGACGATGCTCCCTTCAGCGCCCTCGTCTTCAAGATCATGACCGACCCCTTCGTCGGCCAGCTCGCCTTCATCCGGGTCTATTCGGGCAACATGAAGACCGGCGACACGGTCCGGAACATGACCAGGGGCCAGAAGGAGCGTGTCGGTCGCCTCCTCAAGATGCACGCCAACAAGCGCGAAGAGATCAAGGAAGTGTGGGCCGGTGACATCGCTGCCGCCGTCGGGCTCAAGAACGTGACCACCGGCGACACGATCTGCGACCCCGAGAACGCCGTCATCCTCGAGTCGATCAACTTCCCGGCCCCCGTCATCGCCCTGGCCGTCGAGCCGAAGACGAAGTCCGACCAGGAGAAGCTGGGCCAGGGTCTCGGGAAGCTCATGCAAGAGGATCCTACGTTCAAGGTGGAGACCGACAAGGACACGGGCCAGACCAAGATCTCGGGGATGGGGGAGCTGCACCTCGAGATCATCGTCGAGCGCCTGAAGCGGGAGTTCGGCGTCGAGGCCAACGTCGGCAAGCCCCAGGTGGCTTACAAGGAGACGATCCGGAGAGCGGCCAAGGGAGAAGGGCGCTGGATCAAGCAGACCGGCGGGCGCGGCCAGTATGGCCACGCGAAGATCGAGCTCGAGCCCGCTCCCGGTGAAGGCTTCGTCTTCGAGAACGAGATCGTGGGCGGCTCGATCCCCAAGGAATACATCAAGCCTGTCGAGGAAGGAATCAAGGAAGCCCTCGACCGCGGGATCATGGCCGGCTACCCGGTGGTCGACGTGCGAGTGAAGCTCTACGACGGGAGCTACCACGAAGTGGATTCCTCGGAGATGGCCTTCAAGCTGGCCGGGTCCCAGGCCTTCCAGGACGCCGCCAAGAAGGCCCATCCGGTCCTTCTCGAGCCGATCATGAAGGTCGAAGTCGTGACGCCCGACGACTACACGGGGGCCGTCACCGGCGACCTGTCGAGCCGTCGCGGCCACCTCGAGGGCCAGATCTCGCGGGGCGGGACCCAGATCATCACGGCGATGGTGCCGCTCTCGAACATGTTCGGCTATTCGACGGACCTCCGCTCGCGGACCCAGGGCCGGGCGACGTACTCGATGCACTTCGAGAAGTATGCCGAGGCCCCCCGCAACGTGAGCGAGGAAGTTGTGGCCAAAGTCATGGGCAAAGTGGAGAAATAGCGATGTCCAAGGAGAAGTTCGACAGGTCGAAGCCACACGTGAACGTCGGGACGATCGGGCACGTGGACCACGGGAAGACGTCGCTGACGGCGGCGATCACGAAGGTATTGGCTGCGACGAACCCG
>Ga0210377_10003857_pt1 | contig 12767 bp, 13 predicted proteins | sample PLM4_65_b1redo_FD_155480 | JGI IMG/M metagenome (GOLD analysis project Ga0210377, IMG submission 155480) | Groundwater sediment microbial communities from an aquifer in East River, Colorado, USA - PLM4_65_b1 redo | ecosystem: Environmental > Terrestrial > Soil > Riparian zone | place: USA: East... | reverse complement strand
CTAAATGTGCTAGCTCCGGCTCGGCCTAACGGCCTCACCTCCGCTATTTTTTACAGACACGATTTTTGTCCTGCTCCGCAGGACATATTGGCACAGAATAAGTTGTTTTGTGTTGATGTTTTCCCGCCCAACCCAAAGTGGAGTATTGGCGGCTGTCCCCACCCTCGCTCGCAGGGCCGCCTTGCGGTGGCCTCGCCATTGTCCGTTCTTTCTATGGGCCTGGTTCAGTATCTGCCTTGGCTCGGAGCATTTAGAATTAACTGCTTCGCAGGTTCCTCGCCTTTACTTAATACCTGATATATAAGCGTAGCTCACTCGTTGGGGATCCGCTTTTCTGCCCCACGCCTGCCTTGTTTTTACCCATACTGGACCCGTTTGGCTTGGCCTCAGTGGCCTGCGCTCGACACTCATTGGGCTCGCCCATGCTCATGTCCAAGATTAATGTCTAAGTTTTATGGGCTCGCGTAGGGAGGGCGCATTCTTAACACAATTGACTCCATTTAAGACTTTCTGTCATGCGCCCTCCTTTTAGTTAGTACTATCCGGTCAGGGCGTGGGCAGGCGGAAGCCGCCAAAATATGAGGATGTTTTCTTCCTGAATCTGGTAGAATACTGTTATGAAAAATGATAGAGAAGAAATTTCTACTTATTATGAAGGTATGCCAGCTGTCTTTGAAGTCTACAGTGAGAAGAAAATTGATGAGTTACTCATTTCAGAGATTTTAGTCGAAAAGAGGCTAAAGCTTCTTTCTACTGATGTTGGAGTTGGAATAGCCATTTGTGAAAATGCAATTGGTGAGCGTCTCTTAATGAAGCACAGCAATAATACTGAAGAGGCAATGCTTGCTAATGTTCTACCAGCAGTGGATAAACAAAATTTTCCTTTCCGAGTTCTTCACTTTCCGAAGTTGGTTGCAACAGTACGAGACGTAATTCTTACGAAGCATATCGAAGGTCTCAGTTTTAACGATACATGGGATGAGGCAAGTACTTTTGGTTATGGGGGGAGGGGAATAGAACTAGATTTTGCCACTAGAGTTGTAGATTTAATGGCCGATCTTTCGCTAATAGATACTTCTTTGCTAGATATGTTTGGTTTATCAACCTTTGATTTCGATGGATGGAAAAAACAAAATTTACCTTTTTTGTCTGAAATATTAATCAAACGAAAATTAGTTGATCAGGCACATATTAACAATACATTAGCCATTTTGTCAGATGGCGATATTTTTAGAAGTTCACGAATGATACTTACTAACGGGGATTTTTATCCGAGAAATCTTATTGAATTGCCAGATGGCAAGATTGCAATTGTGGATTGGGAAGGTCGGCAAGATTATGGTTTTATGGATCAAGAAAAAGGCTCCGAACAGAGAGTAATGGATCAGCGCAATGCTTTTGTAAATTTTGTTGAAAATCATGTTGCGTTTTTTTATATTCATATGTGGGGAAATCCAGATTTTCAAAGAAAGTTTGTAAGCAGTGCTTCTCAAAGATTTGGTTTAACCGCAGAAAATTTACAGGCGGCTATATTAATAAAATCTTTAGAGCAAGCATTAATTTGGCCGGATGATTTGGCGGGGATACAAATAAAAACTTTTATGAAAGCTCTTGATATTAATTTTGTTAAAGAATTGATGAAATAACTACTTTGCGTATCGATTTTTATACTTTGCTTTGATACTGCTTTTTTGGTGTGTATACAAATAATTCAACAATTCTGTCTTTTGCTTTATTTAAATAATTTGGGTGGCGATCAACTCTAGTTGTTTCAACAAACTTAAAAAATAATTTTCTATTTGCCTCATATTGAATCTGTTTATGTTCAAGACGTACAGGATGGCTTATGTGCAACCCAGAGGTAGCATATAAGGGTACAATATACTGATTTGCCCCAATTGCTTTTGCGGCTAGGTAGCTATCTGTACATCCCCAGCCAACTAACCTTTCGTCATACCCACCAATTTCCCAAAAAACAGATCTAGACAAACTAAAAAGGGCACCTATAACCATATCTGGTAGAAGCCATGCGTCATTATCTGGCATCCATAAACTGTGTGCCTCGCCTAAATTCTTGAAGTTATTGCTTGCTAAACACATATTGCTTGGCCAACCCGAAACTGGAAAAACAATTCTTTCATCGTTTGTAAAGAATGAACTATGGTGGGTTCCATTTTTCCGAATAAGATCAACGTTCACTCTGGGGTCAGTTTTTGGTGTATCGTTTCTAAAACCTGTGAATAAGACATCGGGCATTTGTTGATGAGCTGTAACAAAATGTTCAATTGCATAGTAACCAAGCACCATATCTGAATCACAGGATATAATTATGTCTCCCTCAGCAATACTAATGCCGGTATTGAGTGCTTGTGCTTGACCGCGATTTTCTTGTCGAATAAGTTTAAGATTTAAAGAAAAATTAGAACTTTTAACAAGTTTTGACGTATCGTCTTTTGATCCGTCATCTACTACTATTACTTGTAGTCTATCTTGATGTTTAATGTTAAAACTACTTTGTTCTATAGATGCTAAACAAGCGAGAATTGATGATTGTGTATTATAAGCAGGAATAACAACCGATACCGTAAGAGGCTTTAGCGATTCAATCTCAATAGGCTTAATATTTGGATCTAATAATGAATTACCTGTATTCTTTTTATATTTTTCTTCAAGCAATGTGTAATCATTACTTCTTTCTGCAATTACTTGTTTTAGAATTTTTGAACTCATGGCTTTTCGAGCACCCACACAATAGCAATTGGCAAACCCTTGAGGGCAACTTCTACCGTTTTCTCTTTTAGATTAAAACCAGTCTTTGCCAATTTTATATGTTTTTGTTCCATAGTTGGTTCCAAACATTGAAGTACTTTCAATCCAAGGCGATTAAAGGATTTAAAATAGCTACTATGCCAATGAACATAGTTTGGAACATAACCATGTTTACCTGACTTGTCAAAAAAATCCGCTTGACCTCCCAAAGCAACCAGCCAAGGGTGTATATCGGAAATGATGATATGTCCTTTTGAACGTACCACTCGAGATAGCTCTGATAATACCTTGTCTAGTTTTGGAAAGTGCGCAAATGCCAGAGCACAAATAGCCAGATCTATGCTTTCGTCCTTCATGGGAATTTCTGTTAAGTCTCCTTGTATAAAATTAATTTTCTTACTCCGAGTTTTTCTTGCTTGGAAAAGCATGTCTGGGGAAAGATCGATTCCAGTTACTTTATGACCAAGGGAATTCAAAAATTCGCTATACCTTCCGGTTCCACATGCTGCGTCTAGAGCGACTCCTGGTTTAAATTTTGTTAATACAGACTTAACCGTTGGTTCCTCAATTTCTATAAGCAGATTAGGGACACTATCATATGTTTCTGCCCAGGCTTTGTATCCTTTAGAAACGTCAAAAATAGATACATCTTCGTTTGCTGGGACCTTTTTAATTAAATCTTTGATCTCGTTGAGAATTAGTTTAGCATCTCTGTCGTTGCCAACAAGCCAGTTTCTCAATAAAGCTAAACCGGCCAAACCTAAATCATGCTGTTTTACGAAGGACATTACAACGACTATGATATGACAATCTCGCTAAAAGCACAAATTTTGACCAAGAAATGATAAACTTATAGCCAAGCTCAAATTTATGAACATGCTGGATTCGTATTACAAAAAAACAGTGGCCTATAATTATCGTGGTAAGAACTTGTCATTTAAAGTATCACAATCCTTATTTAGTTCTCACGATATTGATCTTGGTACAAGACATTTACTGCAAACCCTTGCTAGTGAAAGCTTTGATTCTTATAATAAAGTTCTAGATCTTGGTTGTGGTTACGGGCCGATAGGGATTTCTCTAAAAAGTTTTTATGAACCGGCTATCGTTCATATGGTGGATAGGGATGCACTTGCCATAGATTTTAGTAAGCAGAATGCAGTACTTAACGGACAAGAGGATCTAAAAATTTATGGAAGTATTGGATACGACGATATTTCAGAGGCAGATTTTGATTTGGTTGTTTCAAATATACCTGCAAAAGTGGGTGAGCCAGTACTTTCACACATTCTAGAGGATGCAAAATTTTACTTAAAACCGGGTGGACATGTTGCTGTGGTAGTTATCGATGCAATCGGAGATTATGTTACCAAGGTTCTTGAATCAAACAAGGATATTAATATTATATTTCGCAAAAGATGGCCGGGACATCTAGTTTTTCATTACCAATTTTCTTCCAATGCATTCAAAGAACCAAAACCAAAGTTAGGCGCCTTTGAAAGAGGAATATATAAACGTGGGCAAAAAGATATTTATGTCAAGGAATCGAAAGTCTCAATAGAGACAACATATGGCTTGCCAGAATTCAATATTCTTAGCTATGAAACAGAAATGCTTCTTAGTAAAATGAATGATTTTAAAAGTAAACAGTTAGGAAAGGCTCTTGTGTTTAACCCAGGACAAGGATTTATACCTTCTGCTTTACCAAAACTTTGTAAAGCAGATGAAATTTATCTGGTTGACCGGGATTTGGAGGCGTTAAGAGAATCGAGAGTAAACATGGTTTCAAATGGCTACAGACCAGAAAATATATTGCTATATCATGCCATAGACTTTTCTAAAGTTGACGCTGGATCTATTGACTTGACATTGGGAATTTTTGACGACAAGGAAGACTCGAAAGTTCACCAAGCACTTACTAGAGAATTGTCCGATAAACTTTCGATTGTTGGACTAGCGGTACTCGTGTCTGGATCCACTCCAATTACTCGTATAGAATTCTTGATTCGAAAAGAAAAACTATTTGAGGTTGTACAACGACAGAAATCAAAGGGCAAAAGTCTCATTGTTTTAAAACACAGACATTAATACACAGACTTAGCAAAGTGGTTTCCCCAGTATAAAGCAACAGGCCTTATAAGGAAGAATAAAATTTCTGAAGGATATTTCAATTTATTTTTTATCAAAGCCTCAAGCGCTAATGCATGTAAATCAAAACGACATAGATCCTTTAATATCAGGAGTATATTATAGTTTTCTCCAACTTGCTTCCAGCCAAGACCTTCATTAGATACCCGATTGAACAAAGAACTAATTGTGGTATATGAGTGTGCGTGAAGAGTAGTAGCTTTTTTGTTAAATATGTTCACGTATCCTGAATTGTAAGCCCGTTTTTGAAAAATCTTATCTTCACAATATGACACGCCATTAAAACCTCCGTTTTCCCACACTTTTTTTCGAAAAGCCATATTTACGCAAGATAGTCCCATGTTTCCGTATTGTTTCAAAAATCTTTTTTCTTCACTTGTGTAGAAAAATAAATAGTTTCTTTCCCAGTAGAAAAAATTAGGATAATTTGGATCCCCCTGCTTTGGGCATTTCTGCTCACCCTGCACGATATCTGCCTTATTGTGCATCATGGGTTCAACAAGCTCTTGAAGCCAAAAGTTATTAGTTGGCAAAGCATCAACGGAAACAGTGACTACATATTTTCCCGATGTATTTTTGCAAACAAAATCTCTAGATACACCCAAGTCAAATTTATCGGGGGAAATCATAATAATCTTTGAAGAGAATGGTTTTAGACGCTTCAATGTATCTTTCCCTTCTCCGTAATAAAGAACGATTAGTTCGCGCAGTAGTTTCGTTTTCTGTTCAGATAACCTTTTCAAGAATTCGTCTAATATTGGTCCGCTATCTCGAACCATTATTGTAACGGAGATTAAATCTTTCATACTTATTTCCAATTTTCTGGTACTAATTTATTTGGGAGTTCAAGTTCTGTGTAGGTGTATTCTTGTGGTCCTTGCTCTTTTGCCCATTCCCAGGTTTCTTTTAAAGCTTCCTCAAGTGGCGTGTCTTTATATCCAAACATTTTTTTAATCAACTTGTGATCTGATATTGCAGTATGAACTTCTTGTACACGATCGGGTAAATATATTGGGGAGATTGTGTGTCCACTTATTTTTTGTATAACTTCTGAAAGCTGATTAATTGACCAATCAAGATCGGAACCGACATTGAAAGTCATACCAGCCACTTTTTCGAATCCTGAACGATAGATAATATCAACGACATCTTTTACGTAGGAAAAACATCGTCTCATTTCTCCATCTCCGTAAATAGAGTAAGGCTCACCTCTTAAAATATGATTCATAAATAAAGTAACCACATTTCTATATGGATCGTTCATATTTTGCCTTGGCCCAAAAACATTGTGTGGCCTAGTAATTACATATTCGAATCCATGTACTTGGCTCATGATTTTAAGAGAATTTTCAATAGTCAGTTTACTAACTCCGTAGATATCTTGGGGAACGGGCGTGTCAGATTCTTTAAAAGGTGTTTTAATTGATCCATATATAGCTATGCTTGAAGTAAAAATCACACGTTTGAGTCTTCCTGTACGGATTGAAGGAACGAGTGTATTAAAAAATACATTAATATTGTTAGTAGTGATATCTATTGGAGAAAAAAAAGATTTACTTTCAGCGGCGTTAGCTGCTAAGGCAAAAACAACTTCTGGTGCTATAGCTTCAATTATTTCTTTTGCTTTGGCCGTATCTCTAAGATCAATACAGTAATTATGACATTTAGGGTTTTGGTTTCTGTTTGATCTCGAAATTCCGTAAACTTCATGGCCATGAGCCAATAGGTCATCAACTAAATGCGACCCAATTAAGCCAGACTGACCGGTTACAAGAACTTTCATCTGTGGTACTCGCAATTATCGGCAATTTGGGGACAAAATGCAATATTTGTGAAAATTTTACTGATGGGATAGAATACAATTCATGGCTAAACTTGTTTTAACAGCTGAGAATTTTGCTTTTGGCCCAATAGGCAAGCTTCTTGATGTAGTAGACCTGCTTAAGGAACAAGGGCATGAGCTTACCTTTGCCGGGTTTGGCACTTCACTCCAATTAGCCAAAAATTATCCGTTTGACACAATTTATGAAGTAGATACAGACAGCTCTGAGCCAAACCTAAAACTCGAAGAAATTATCTCGAAGGCAGATATGCTTGTAAGTTCGATGGATATCCCTAGTGTGAAAGTTGCAAAACGTTTAGGTAAATTAACAACTTGGATAGACTGCCTGTTTTGGTTTTGGGATTCTATACCAGAGGAAGTATTGAATGTTGATCTATATATAACAGAGCGTCTAATGGACGATAAAACTAATGAGGAAAAGTTCGCAAGCAAAATAAAAAACTTGGTTAAAGTGGGACCAATAATAGGCAAAATGGGTGGGGGTAGTCGGAGGAATCAGGTATTGATCTCTTATGGTGGAGGAGAAGCTCCGTATTGGTATAAAGAGGGCAGAGATACTAATTATCCCTCTGTAATGACAAATTTGCTTCTTAAGAGTATTAACTGGAGTAAGTTCGATAAAGTAATTGTCGCAACAAGTGAGCGAATAGCAAGTGATTTATCAGATAAATTCCCTAATTCTTCATTTGAATTTAGAACACTCGCTCATGATAAATTTCTTGATGAACTGTCACACTCGGAAGTTATTCTTATAACACCTGGCCTAGTTACTGCGGAACTTTCTTTCGAGTCTGGAACGCCAACCATATTTTTACCACCATCAAACAACAGTCAATATTTGCAGCTTGATCAATTTATTGAACATGGTTTAGCTCCTGCACACGCACATCTATCTGATTTTATGCCAAAATTAGAACTCAAAGGAATACCCCTACGCGACAGTACTCAAATGGTTTTGAAACAACTTAGAGAGTTTGAGCAATCACCCAAAGCGCAAAAAAATGTTGGTGAAAGATTAAGTAAATTGGTAGCGGATAGGGATAAATGGGCGAATGGGTTTATAACCAAAGGCAAAGAGTTTGTAGAATCACTTGGTGGTAATGGGGCATATACCACAGCTAATAAAATAAAAGAAATTCTTACCGCAAATGGTTTTCATTAAACAAAAATATGTACAAAAGCCACACAGTAGAAGATTTTAAGAAATATTTCGGTTTACCTAAAAATTACAAAGTAGATGGAATACTTTGTTATGGCACTTGGAGGGAAAAGGAACACAAGAAAATACTTAAAGAAATAATTAAAGAACAGGGATATAAGGTCGAATATGAACACTTGGGAGAGAGCTTCTTGGGAGAAGTTCTCGTTTTTAAAATTAATGGCAAAAGATTTTGGTTTGAAACCGGATATGGTGGCGCCTACATTTCAGAGATATTTCATTTTGGATGCATGTTGGGCTCAAAGAAGAATATGGTTTTGGGAACCTGCGGTGGATTATTAGAATCGGGAAGGACAGGGGATATCATAATTCCAACTTATTCGCATGGGGATGAGAGTACAACTAGAATGTATAACCCTAATTCTGAAAAGAATAGACATCTTTCAGCTGAAGAACTAAGTGAGAATCTAAAGAAGCGACTAGGCACTGGTCTGACCATACATGTTGGACCTGTAGTTACATGTCAAGCGATGATGTTTGAAAGTTGGGAAGATATACAAAACTGGTCTAAAGAAGGTTATTTAGGTGTCGAGATGGAAACTTCTACTGTCTTTGCAGTGTCAAAACATTTTAACGTTCCGGCGGCGGCAATGCTGGTTATAGCAGACAATCTAATAAAGAAAGAAACTGTTCTTCATGGGAACTACAAGAACGCAACTGAAAAGAGATATAAAATACGTGATTTAACTTACAAAGTGGCATTAGAAGAATTGTTAGCTAATTAGTTATTGAGATAAGTGTCCAACAAAATTTACTGACTTTATTTCATATTTACCTTCACCTGCGACTAAATGTGTGATTGAACATTCAAGTAGTCCTATTTGTAAAATGTCACTATAAAAAGCTCTTATATGTTCTTCTGGAAACAAGTTTCTTAATAGGTCAGCGATAACACCTCCATGACTTACTAAAATAATATTTTTATTTTTATGGTTTTTTGTTAACCTATCCAAAACAGCTTTAAATCTTTCACCAGCTTTTCGAGAGGAGTCACCCGAAGGGGGTTGATAGTCTCTTTCAACTGTTGTTTTTTCCCACAAATCGAGAAATTCTATAAAAGTCATATTCGGAATAGGTTCCCAAATTCTTTCTCTAAGATTTTTATCAAAATCCACTCCGATGTGAGTTAAATCAGATATACACAACGCCGTTTCCATGGTTCTTTTAAGTGGACTACTTAAAATTTGGTCGATATTCATGTTCTGAAAATATTGACCAGTAAGTTTTGCTTGAGTTTTACCCATTTCTGTTAGCCCAGGATCTCCATGTTCTTTCGCTTTTTCGCCGTGGCGCACCAAATAATAATTATTTATTTCAGGTAACATTTTTCCTATTCTACTACTAATTAGCCTTGTGAAGTATAATCAAACAATGAAGGACGGAATCCAAAGAAACAGCCAAGAGAAACATTGAATTTATGCAGAAAAAGACAAAAATGAATAAACTAATCACCTTTGAAGATGTTTTGCCTTGGAAAGGGACAAACTTTAAGGTGGTTTGGCATGATGCGGATAGCTTTGAAGATCTAGACATTTCTAAGTGCAGTCAATGTTATGGTGTCTGCTTCTATAAAGGTAAAGTAGTTATTGGCAGAAGAAAGGCTGGTCATTGGGGGCTAATCGGTTATCAGGAGGTATGGCGGCTCGATGGAAGTTCTAATTGTCAGTTGCGTTATGTCTGCAACGTAGAACCGATAGGAAAGTTCGAGAGCGATCCGGCTGAAGGTGGAATAACTGAAATTAAACTTATAGATCCTAAAGACTACAAAAAATATTTCGATTGGGGGAAAGGGGGAGAGAGAATAATGGAAAGAGCAGAAGAATTAAAAGGCACATGGAATACAGAATAGTTTTAACAAACAAAGAAGCTGCCGAATTATCCGACCAATTGATATTTGGAGAGTTTGGATTTGTTAAAGACGAATATACAGGAGAGAAAAGGATCAGAACTGATTCAGAAGGAATTAGAGAGAAAGAATATAAAATTCCAATTAAAGGAATAGTTTACAGATTTTCTACTAAGTGTAAACTAGATGGCATAGATGTCTGGTTTGAGTCCAAATGGACTGATAAGAAATCAAGATTCGAATTAGAATTCGAAGGAGAAGTACCTGAAAAGTTCAAAAAGAGACAGAACATTACAGGCTGGGATATCTTAATTTAAGAAAATGAAGAAAGTTGTTTTATAACGAAACTTGTATGGTTGCTTGCTTTTTAATATCGGGGAATTTGTATTCTATTAAGAACGCAAAAGTATATAAGTCATCAGTATAATTTTTCTCCTTCAAAATTATATTGTCTTGATATTTCGATATAAGTTTCGATAAATCTCCTGTGAAGTTCTTTGCGACACCAAATTTTATAGTAATCTTATTTTTCTTACTTGCTGGTATCTTTATGTCTTTGACTAGCTTGAATTTGTTGTCGTGCGTTTTTGGCGGGAGGAAATATTTATTGAGTGACGAATTCTCTATATTTAGAGCTATTGTGCCTAAATATGTCATTTTGTTTGGGTCGGTTAAATCGAAGACTGTCTCTCTGTAAAGATCTAAATCTGTGGGAGTTATTTTGTTAATAAACGTTGGATTTTTTTCTAGATTCTTTAGAAGGGAAGGCATTTGTTCTATTCCGTTTATTTTTATACTCGTGGTTTTGAAAGTTACTCTATTGTTGGGAGTATGTAAGCTGAAGTGACTTTCGATTCTAGTATCTTTTTGAATGACAGGGGGATAGGTGATAACGAAATCTCTGCCGCCATGTTGTTTGGATAGTTTAATTAACCCTATGCCGTTTATCTTAATTCTTAGTATGTTATCGTTGTTCACGGCAAATTAACTTCCAGTATCTTCAAGGACATCAAGAAGTTTTAAAGCTCTATCGTATAAATGATCAAAAGAAATAACTTGTATGCCGTGAAGACTGTCGTTTAGAAGTCTAAAAGCTGTTCTCTCTTCAATGTTCCATGTCGAGGATCTGCCAACAATAACTGTGCAGGTCGGTTTTACAGGTGCGTCTATTTTATTTTTTCTTTGCCAGTCAACATCACCGAACTTTTTTTCTAATTGAAATATGTAGTTTGTAGCCTGAGAGATTGCTCCTTTAACTTCTTCGCTTGGTTGTAAAAACTTCCTATACCTTTTGTATTTGACTGCAGACTCTAACTGCCAAAAGTCTATAAACGGATGCTTAATCTCAACTATATCAACGAACCCATCTGACGAAGTCGATAGAAAGTCGGCGGTGTCCCATATGTCAATTCGAGTATCGTCAACGGGTAGAACTAGTGATAAGCCGAACATCCACCTATTTTTCTCTAGAAATGGTTGCCAATAATTTACTTCATTTTTTGTATTGTCTGCTAGGGAGGCTTTAAATTCCTCCAGTGCTTTCTTTCTAGATTGAACTAGTTTATAGATGAGTACCTTTTGGTCAAGTTCTGGATATTGCTCTTTGAAAAGATCAAATACAATGTCCTTGTTTTTGGGGACGGATAGTATTCTCTTTACCAAACTAGTAGTTGCATCATCATTAGATAAAATAACAGAAGTGTAATGTTTAGACAAAATATCTACACCAAGCAATGCTTGATTCGCTTTAATATAGGCATCTAGCTTTTCAATAGACGCTTTATCTAAAATAGAGAATCCAGTTTTGGTGAGGTCTTCTTCAACCCAATATGGCTCCTCTTTTATCTTGGTAAACTTAGAAAACTTTAAGGAGAAGTGATGAGTTCCGCCTCTTTTTGTGTCTCCGATGTGGGTTGCTTGAACTTCAACAATATATATTACACGCGTTCTGTTTGTTAGTGTGGCGGTATTAATAAAGATTGGTTTCGGAAAACCAAAATTTTTTGCTACATCTATCCTACTTTGAAAAAAATGATCAGCTTCCATTGAAATCACCCAATTTTAACATATCTAGATTGTAATATTATTTTCACAATTCATATATCGAGCTATATAGAAAGTTCCAGTTGACCCGAAGGCTTCACGAAATATAGTTAAAATATAAGAGAAAATGGCGCGGCGGTTTTGGACGTTGCCAAAACCGAAAATTTTTGCATTTACTCGTTTGAAAAACAAAACGAATGTTCGAGTCGACGTTTGCGGAGGCGAGGCCGTTAGGCCGAGCCGGAGCTAGCACATTTAGGGGTTAGCAAATTGCGTTCTAACTTTTTCAAATAGGAGCTCACAAAAAGAATGCGACAGGATTTCGCGCGAAGTCAGGCCAGGAGCAAAACAAGTTTGCAGCGTATCGAAGCCCTTTTTGTAGGTTACTGAAAGCTGGCGGACTAAAAAGAACAAACTCGTAAATGCAAAAAATTTAATATTTATACATGAAATACATAGCTTACACAAGAAAATCAACAGATGAATCAGATAGGCAGATTCTTTCCATCGAATCCCAAACTGATGAGCTGAAAGAATTCGCTGCTAGACAGAACTTGGAAATTTTAGAGTTTGTCACTGAAGCCAAAACAGCCAAATCCCCAGGCCGTGAGAAGTTTAATCAAGTTTTAAAGAGGATTGAGAAAGGCGAAGCCCAAGGAATCATTAGTTGGCACCCCGACCGTTTGGCGCGTAATAGTGTTGATGACGGCAAGATTATCTATTTACTTGATACAGGAAAACTTCTCGATCTAAAATTTCCTTCCTTCTGGTTTGAGAATTCTCCCCAAGGAAAATTTGTTCTGAATATTGCTTTTGGCCAATCCAAGTATTACGTGGATAATTTATCCGAGAATGTAAAAAGAGGACTCAGAACTTTACTCAAGAAGGGTGTATTACCG
>Ga0210377_10003856_pt1 | contig 12775 bp, 9 predicted proteins | sample PLM4_65_b1redo_FD_155480 | JGI IMG/M metagenome (GOLD analysis project Ga0210377, IMG submission 155480) | Groundwater sediment microbial communities from an aquifer in East River, Colorado, USA - PLM4_65_b1 redo | ecosystem: Environmental > Terrestrial > Soil > Riparian zone | place: USA: East... | reverse complement strand
ACGAGACCATCACCCGGGTCGCCGTCGGAATTCCGCAGCCGCTCACGTTGGGCTGTTCCGGCCGGGCGATCCTTGCCTTTCTCAGGGACGAAGAAACCCGGCGCATTCTGCGCAAATACCCCGTCGACCCCGTCACCCCCTGGACCATCAGCGACCCGGCCGAGATCAAGAAGAAGATTTCGGAAGCCCGCTCCAAGGGTTACGCGATCAGCATCCGGGAAAGAGTCTCGGGCACCAACGCGGTCGCGGCGCCGGTGTTCAACAATAACGGGATAATCGGCAGCATCGCGATCGTCGGGCCGGCGGAAAGGCTGACCAAGAAAGCGTGCGAGAAATACAGCTCGGTTTTGAAAGAAACCGCGCGGGAATTGTCGGGAGAGATGGGCGTCTGGACGTCCACCGAAGGAACTTACGATCGTAAGACCCTGGGGCCAAGAATCAAACGCAATCCCGACTGAACGATAAGGAAGCGAAACCATGCTTGTGAAAAAATATTTCTGGGCCGCGCTGGTTTCCATGACTTTTATTTTTTCGCTCCCGCAGCTCGCCGCCGCGGAATCCGTAAGGATCGGTGTCACCGGCGCCGGCGTCGAATTCACGCCGTTTTACGCGGGGAAGGCGGGCGGCTTCTTCAAGAAGCACGGACTCGACGTGGAAATCATCCGCATTCAAGCCGCGTCGCTCGTCGTCCAGGCGCTGCTCGGCGGCAGCATCGACTTCGCCGTCGTCGGGCAGGCCTATATCCGGGCCGCCGCGCAGGGCGCGGACGTCGTCATGGTGGCGACGCACGTCAACAAGTTCCCCTACACGGTGCTGGTCAAACCGAGCATCAAGCGGCCCGAGGATATCAAAGGAGCCAGGCTGGCGATCAGCCGGTTCGGCTCGGCCAGCGAGGTCGCCTTCCGGGTCTTGTTGGAGCAGCTCGGAATGAATCCAGACACCGACGTGAACTTTCTCCAGGTCGGCGGGCAGACCGACCGCTTCATGGCGCTCAAATCCGGCGCCGTCGACGGGACGGTCATCGCCCCGCCGCTCTCCGGCATAGCGGATAAGCTGGGGTTCAACGTTTATTTTAGAATGACGGATTTGAAGATCGATTACCCCCACGAAGGAGTGGTAGTGAGCCGCGAGTACGCGCGCACCCGCCGCGATACGGTGACGCGATTTTTAAAGGCGTTCGTCGAAAGCATGCACGCCATGAAGAAAGACCGGACATTCGCCGTCTCGATGATGGCCAAGGACATGCGCCTCGACCCCGTCGCGAACAAGGACGAGCTGGAGGGCGCCTATAAGGAAGCCGTCCTTGGGATGTACGAGGGGAACCCGCGCCCGAACACGGGGGGCGTCAAGTTTATTTTGGATCTCATGAAAAAAGAGAAAAATTTTCAGTTCAAGGCCCCGACCGATCCAAAATATTACGTCGACGAGAGCTTCATGAGCGAGCTCGACAAGAGCGGCTTTGTGAAGGCGCTGTACGGCAAATAGGCGGGAGTGAAAAAGATCATGCCGTCTCCTCTGTTGTCGAATTTCACCGGCGTCGTGGCCGCCTCGGTGACGCCGTTTAAGCGCGATTACACGATCGACCGCAAGGCGCTCGGCGAAAATATCCGCTTTCTGGCCAAGCAGCCCGGCATCCGCGGCGTTTTGGTGAACGGTCTCGCCGCCGAGGTCACCTCGCTCACCCGGAAAGAGCGGACCGATCTCATCGAGTGCACGCGCGGCGAAGTGGCCGCCGACTATCTTGTGATCTCGTGCGTTTCGGCGCAGAGCACGCAGGAGGCGGTCGAGATGGCCGGGGAAGCGGTAAAAGCGGGCGCCAACGCGCTCCTGGTTACCGCGCCCAGCCTGTTCGCCCGGGGCGGCGCGTCCGATCCCGAAGCGCCGGTGCATTTCTTTTCCGCCGTCGCCGGCGCGGCGAAAACGCCCGTGCTGGTCTTCCAGCATCAGGCGGCCTCGGGGCTCTCCTATCCGGAAAAAACCCTGGTCAAAATTTGCGACATCCCCAACGTCATCGGCATCAAGAGCACCGTCTGGGACCAGGAGATCTACGAGCGCGAATGGCGCGCGCTGAAAGCGATGCCGAAACCGCCGCTGGTGCTTTCGGGAAACGATACCCTGCTGCTGAGTAACTTCGCCCTGGGCTGTGACGGCGCAATCCTGGGCATAGCGAATCTCTTGCCCGGGCCGATCGTCGATATTTTCGAACAAGCGCGGAGCGGCAATCTCGCCAAGGCGCGCGAGACCTACTTTCGCATTCTTCCCCTCGTGCACGCGATCTACCAACCGCCGGCCTTCCGTTATTACTCGCGCATGAAGGAGGCGATGGTGCTGCTGGGCATGTTGAAAAACGCAACCGTGCGCCCGCCGCTCGTGCCCGCGAGCGAGGACGAACGGGCGGGTCTCCGGAAAGCGCTCCAGGCGGCGGGGCTATTATGAAAAAACAGCCGGTCGAAGTCGCGAAGCTCACGGCCAAGGCGTTTGCCGCCGAGGTAAAGCGCACCGGGCAGGCGGTCCTTCCCGTCGGTAGCCTGGAAATCCACGGCGGCCACGCGCCCATCGGGCTCGATACTTATACCGCCGAGCATATCGCCCTCGAGCTGGCCCAAGCGGCGGACGCTCTGGTTTTTCCTCCAATCTGGTATGCGACCTGCTCGCTCGGTTACGAGGCGAAACACTGGCCGGGGACGCTTTCGATCGATTTCGAGAGCCAGCTCGCCTATCTCACGGCCGTGGCCGCTGAAATCGCCCGCCAAGGAATAGAAAAGCTCGTCTTCGTCAACGGCCACGGGCCGAACGGCAACCTGCTCGATATGGCCGCTTACAAAGTTTGGAGCAAAACCGGCATGGCGATGGGCGTTCTCGAATGGTGGTCCGCCGCCCGCGAGACGATTAAAGGGATCAAGGGCTTCGCCTACGGCAACCATGCCGATGAAATCGAGACCTCGATTTTTCTCGCCACGCCGCACGGAGACTTGGCCGATCTCTCGGCGGCCACGGTCAATCCTCCCGGGCCGCAGGTGGGAGCGGAGGAGATGGCGCTCTATCTCGACCACATGCGCTACACCCACACTTTCGACGCGCGCTGGCTGGGAACATCGGGAAATTTCGGCGATCCCACCCGCGCCACGAAAGAAAAAGGCGACGCCATCGTCGCGGCGACGGTCGAGATCGGAAAAAAGATGTTCGCCGCGCTGAGCCCGTATGTGGATCGCGCCAAGTTGAAAAAATTACGCGAAGGCGAGGAAAGCTGAGCTTGAGCGCCATGCAAGTAGATTTACTGCTCACGGGCGGCTGGGTCGTCACCGCGGACGCCGATAACACGGTGATTCCGGACGCCGCCGTCGCCGTCAAGGGCAACCGGATCGCGGCGGTCGGGCCGGCGGCGCTACTCGCCCAACAGTGCTCCGCCGGGAGAACCATCGACTGCGCGGGCAAGGCGATACTCCCCGGGCTGATCGACTGCCACGTGCACACCTGCCAGCAGCTCGCGCGCGGCCTGGCCGACGACATTCCGGTGCGCGAATGGCTGGAGAAGATTGTCGCGTTCGAATCGGCGATGGACGAAGAAGACGTTAAGTGGAGCGCCCGTCTGGCTTGCCTCGAAATGATCAAATCGGGCACGACCTCTTTTATCGAGGCGTGCGCGAATCCGTTCCACATCGATGCGGTGGGAAATTCTCTCGAGGAATCGGGCTTGCGCGGGGTTCTCACCCGCTCGTGCATGGAATTGCCCGAATCCGATTGGAAAACGCCCGACGCCTTCGTCATGAGCGCCGAGGAAAATTTTACCGGCACCGCGCGCATGATCGACCGCTGGCACGGCGCGGCGGGCGGCCGCATCCAGGCATGGGTCGGCTGGCGCCAGCAGTGGAATCTTTCCGATGAGCTGCTCATGCGCATCGTTCGCCTCGCCAGGGAAAAAGGGGTCGGCCTGCACGGCCACCTGGCGACGCGGCGCTTCGGCCAGATCGAGCACCTGGATAAGCTCGGGGTTCTCTGGCCCGACATGGTGTTCGCGCACGCGATCCGGTTTACCGGCCGGGAAATCGATTTGATCCGCCATTACGACGTGAAGATCAACCACAATCCCGGCGCCAGCATGCACGGCGCGTACGGCTCCGCGGTGGCCGGGCAGTTTCCCGAACTGCTGGAGCGGGGCGTCCACGTCTGCCTCGGCTGCGACGGGGCGGCGAACAACAACACGCTCGACATGTTCACGGAGATGCGGCTGGCGAGCACGCTGCACAAGGAGACTCGCCAGAACGCCTATGTGATCTCGCCGCGCCAATCGCTTGGCATGGCGACCCGTCACGGCGCGGCGGCGCTCCGGCACGGCGACCGTCTCGGCGTCCTGGCCGAAGGCCGGCTCGCCGATATCGTGACGGTCGATCTCGAAAAGCCCCACCTGCAGCCGGTCCACGATGTGGTTTCGAACCTGGTTTATTGCGCCAATGGCAACGACGTCTCGATGACTATGGTCGATGGCCGCATTCTTATGGAAGATCGAAAAGTGTTGAGTCTCGACGAGAAGCAAACGATAGAGCAAGCGGGCCGCAGGGCCCAAACGATCAAACAGCGATGCCGGCAGTGGATATCGCGCGGGGAGTAGGATTTTTATGGCTTACAAGGATCTACGGGAATATCTCGACGTGCTGGAGAAAAACGGCAAATTGTTCCGCGTGCGGAAGCCGGTAGACAAGGACTGGGAGATCGGAACGCTCAGCCGGTGGGTGTTGCAGGGCCTGCCGGAGGAAAAGCGTTTTGGGCTGCTGTTCGAAAATATCAAAGACCGGCCCGGAACCTCGGTCGCGTCTCTTGTCACCGGCCCGTCGCGCGACATGGTCGCGATCGCGATGGAGTGCAAGCCGGAAGAAATTTACGACAAGTGGATCGGCGCCATGGACCGGCAGATTCCGCCGCGTGAGGTCCGGCGCGATCAGGCCCCGGTCAAGGAAGTCGTCATCAAGGACATCGACCTCGACAAGCTGCCGGCTCCGGTGACGACGCCGGGGCGGGACAGCGGGCCTTATCTGACGGCGACGCTCACGATCACCCAGGACCCCGGCGACCGACACTACAATATAGGCCTCTATCGCTTCGAGCTGACCGGCAAGGACATCATGGGCACCTGGTTCGCGCCGGGCTCCGGCATGGGCCTCCATTACTACCGCGGCTACGAAGACCGCGACAAGCCGATGCCGATTTGCATCGCCCTCGGCGGCGACCCGTCGCTCATTCTCGCGTCGATGGGAAAATTTCCCTACGGCGTCAGCGAATACGGCGTCGCCGGCGGGCTCCGCGGCGAGGCCGTTGAAGTGGTCAAAGCCGAAACCTGCGATCTGCTCGTGCCGGCCTGGGCCGAGTACGTCATCGAGGGCGAAATCCCGCCGCACGAGCGCGTAGACGAAGGCCCGTTCGGCGAGTACACGGGTTTCATGGGCTCGCGCGGGCCCCGGCCTTTCATGAAAGTGAAATGCATTACGCACCGCAAGCAGCCGATCCTACACAACATGGTCACCGGCGTGCCGCCGAGCGAAGGGCCGATCGCGCGCGGGCAGGTTTGGGGCGCCATGCTTTACAAGGCGCTGAAGTACGATCTCAAGGAGCCGGGGATCATGGACGTCCATTTCACGGTCGGCTCCGGGAGCTGGGGCCACGCGATCGTCCAGATGCAGCCCAAGTACGCCGGCCACTCCAAAAAGATCGCGGTGATTACCTCGCATCTGCTGGAAGCGACCGCGCCGAAGATCGTTACGGTCGTCAACGACGACATCGATATCCGCGACCCTCTGGCGGTCGAATGGGCGATGAACTTCCGCGTCAATCCTTCCCACGACATTACCATTCTCGATCACTGCGCCGCGCCCAACTTGGATCCTTCTTCCGGCCTCAAGCACGATACGCCGTTCGAAGAGCGCATGATCGGCTCGAAAATGATCGTCGACGCGACGATTAAAAGCACCTATCCGGAGATCTCCATGCCTTCGCGCGATTTCATGGAGAAAGGCTTGGCCGCGTGGAAAGAGTGCGGCTTGCCCGAATTCAAGGTGCCGAAAGGGACCGCGTTGTTGCTGGAGAAACATCCCCACGCAGGGGATAAGATGAAGCCCTTCTTCTAGGAATTAAGGACAAAGGAAACTCAATTGGCGGGGATTGAATCAGAGAAAGTAGTGGCGCTCGACAAACGGACGGCATCAACGCGGAGCCGGCGCTCCGGCCGTTTCACCGCGAGCGGCGTATTATTGCAGCTCGGCGTGATCGCGTCCGTTCTGATCGCGTGGCAGCTTCTCGTCGTCGGGCTCGACGTGGCCTCGTACATAGTCCCCAGGCCCCTGCAGGTTCTGTATGCGTTGTGGAACGGGCTCGCGGTAAATCCATTGAGCCCGCAGAGCTACTACTATCACGCTTACTTCACGCTGCTGTCCACGCTCGGCGGCTTCGTGCTCGGTTCGATCGCGGGCGTGGTGCTGGGCATCCTGGTGGCCGAATCGCCTTTCCTCGAACGCCACTTATATCCCTACGTCGTCGTGATCCGGTCGATTCCGAAGCTCGCGTTGGCGCCGTTGTTCATCGTCTGGTTCGGCTTCGGCCTCGCGCCGAAAGTCGCGACCGTTACGCTGATGACTTTTTTCCCGGTCGCGGTCAACGCCATCGAAGGATTTCGCGCCATCGAGCCGGAGCGCATCCAGCTGATGCGCTCGCTCTCGGCGACGCGGCGGCAGATATTTTTGATGGTCAAGTTTCCCAGCGCTCTGCCGTTTATCTTCGCCGGCCTCAATATCGGCCTCCAGCTCGCCGTGACGGCGGCGATCGTGGCGGAGTTCGTCGGCGCGCAGCAGGGCCTCGGCATCCTTTTGCTCAACATGAACCAGCTCATGGACGTGGCCGGAAGTTTTTCCATCGTCGTTATCCTGGCTTTGATCGGCATCGGCTTGAACACCGTCACCCGGAGGATTCAGAAAAAAATCGTGTTTTGGGCGCCCGACGTGGCCGACGGGAATGAGACGCTGTAGCGTCGAAGCGTCCGAAAAAATTTGTGGAGGTATCTATGCGCGCATATAGATCGGTAACGTGTTTGGCTCTGTTATTTTTGGCCCTGGCTTTTGTGCCGGGCGGCCGCGCTTTCGCAGCGGCGGCAAAATGCCAGCAGGTCGATAAAGTCGTCTGGGGCGGCGGCGATCCGGTGCCGCAACTAGTCCTCGGCGTGGCTAAGGGCGCCGGATATATGGAGGAAGAGTGCCTGGACTTCAATTATATAGATACCGGCGCGACGACCAACGCCATACGCCTAGTGGAGACGGGAGAGATCCAGTTCGGCGTTGCCCTCCCCTCGGTCATGCTGACCACCCTGGCGAAGTCCAACAATAACGACATCCCATTGATCGCGGTTTACAACTACACGCCGGGCTGGAAGTACCGCGCGGTCGTGCTCCCCGAAAGCTCGATCAAGAGCGTCAAAGACTTGAAGGGCAAAACCGTCGGCGTCACCCGCATGGGCCTCTCCACGGTGCCGATCACCCGGTCGATTCTCGGCGACAACGGCATCGATCCCGGTAAAGACGTCAAATGGGTGGCGGTCGGCATCGGCGCGACCTTGATCCAGGCGCTCAAGGGCCACGTCGTTGACGTCTTCGTCGGCTGGGACACCAACTTCGGCCAGTTGGACATCGTCGGTTTCAAGTACCGGGATATCGCTTTCGAAGCGGCTAAGGGACTGGAGTTCGTCGGCGCCACCGGCGGCCTAGCGCACCGGGACTTCGTCAACAAGCGTCCCGACGTCGTCGCCCGCGTGGGCCGGGCGATCGCCAAGGCGACGGTCTTTTGCCAGGCCAATCCGCGCGCGGCCGCCGATATCTACTTGAAGACCTATCCCGCGCAGGTGCCGAAAGGCTTCAGCTACGATAAAGCCCTCGACGCCGTGGTGGCGGAATTCAAGCTGCGCATCGAGCTTTACACCCATCCCAAACTGAAGCTCGGCGAATGGAGCGAGGCGGGGTGGAAGAACGAGCTTACCATGACGGAATTGAAGCCCGCCGAGCTCGCGAAAATCGACGTGACGAAGCTTTTTACCAACAAGTTCGTCGCCCAGTACAACGACTTCGACCGCGCGCCGATCGTTCAGAAAGCCAAAGGCTGGAAGTTTTAACAAGGAACGGACAATCGACGCATGGCTTTGCCAGTGACCAACCTGTCCCAGCCGAAGGAGCTCGCCCGCCTGAGCCACCTCGGCAAGGAATATAAAACGCTCAGCGGCGACACGGTCGTGGCTCTGGCCGGCATCGATCTCACTCTCGCCGACGGCGAGTTCGTCACCGTCGTGGGGACCAGCGGCTGCGGCAAGACCACGCTGCTGAAAATTCTGGCGGGGCTCATCCGGCCGAGCTCCGGCGAGGTTTTACTGAGGGGCAAGCCGGTGGAAGGGCCGCAGCGCGACATGGGTATCGTCTTCCAAAGCCCGGTGCTTTTACCCTGGCGGACGGTTTTGCAAAACGTGCTGCTGCCGATCGAAGTCCTGGGATGGGACAGCGGCAAGTATGCCGACCGCGCGACGGAGCTGCTCGAGATGGTCGGGCTGGCCGACTTTCGCAACAAGTATCCAAGCGAGCTTTCCGGCGGCATGCAGCAGCGCGCTTCGATTGTCCGGGCCCTGGTTTACGATCCCTCGCTGCTGTTGATGGACGAGCCGTTCAGCGCGCTCGACGCCATGACGCGCGAGCAGATGAATCTGGATTTGGAGCGCATCTGGGAGCAGAGCCGCAAGACCATCCTTTTTATCACGCACAATATTCAAGAGGCGGCCTTTTTGGGCGACCGCGTGGTCGTCATGTCGCCCCGCCCGGGCCGCATCGTCGACGTGGTGCCCGTGTCGCTGTCGCGGCCGCGCCGGCTCGAGCAGCTGGTCTCCGACGAGCTCGGTAAAGTGGTCGGCCGTATCCGCTCTCTTTTAGGTCCTGCCGGCGTGGGAGAAAATCCCAGCGCCGGCGCCGTCTAGCAGAATCCCGGCGCGCATGAGATGAAGCGGAAATTTATTTGGAGCGCGAGCGCATTGTGACAAAGTCAGGCGCAAAAAAAAGCCGGCGCGGTTGGGTTGGGGCCGCGGCCCCGTGCGGCGAGCACCTGCGCTTTGTCCAGGGCGCAGGGCGCTACACCGACGATCTGTTCGGGCCCGAGACGCTCCATATGGCGATGCTCAGGAGCCCGTACGGCCACGCGACGTTGAAGGGAATCGATCTTTCAAAAGCCCTGTCGCATCCGGGCGTGCTCGACGCGGTGGCGCACGGGGATCTCGCCGGGCGCGTCGGCGATCTGCCGATGCTCTGGGTCATCCCCGGCATGCGCTGCGGCTCGTTCCCGGTGCTCGCCAGGGGCAAGGTGCGCTACGCGGGCGAGCCGGTCGCCGCCGTCGTGGCGGTGGACCGCTATGTGGCGGAGGACGCGCTCGACGCGATCGCGGCGGATTACGACGTGCTGCCTGCGGTAACCGACGCGCTCGATGCGGTCACCGCGGGCGCGCCGCTTCTATACGAAGACTGGGGCGAGAACGTCGCCTATCGGCACGCGTTCCATAACGGCAACATCGCGGAGGCCTTCGCGGCCGCGGATGTGGTCGTGCACGAAGAGGTCTACCACGCACGCAACCATCCCCTGCCGATGGAGACGCGCGCTTGCGCCGCGAAATATACCGCCGCAACCGGCGACCTCATGGTCTGGTCCTCGACCCAGGTGCCGCACCGGCTTAAATCCGTTATCGCCGCCTGCCTGGAAATCCCGGAGCACCGGGTCCAGGTCGTTTGTCCCGACGTCGGCGGCGCCTTCGGCGCCAAGCTGCACTTTTATCCCGAAGAAATTCTGGTTGGCTTTTTCGCCATGCGGACCGGCCGGACCGTGCGCTGGTGCGAGGACCGGCTGGAACATCTGCGGGCGACCAACCACGCCCGCGAGCAGTATTTGAAAATCGATCTCGCCGCCCGGCGCGACGGCAGCCTGCTCGGCGTCAAGGCGGACGTAACCGTGGACTGCGGCGCGCATCCTTACAGCCGCGGCGTCGGCCCCTCGTTCGTCACGATCATTACCGTGCCGGGCCCATACAAGATCGGCGCCTATGAAGTCAGCCTGACCGGCGTCGTCACCAACAAAACTCCCTTCGGCGCCTACCGCGGTTTCGGCAAGCCGCAGGCGGTGCTGCTGATGGAGCGCGCGATGGACCGCCTGGCGCAAAGTCTCGCCATGGACCCGGCGGCGCTGCGCTTGAAAAATCTTGTGCGCCCGGAGGACATGCCCTACCCCTCGGCCACCGGGCGCGGAAAGCTCTCGGCCAGCGATTATCCCGGCTGCCTGGTGAAAGCCATGAACATGGTGAACTGGAGCCGCAAGCGGGAAGAACACCAGGCGCGGCGGCGGGAGCGCGTGCTGCGCGGCCTCGGCATCGCGAACTTCGTCGAAGTCACCGGCATGCCGTCGGCGAATCTCGGCAAATCGGGGCGGATGCACAGCGGCAGCGAGGCGGCGATCGTTCGCGTCGAGCCCGATGGATCGGTTTTAGTCGCCAGCAGCTACACGTCGTCCGGCCAGGGACAAGAAACGACTTTCGCCCAGCTTGCGGCGAGCGAGTTGGGATTGGAGCTGGAGCGGGTCCGCGTGATTTTAGGCGACACCCGGCAGTGTCCCTATTCGAGCTACGGCGCGGCCGCGAGCCGGGGCGCGGTGGCGGGCGGTGGCGCGGTGGTCCTCGCGGCCAAGCAGGTGGCGGCGCGATTGCGCAACGTCGCCGCTCACATGCTCGGAGCGAAACCCAATCGGATGAAGCTCGCCGGCGGCGCGGTCGCGGCGCCCGACGGCAGGAGCGTTCCGCTGGCCGAGGTGGCGAATGCGGTTTATCTGGCGCACGACCTGCCGGAAAATCAGGCGCCCGGAATTCTCGAGAGCCGCGTGAGCTTCGACGTGCCCGAGACGGTCTTCGCTTACGCCGCCCACATCGCCGAAGTGGAGCTCGACCGGGAGACCGGCAACGTGAATATTTTGGATTACGTCGTCGTCGACGACTGCGGCACCGTCATCAATCCCATGGTGGTCGACGGGCAGATCGCGGGCGGCGTCGCGCAAGGAATTGGAGGGGCGCTCTATGAGCAGTTGATTTACGACGAGAACGGACAGCTTCTGACCGGGTCTTTGATGGACTACCTCGCGCCCACGGCGTGCGAGGTGCCGCGGGTGCGCATCGAGCACCACCCGACTCCGATGCCCGGGGTCCCTCTAGGGATGAAGGGCGTCGGCGAGCAGGGCGTCGTCGGCGCTCCCGCCGCGCTCGCCAACGCGGTCGCGGACGCTCTCGGCGTGGATCCGGGGGTTTATCTCGGCCGTCTCCCGCTGACTCCGGAGCGCGTGCTGGAATTAATCAAGCTTGCTGAAAAAGTGAAAGGGACATTATGTACGACTTGAGAGAGCATATAAAAACATTGGATGCCCGGGGCTATCTGATCCGGGTCACCCGGCAGATCAACAAGGACACGGAGTTGATGCCGCTCGTGCGCTGGCAGTTCCTGGGGCTCCCGGAAGAGAAGCGCAAGGCGTTTCTGTTTGAAAATATCGTGGATGTGCGCGGCCGCAAATACGACATGCCGGTCGCGGTCTGCGCGCTGGCCGCCTCGCGGCAGGTCTACGCAATCGGGCTCGGGTGCGAGCCCAATCAGATCATGGAGCGCTGGCTGCGCGCGCAGAGCCAGAAAATTCCGGCGGTCATGGTGGAGACCGGGCCGGTCCACGAAGAGGTGTTCACCGGAAAAGAACTCGAGCGGCGCGGCCTGGACGACCTGCCACTCCCGATCTCGACCCCCGGCTTCGACAACGCGCCCTACACGACTTTGAGTCACTGGGTGACGCGCGATCCCGAGACCGGCGTGCGCAACGTCGGGAATTACCGCGGGCAGCTAAAAGCGCCCAACCGGGTCGGGATGTACATGAATCCCCATCAACACGGCATGGAACATTTCAACAAATGGCGCAAGCTCGGGAAGCCGATGCCCGCGGCGATCATCATGGGCGGGCCGCCGTCGGTCGCCTTCACTTCGGTCGCGAAGATTCCCTACGGCACCGACGAATACGACGTCGCCGGCGGCCTGATTGGCGCGCCGATCGAGCTCGTCCGCTGCAAGACCGTCGACCTCGAAGTCCCCGCCTGGGCGGAGATCGTCGTGGAAGGATTTGTCCCGACCGATCAGCTCGAGATGGAAGGATCGTTCGGCGAGTTTCCCGGCTTCATGGGCATGCGCTCCTTCGCGCCGTTTCTCGAAGTGACGGCGGTGACGCGGCGCAAGGGGGCGATCTGCCCGGCCTTCATCAGCCAGTTTTGCCCGAGCGAATCGAGCCGGATCAAGTCGATCGCCAACGAATCGGTCTGCTTCAATCACCTGCGCTACAACTGCAACATTCCATCTGTGAAAAAAGTCGCCTACCACGAGCGCGGCGGCAGCGGCAGGCAGCTCTGCGTCATTCAGATGGAAAAGACCAATCCGGCGCACCCGATGCAGGCGCTCTACGCCACGACGACGCTCGACGCTTCGAGCCTGGGAAAGATCATCATCGCGGTGGACGAGGACATCGACCCCTACGACATCGACGCGGTCATGTGGGCGCTCTGCTGGCGCGTGCAGCCGCACCGCGACGTCAAGATCGTCACCCACAAATCGAGCCAGCTCGATTACTCGGCGATTCCGCCCTGGATTCGCGAATCCGAGTGCCAGGCGTTTCCGCAGCCCGACGGCTGCAGTGTCATGCT
>Ga0210377_10003855_pt1 | contig 12778 bp, 10 predicted proteins | sample PLM4_65_b1redo_FD_155480 | JGI IMG/M metagenome (GOLD analysis project Ga0210377, IMG submission 155480) | Groundwater sediment microbial communities from an aquifer in East River, Colorado, USA - PLM4_65_b1 redo | ecosystem: Environmental > Terrestrial > Soil > Riparian zone | place: USA: East... | reverse complement strand
AGCGCGGACAGGAACTCGGACACGACGCGCGTGAACGCTTCCGGCTGCTCCGCTTGCGGCGAGTGACCGGCGTTGGCGACCACCGCGAGCTTTGCACCGGGAATCTTCTCGGCCATGTAGCGCGAGCCCGCGAGAAACGCCGTGTCGTTCTCGCCGGCGATGATCAGCGTCGGCAGCGCGATCGAGGGGAGCGATTCGAGCACGCGACCATCGTGCTGGGCGAGGACTCCGCGCGCGGCGAGCGCGAGTCCGCGAGCCTGGGCGGTACCTTTCTTCTCGAAGTCGACTGCGATCCGCTCGGCCCGTTCGTTCCAGCCCGCTCGCGGCGCAGCGCTGCGATAGCCGGGGCCCGTGTCGATCAGGATCAGCCCCGCGACGCGCGCGCGCTGCGCCAGGTGGAACTCGAGCGAGAGGAATCCGCCGAGCGAGTGGCCGGCGAGCACCGCGCGTTCGACACCCGCGCGGTCGAGCAGCGCCGCCATGTCGGCGACGCAGAGCGGCACCGAGTAGGCCGACGGGTCGGCCGGAGAGTCGCTCTGGCCGTGGCCGCGAATGTCCCAGGTGATCACGGTGTTCGCACGCGCGAGCGCGGCGACGTTCTCGGCGTAGTCCGCCGACGAGCCGGTGAAGCCGTGCGTGAGCAGCAGCGCGGGACCGCTGCCCGCGATCTCGCAGTGGATGCGCACGCCGTCGCGCTCGAGGCTGCTCATCGCTTCGACGCGAGGTTCTTCGGCACGTCCCGAAAAGCCCGCTCCGCGTCGATCAGCGGATCCTTGGGCATGCCGAGCACGCGCTCCGAGACGATGTTGCGCTGGATCTCGTCGGTGCCGCCCGCGATCGACACGGCGGGCACCGAGAGCAGGATCTCCGCGATGATTCCCTCGAGCGGACCGTCGGCACCCTTGAGCAGCGCATCGGAGCCCGTGATCAGCGTGTGCACGTGCGCGGCGGCGCGCGCGATCTGGCTCGAGTAGAGCTTCCCGAGCGATCCCTCGGGCCCAGGCGGGCGGCCGAGCACGCGCGCGGCCTTCGCGCGGCGCCCGGTCCACTCGGCCGCGCGCGCGAGCGAGAGCAGCGCCGCGATCGCCTGCCGCACGACCGGGTCCTTGTCCTTGCCCGTGGCCTTTGCGCGCTCGACGATCAGATCGACGCGGCCCGCGCGCTGCGGATACCACTTGTACGGCTCCATCAGCTCGGCGATCTCGGCGCGATTCTCGTCGATCGCGCGTCCGCCACCCTTCGGTGAACGCCCGCGCGACTGGATCGCGTCGAACGAGCGCCGCTCGTGGGCGAGCGTGGCGAGCGCCACGGTCCAGCCGTTGCCGACCTCGCCGATCGCGTTCGCCGCGTGCACGCGCGCGTCGTTGAAGAACACCTCGTTGAACGACGCGTAGCCGTTCATCTGCCGAAGCGGCCGCACGACCACGCCCGGCTGGTGCATCTCGATCGCGAAATAGCTGATGCCGCGGTGCTTGGGCACGTCCCAATTCGTGCGCGCGAGCAGCATGCCGTAGCGCGCGTGGTGGGCGCTCGTGCTCCAGAGCTTCTGGCCGTTCACCACGTACTCGTCGCCGTCGAGCTCCGCGCGCGTCGTCAGTCCCGCCAGATCCGAGCCGCTGCCCGGCTCGCTGAAGAGCTGACACCAGCTGTCCTCGCCGGTCACGATCGGCCGCAGAAGCCGGCGCTTCAGATCGTCGGAGCCGTGCTCGAGGATCGTCGGCGCGGCCAGCGTCATGCCACCACCGCTTGGTGTACCCACCGCGCCGGCGCGCTCGAACTCCTCCGCCACCACGTCGCCAAGCGCGACGGGCAGTCCGCGTCCGAGCCACTGCACCGGCCAGGTCGGACAGCCCCAGCCCGAGTCGGCCAAGCGGTTGCGCCACTCGGCGAGCGAGAGCTCCGGGTCCCAGTTCGCGTCGAGCCAGGCGCGGACCTCGCGGCGAACGTCCTCCGCATCCATCACAGCCCCCAGGCCTGCGCGAGGCGCTCGCGGTGGAAAATCGGGTCGCCGAGAAACACCTCGCTCGCTTTCGCGCGTTTGAAATACAGGTGCACGTCCTGCTCCCAGGTGAAGCCGAGCCCGCCGTGGATCTGGATGCTCTCCGCGGCGATATGGAGGAACGCGTCGGAGCCCTGCGCCTTCGCGAGCGACGCCACCGCGGGCAGCTCGTCCGGCGCCTGATCTGCAGCCTCGGCGGCGTAGTACGCCGACGAGCGCGCCAGCTCGAGTAGGAGCAACATGTCGGCGCACTTGTGCTTGATCGCCTGGAACGATCCGATCGGCCGGCCGAACTGCACGCGCGCCTTCGCGTAGTCCACCGTCAGCTCGAGGAGTCTCTGGGCGCTGCCGGCCATCTCGCTTGTGAGCGCGACGGCGGCCTGCTCGAGCGTACGCGAGAGCGCGGCCGCACCGGCGCCGGCCTCGCCGAGAAGCTCCGCGCGCGCGCCGTCGAAGCCGAGCTTCGCGAGCTTGCGCGTCGGGTCGAGCACGTCGAGCGGCCGGCGCGTGACACCGTCCGCACTCGCGCGCAGGCTGAAGAACGAGATCCCGTCCGATCCGCGCGATCCGGGCGCGCGCGCAACGACGACGAGAAGATCTGCGGCGCAGCCGTCGATCACGAACGACTTCTCGCCGGAAAGCCGCCACGCGCCGCCACTGCACCGAGCCTCGAGCGCGACGCTCGACGCGTCCCAGCCACCGTTCGGCTCTGCGATCGCGAGCGTCGCGAGCGTCTCGCCCGCCGCGATCCCGGGCAAGAGCGCCTGCTTCTGCGCGTCGCTCCCCGCGTTCAAGATTGCATTGGCCGCCATCACGACCGAAGCGAAGTACGGCCCGCAGTAGAGCGCTCGCCCCATCTCCTCGAGCACCACGCCGAGCTCCACGAAGCCGAAGCCCTGACCGCCGTACGCCTCGGGAATCTGCACGCCCGGCAGCGCGAGCTCCTGCGAGAGCTGCTTCCACACCGCGGGCTCGTAGCCCTCGGGCGTCTCCATCAGCCGCCGCGCCTCGCCGATCGGCGAGGTGGTGTCCAGAAACCGCCGTACGACGCGGCGGAGCTCCTCCTGTTCCTCGCTGAAGCTGAAGCGCATGTGGGGGCCTCGGGGCCCATTCTCCGCGAAGCGTCGCTGGATTGCGACCGTGTTTCCGCCCCGCGGCCGCGGGGTCGCGCGACCGGCAGCGGGCGTGCTACCAACCGAGCGCCACCACATCAGAGAGGGAGCCGATGATGAGGCTGACTGAACGATCGGTGACACTGGGTCTTGTAGGTGCTGGGCTGCTCTGCGCGGCGCTGCTGTCGCTGCCTGGCACGGCGCGCGCCGCAGATGGCGGCAAGCCAGACTACGAGCTCGGGCTCTACCTCTGGGGCGCCTCCGTGGCCTCACAGGTCGATACACCCGAGGGCGATGCGTCCGCGCACATCAGCTTCTCGGACTTGTTGAGCAACCTGAACGTGGCGGCGATGGCGCGCGCGCGCGCGAACTTCGACAAGCTCTCGATCGTCTTCGACGGCGAGTATTTGGACCTCGAGACGGATACCGAGCAGCGCACCGTGCGCCTCGGCCCGCAGGGCAACGTCCCCGTCTCGGTCAGCGCCAAGGTCGAGCTCGTGCAGTACATCCTCGAGCTGAACACCGGCTACGAGATCTTCAACGTGAGCGGGCCGTTCTCCGCGGGACCGAACGACAATCGGGGCACGCGCGGCGAGCTCTACGTGGGCGCGCGCTACATCTCGGCGAAGCCGGAAATCAAGGTGCAGGTCGGCCCCTTGAGCACCGACATCGGTGAATGGAACAGCTGGGTCGACGGCCTCGTCGGCGCGCGCCTGTTTGTCGACCTCTCCAAGACGGTGGTGCTCGGGATCCAGGGCGACGTCGGCGGCTTCAACATCGGCCAATCCGACAATCTCGCCTGGTCGCAGATCACGTCGCTCTCGTGGGCGTTCTCCGACAGCATGGCGCTGTCGCTCGGCTACAAGTTCCTCGACCTCCGGCGCGAGAGCGGCGACGAGACGATCGAGATGCAGCTGCGCGGCCCGTTCATCGCGACCTTCGTCCGGTTCTGAGCGCTGCCAGGGCTCGAGCGACGCCGCGGCGTCGAGAGGCGCGCCCGGCAAGATGCGAATCTTCTTCGCGGTGAGGTTCCGGTTGTGCGGTAGAGTGTGGCGAGAGGGGTGCGGCGACCGCCGCGGTGTTCCTCGAAGGGGGTTTGCATGTCACGTTTCAATGCGTTGATCGCTCTCGCTTGCATCGGCAGCGCGCTTGGCGGCTGTGCCTCGCGAAACGAGCCGGAGGCAGCGGCCGCGCCGGCAGCGGCGCCGGTGAGCGCGACACCGATGGTCGAGGTGACCGCGAACAGCCTGAACATTCGCGCGACGCCGAGCCCGACTGGCGCCGTCGTCGGCTCGCTCAAGCGCGGCGAACGAGCCAGTGCACCGCAGGCCGCGGCCGGCGGATGGCAGTACGTCGAGTCCAGCGCGGGCGCGAAAGGCTACGTGGCTGCGCAGTATGTCCAGATCGTCGCGGCCAGTGCCCCGGCGGCATCGGCCCCCGCCGCGCCTGCTGCCGCGCCCGCCGCGACGAGCACGCCCGCTCCGACGGCGGAACCCCCTGCGCGCCCACCCATCCCCGGCAGCAAGCTCGCACGCGTCAGCTTGGGAATGACGGAGGCGCAGGTCGTGGAGATCCTGGGCGCTCCGACCAGCCAGCAGAACTACGTGACCGGCAAAGCGTTCATCCCCTTCTACTATGGCCCGGACACGTCTCGCCTCGACTACCGCTACAAGGGCGTCGGCATCGTGTGCTTCAGCCGCAACCGCTATTCGAGTGGGACGGAAGTCGTTCGCGTCGACTACGATCCCAGCGAGGACGGCGTTCCGTAGACGGCTATTGCGCGCGGTATTTCAGCCGGGCGCAACTCGCGATCGATGGCCGCGCGCCCGCCGCGCACGCAGGTCGCGCGGCGGGCGAGTCGATGTCGACGTTGGAGTCGAGACTGACCCCGCGCAGATAGTCGTCAACCCAACCCTGTCGTTCCTCGATCACGAGGAAATTGCCGCCGGACGAGAAACCGAGCCGCCGCGGCCGCCGCGCAGGCTCGAGGCTGTCGGCCAGTGTCAGGTCGGCGCTGCGGAAGATCCGGACGCGATTGCTGCTCGAGTCGTAGACCGCGAAGAGCGCGCCACTCGAGTCGAATGCCGGTGACTAGAACGTGCCATCGTTGGGCAACCGGGCCGACTCGACGGCGACCGCTCGCTCCTCCCGCGCGTGGAATGGAAGCGTCGAAACCGGGATCGGCAGGCAGCCGGCGGCGGCGAGGGTCGACAGCAGGCGTGCGCCTCTAGTCGGCACTTCTCACCGCCGAGCACGCCGCAGCGTAGACATCCGGCGCGAGAGCGGCGACGAGACGCTCGAGCTGCAGCTCCGCGGACCCTTCATCGCGACGGCCGTCCGCTTCCAGGGCATGCGCTAGGGCGTGAACGATGCCGCGGCGTCGCTCGCGAGCTGCAGCACATTGACGTCGGCCATCTGCAAGAGCGATGAGACGCCCGGCAGCGCGTCCTGCGGCAGCAGACCGAGCAGCAGCACCGCTGCGGCGCAGGCGCCGAGCACCAGGCCCTCGAAGAAGGTCGCCTGGCCGGGCTTCGCGCTCTCCGGCGCCGGGTAGAAGTACATCGTCGCGGGGATGCGCAGGTAGTAGCCGAGCGAGATCGCGCTGTTCAGCACCGCGATCACGACGAGCCACACGAGCGAGGAGCTGCCCGTCGCGAGCCCGCTCTGCACCGCGGCGCTGAAGACCAGGAACTTGCCGATGAAGCCCGCGGTGCCCGGCATGCCGAGCAGCGAGAACATGCAGATCGCCATCACGGCCGCGAGCGCGGGCCGCGTCTGCGCGAGGCCGGACAGATCGTCGATGCGATCGTGCTCCTCGCCGTCGCGCGCGAGCACCGATACCACCGTGAACGCACCCACCGTCATGAACGTGTAAGTCAGCAGGTACACCAGCACGGCTTGCGTGCCGTCCTCGCCGCCGGCGATCACGCCGATCAGCAGGTAGCCGGCGTGGGCGATGCTCGAGTACGCGAGCATGCGCTTGGTGTTGCGCTGGATCAGCGCCATCACGTTCCCGACCGTCATCGAGAGCGCCGAGAGCACCCAGAGCACGCCGTAGACGGACTCGGACGCGGGTGCGAAGGCGACGGAGACCACGCGCAAGAGCGCGCCGAAGGCGGCCACCTTCACGGCCGTGGCCATGAAGCCCGAGATCGTCGTGGGCGCGCCCTCGTACGTGTCGGGCGCCCACTGGTGGAACGGTACCGACGAGATCTTGAAGGCGAGCCCGATCAGCACGAGCCCGGCGCCGACCAGGTCCAGTGCGTTCTCCGGGTCGAAGCTCGTCGCGATCTCCGCGAGCTCGAGCGATCCGGTCGCGCCGTAGAGCAGCGACGAGCCGTAGAGCAGGAGCCCCGAGGCGAACGAGCCGATCAGGAAGTACTTCACGGCCGACTCGTTCGAGCGCAGCGACGCGCGCCGGAAGCCCGCGAGCGCGTAGACCGGAATGCTCATCAGCTCCAGTGACAGGAAGAGCATGATCAGGTCCGACGCCGCGGCGAGGAACATCATGCCGGTCACGGACGAGAGCACGAGCGTATAGAACTCGCCCCAGTTCGAGTCGATGTGCTCGAGATACTTGCTCGACGCGAGCACGGTGAGCATGGCGCCGATCAGCACGATTGCCCCGAGGAAGAGCGCCACTCCGTCCATCCGCACCATCGGGTTCTCGGGATTGAAGACGCGCAGCGGCTGCGAGAAGGCGTTCAGCGTGAGCAGAAGCGAGGCGGCGAGGAAGAGGAAGCTCGCGGTCGCGAGATACGTTCCGCGCCGCGCGGCCGAGACGCGCTGACCGAGCAGCGTGGGTGTGCGCAGCAGCACGACCTCGAGCAGCGGAAGGCAGAGCACGCCGAGCGCGACGGGGATCATCGGCGCGACGGCGGCGACGTCGATCTCGGGGATCATCGCGCCGTCTCCGTGGTCGAAGCGGGCAGCCGAGGCTCGTCGGGCACGCCGTCGTTCTGCCAGGCCGCCAGATCCGCTCCGCGGCGGCTCATCGTCTCGAGCAGCTCCGTCACCGCGCGGTCCATCGGGTTGATGAACGTCGACGGGTGCACTCCGATCCAGATCATCGGCAGCACGAGCGCCACGGCCACGAGCTTCTCGCGCAGCCCGAGATCGACGAGGAGCTTGTTCGCATCGTTTGCGAGCGGCCCGAAGAAGACCTTCCGCACCGCCCAGAGCATGTAGACGGCGGAGAGGATCACGCCCGAGGTCGCGATCACCGTCGGCCAGCGCAGACTCGCGAACGCGCCGAGCAGGATCAGGAACTCGCCGACGAAGCCGTTCAGTCCCGGCAGCCCGATGGAGCTCAGCGTGGCGATCACGAAGAACGCCGCGAAGACCGGCATCACCTTCGCGAGTCCGCCGAACGCCTCCAGATCGCGCACGTGCCGGCGCTCGTAGATCATGCCGACGAGGATGAAGAGCGCCCCCGTGGAGACGCCGTGGTTGATCATCTGCAGCACCGCGCCCGATACGCCTTGCGGATTCAACGCGAAGATGCCCAGCACGATGAAGCCCATGTGCGAGACCGACGAGTACGCCACGAGCTTCTTCAGATCGCTCTGCACCCACGCGACCAGCGCGCCGTAGACGATGCCGACGACGCTGAGCCCGACGATCCACGGCGCGAAATCGAGGGCGGCCTGCGGAAAGAGCGGCAGCGCGTAGCGCAGGAAGCCGAACGTGCCGAGCTTCAGCAGCACGCCCGCGAGCACCGCCGAGCCGGGCGTCGGCGCCTCGACGTGCGCGTCGGGCAGCCAGGTATGGAACGGGAACATCGGAATCTTGATCGCGAACGCGAGCGCGAAGACGGCGAACAGGAAGCCCTGTCGCTGCCACCAGACTCCGCCGGTGTTCGCGATCGATAGATCCAGGATCCCGGTGCCGCCGCCGCTGCCGTAGTACTCGAAGTTCGGCGCGCCGAACTGAACCTGGTGCAGCCAGGCAAGCACGATGATCCCGACCAGCATCAGCAGGCTGCCGACCATCGTGTAGATGAAGAATTTGAGCGTCGCGTAGATGCGCCGCGGTCCGCCCCAGATGCCGATCACGAAGTACATCGGGATCAGCATCAGCTCCCAGAACACGTAGAACAGGAACAGATTCAGCGCGAGAAACGCGCCGAGCATGCCGGTCTGCAGCGCCAGCATGAAGAAGAGATAGGCCCGCACGCGCTCGCGGATGTCGGTCCACGACGCGAGCAGCACGACCGGCAGCAAGAAGCTCGTGAGCGCGACGAGCAGGAGCGCGATGCCGTCGATGCCGAGCGAGTAGTGGATCCCGAACGCCGGAATCCAATCGACGCGCTCGACCAGCTGCATCCCGCTCGCCGCCGGGTCGAAGCGCTGCCAGAGCGCGACCGCAAGCGCGAGGCCGACGAGCGACGACGCGAGCACCGTGTACTTCCAGACGACCTCGGGCAGGCGGAAGACGCCCTCGCAGAGCGCGAGCGCGAGCACCGTGGCGAGCGGCAAGAAGGTGATGGCGCTCAGCAGGTGCTCGGAGAGCAGCGCGTCGAGACCCGTTTCCATCAGGTTCCCCGCACCAGCCACGCGACGAGCAGCGCGCCGCCGAGGAGCATGGCGAAGATGTACGACTGGGCGAAGCCCGTCTGCAAATACTTGAGCGCGCCGTCGCCGAGGCTGCGCACGCTGTTCGCGACGCCGTTCACGCCGAGCCCGTCGATCACCCCCTGATCGATCACGCGCGCGAGCAGGCCGCGCGAGATCCCGCCCAGCGGCCGCACGATCAACACGTCGTAGAGCTCGTCGATGCGGTACTTGTCGCGCACCAGCGCGTAGAGCGGGTGGATCGCGGCGACGATCCCCGCCACCCAATCGCGCCGCCAGTAGTAGAGCAGCGTCGCAAGCGCGATTCCCGCCAGACCGACGAGCGTCGTGAGCGCGGCCAGGCCGAACTCCGTCGCGTGGTCGACCGCGTGCACGGGCGCGTTCACGACCGGCTGCAGGAAGTGGTGCAGGCTGTTCGACTCCTGCACGCCGAAGAGCTCCCCATAAGCGTCGGGCAACCCGAAGAAGCCGCCGATCACGGAGAGCAGCGCGAGCACCACGAGCGGGAAGAGCACCCAGGTCGTCGACTCGTGGATCTGCGCCTGCGTGTGGTGATCCGCGCGGCTCTGACCGGTGAAGACCAGATAGTAGAGCCGGAACATGTAGAACGCGGTCAGCCCCGCCGTCGCGAGCCCGATCAACCAGAGCAGATGGTTACCCGGGATGCCGTGCGCCTCGTGCGCCGCGAGCAGGATCTCGTCCTTCGAGAAGAAGCCCGAGAACGGCGGCACGCCCGCAATCGCGATCACGCCGACGAGAAACGTCGCCCAGGTCACCGGCATGCGCGTGCGCAGGCCGCCCATCCGGGTGATGTCCTGCTCGTGGTGCATGCCGAGGATCACCGAGCCCGCGGCGAGGAAGAGCAGCGCCTTGAAGAAAGCGTGCGTCATCACGTGGAAGATCGCGGAGCTGTACGCCGCGACGCCGGCGGCGAGGAACATGTAGCCGAGCTGACTCACCGTCGAGTACGCGAGCACCCGCTTGATGTCGGTCTGCGCGAGCCCGATCGTCGCGGCGAAGAACGCGGTGAGCGCGCCCGTCCACGCGACCGTCGCCTGCGCGCCTGGTGCGAGCGAGAAGGCGAACGACATGCGGCAGATCATGTACACCCCGGCGGTCACCATCGTCGCCGCGTGGATCAGCGCCGAGACCGGCGTCGGGCCCGCCATCGCATCCGGCAGCCAGACGTAGAGCGGAATCTGGGCGGACTTTCCACACGCGCCGATGAACAGGCAGAGGCACGCGAGGGTGAGCAGGCCCAGGCGTGGGTAGCCGGGCAGGAACGAGAGCCAGTCGGGCAGCTCGACGCTTTGATTCGCCACGAGGCCGATGTTCGCGGCCATCTCGCGGAACTCGACCGTCGGCAGGCCCGCCGACGTGAACGACCAGAACAACAGGAAGATTCCCAGCAGGAAGCCGAAGTCGCCGATGCGGTTCACGACGAAGGCCTTCTGGCCGCACTTGGCGTTGTAGTCGTCGAGGAACCAGAAGCCGATCAGAAGGTAGGAGCAGAGGCCGACGCCCTCCCAGCCGACGAACATCACGAGCAGGTTGTCGCCGAGGATCAGCATCAGCATCGAGAACGTGAACAGGTTCAGGTAGGCGAAGAAGCGCTGGAAGCCGCGGTCCTCGCGCTGGTCGTCGTCCATGTAGCCGACCGCGTAGATGTGGATGAGCGAGCCGACGCCCGTGACCACGAGCACCATCACGGCCGAGAGCGGATCGAGCAGGAACGAGAGCTCCGCGTGGAAGTCGCCCGCGGAGATCCACGTGTACAGATTGTCGACGTAGAAGCGCTCGTCGGCGGGCAGGCTCGTCGCAAGCGCGAGGACCTGCACGACCGCGATCGCGAACGAGGCGATCGGCGCACCACAGGCCAGCCCGATCACCGCCGCGCGCGGCAGCTCGCGCCGGGTGAAGACGAGCCACACCCCCGACAGCACCGCCGCGACGAGCGGCAGGAGCGGGATCCAGCGAAGCGCGGCGTTCGCGTGCTCGGTCACGGCTCTCCTACCACTTCATCTGGCTTGTGTCTTCGATGTTCACGGTGTCGCGATTGCGGACCAGGCTGATGATGATCGCGAGACCCACCGCCACCTCGACCGCCGCGACGACCATGACCAGGAACGCGAAGATCTGCCCCTGATCGTTGCCGATCTCGCGGCTGAACGAGACCAGCGACAGGTTCGCGGCGTTCAGCATCAGCTCGATCGACATGAACATCACGATGATGTTCCGCCGCACGAGTACGCCGAGCGCGCCGATCATGAAGATCAGCGCGGCGACGACCTGGAAGTGGAAGCCCGAGACGTCGCCCATCAGTCGATCTTCTTCTTGGCGAGCACGACCGCCGCGACGATGCCGGCGAGCAGAAGCACGCCGGCGACCTGCACCGAGAGCACGTAGTCGGTGTAGAGCGCCTCGCCGATCGCGCGCGTCGTGCCGAAGCCGTCGTCGACGTCGGGCCAGGGCGCGCGGCCCGCGGCCAGCGTCCGCACGAGCCAGAGCGTTGCGCCACCGGCCACGAGCGCGCCGATCGCCTTCATGATCGGCTGCGTCTCCGCGCCGATCGCGCCGCTGCCGCGCAGGTTCAGCAGCATGATCACGAACAGGAAGAGCACGACGATCGCGCCGGCGTACACCATCACCTGGATCAGGCCCACGAACTGCGCTTCGAGCAGAACGTACAGCCCGGCGAGCGCGAGCATCGACACGACCAGACTCAGGGCCGAGTTGATCGGCGTGCGCACGTTCCCGATCACGCCGAGCGCCGAGAGGACCGCCGCCGCGGAGAAGACCCAGAAGAGCGCCGTGCGCATCAGTGCGTGACCTCCTGCACGATCAGGATGCCGAGCGCCGTGATCACGATGTTCGCGAGCGAAAGCGGCAGGAGGATCTTCCAGCCCAGGTTCATGACCTGGTCGTAGCGGAAGCGCGGCATGCTCCAGCGGATCAGCATCTGGAAGAAGATCAGCACGATCACCTTGATCAGGAACACGTGCACCGCGAGCAGCATCGCGGCCAGGTTGGCCATGTTCTCGCCGAGGATCGGTGTCAGGCCTGAGATCATGTCCGCTTCGCGCAGCCACGGGATCGACCAGCCGCCGAGGAACATCGCGGTGAGCAGCGCCGCGATCACGACGACCTCGATCCACTCCCCCATCATGTACAGGCCGAACTTCATGCCCGAGTACTCGATGAAGTAGCCGGCGACGATCTCGGACTCGCCCTCGGGCGTGTCGAACGGCGCGCGCTTGTTCTCGGCCATCAGCGCCGTCAGGAACATGAAGAACGGCAGCGGCTGCAGCACGATCCCCCACATCGGGATCGTGATCCAGTCGATCCACTTCGTATCCGGCGCCACCCAGCCGAAGTGCTCGAGGAAGCCGAAGAGCCGGAACGTCTCCTGCTGCAGCACGCCCATGTCGCTGAGCTTGAGCGTGCCGAAGATCATGAACAGCCCGACGACGGTGATGCCGAGCGCGACCTCGTACGAGATCATCTGCGCCGAGACGCGGATCGAGCCGAGCATGCCGAAGTTGTTGTTGCCCGCCCAGCCGGCGAGCATCGAGCCGTAGGTCGCGATCGAGCCGACGGCGAAGACGTAGAGCACGCCGTAGTCGAGGTCCGCGACGGTGAGCGAGACGTGCGCACCCCACATCTCGTACACGCCGCCGTAGGGGATGACCGCGAAGCTGATGATCGCGGGCACGACCGCGATGAACGGACTGATGAAGTGCAGCAGGCGGTGCGCGCCGGTCGGCACCGTATCTTCCTTCGTGATCATCTTGATCACGTCGGCGAGCGGGTGGATCAGGCCGAGCGCCTTGAAGCCCAGGATGCTGGCGCGATTCGCGCCGATGCGATCCTGCATCAGCGCGCTCTGCTTGCGCTCCACCCACGTCATCACGGGCGCGAACGCGAGCAGCACCAACGCGAACAGGAAGATCGCGACGAAGACGGTGGACGTCGCCATCTACGAGAGCCCCGCGGCGGCGGCGATCTGCGCGAGCGCGTCGGCTTCCGACCACGCCTCGAAGGCAGGTTCGACGACGGCGGAGAAGGGCTGCGCGAGTCCGCGCGAGTTCGTGAAG
>Ga0210377_10003854_pt1 | contig 12778 bp, 10 predicted proteins | sample PLM4_65_b1redo_FD_155480 | JGI IMG/M metagenome (GOLD analysis project Ga0210377, IMG submission 155480) | Groundwater sediment microbial communities from an aquifer in East River, Colorado, USA - PLM4_65_b1 redo | ecosystem: Environmental > Terrestrial > Soil > Riparian zone | place: USA: East... | reverse complement strand
CGCCGCAACCATCGTCGCCGCCGCCGGGCTCGAGGCCATCGCGCGCGACGCGGGTCTCACCCCCGAGCGCGCCGTCGCTCTGCTCGCGCAGGTCAGCGTGGAGATCGAGCGCCTGCCCGCGAGCGCGGAGGAGACGGCGTTCGACCAGGCGCTCGCGCGCGCCGCCGTGAGCATCGCGGTGCGCCGCCACTGCGGCACCACCGAGACCGTCTACACCACCACCGGCCCCGTGACCGTGCAGCGCGGCAAGGACCTGAGCCGCGTCGCGACGGTGATCGGCACCGGCGGCGCGCTGGTGGGAAGTCCCGATCCCGGCGCGGTGCTGCGCATGGCGCTCGCCGATCCCGCCGAGCCGTTCGCGCTGCGGCCGCGCGCTCCCCGGCTCCTGCTCGATCGCGAGTACCTGCTGTATGCTTGCGGCCTGTTGCAGAGCGTAGAGCCGCAGGCCGCTCTCGAGCTCGCGCTCGGCCACCTCGTCGCGCTGGAACGGGAAACCGCCCATGAACGCACTCGCCTCGCCTGATTCGGTCAGGCTGCCGCTGTCGCAGGCGCGCATCCCCGACGATGCATTCGCAGCCATGCGCCGCGAAAACCTCGCGCGCTGGCCGACCGGCGCCGGGGTGGATTTCGCGGCCGCAGTCGAGCGGCACCTGTCGCTGCCGCAGCACAAGCGCCTCGCCTGGGTGATGCGCCGGGCGGTCGCCGAGCGGCGCTGCCTGACGCAGCCGCGCGGCGGCTTCGGCACCTTCGCCCTGCAAAAAGAGCTGATGCAGGTGCTCGATCGCGACGGCCACGCCGACATCGTGCCGACCACCACCGACAGCTACACGCGCAACGAGCAGTGGCATCTCGCGCAGAAAGGCATCGAGGAGACCGAGAGGCTCGGCCGCTCGATGCTGAATGGCTACCCGATGGTCAACTACGGCGTCGGCCCGGCGCGCGAGTTGATCGACGCCATCGACAAACCCGCCATCATGCTCACCGGTACGACCATGCCCAGGCTCACCGGCGAGATCGGTTATGCCGCGGGCTACTCGGGCTATCTCGGCTCGGGAATCGCCTATACGGTCTCCTACATCAAGGAGCTGTCGATCGAGGACGGCATCCGCAACTACCAGTACCTCGACCGCCTCGTCGCCATGTACCAGGACGCGGGCGTGGAGCTGCACCGGCGCCAGCCGGGATTCCTCACCGGCACCAACATTCCGCCCTGTATCGCGATCGTCACCTGCGTGCTCGACTGCCTGCTCGCCGCGGCGCAGGGCGTGAAGAATTACGGCCTCGAGATGGGCGAGACGCTGCACCTGGTGCAGGATGCGGCGGCGACCGTGGTGTGCCGCGAAATGTGCCAGGAGTACCTGGCAAAGCAGGGTTACACGGACGTCTTCACCCCCGTGACGCTGCTGCACTGGATGGGCGCCTGGCCGCACGACGACGCCCAATCCGCCGCGCTCATCAGCTACGGCGGCACGCTCGCCGCAATCGCGGGCGCGGTGAGCGTCACCACTAAGACCGCGCACGAAGCGTTCGGGATACCGACGCCGCAGGCCAACGCCGAGGGGCTGCGCACGACGCGCACCGCGATCTACCTCGCGCGCCACATCCGCCTCGACGGCTTGCCGGAGTTCGAGCGCGAAAAGGAGCTGATTCGCCGCGAGGTGCGGCCAATCGTCGACCAGGTGCTCGAGATGGGCGACGGCGACGCCGCCATCGGCACGGTGCGCGCCTTCGAGGCGGGGGTGCTGGACATCCCCTGGTCGCCGAACCGCGGCGTGAAGAGCCGCGTGCTGCCGGCGCGCGACGCCGACGGCTACCTGCGCATCGTGGACCCGGGCCTGATGCCCTTCCCGCGCGAGGTCATGCAGACTCACGAAGAGCGACTCAGGCAGCGCGCCGCGCGGGATCGCATCCCATTCGGGCCGGAGCTCGCGGTGGCGAGCGTCTACGAGATCGCCGAGCCGGTGGCGAAGCTCCTGCCCGATACCCGGGCGGCGTAGGTCCGGGCGCGGCGACTCTTGTCCGGCCGTCTCGCACGCTGCATTCCGTACGCTTTGGTCGGCGCGGCCTCTGTTTATCTCTACTACGTCGCGACGCAATTCGAGTTCCATCGCCGCGGCGCCAACCTGGGGCCGGATTTCTGGCCCAAACTCGTCCTCGGCCTCGTCCTCGCGACCTGCGCCTACGAGATCGTCAAGATCGCGCTTTTCGGCAGCCGCCGCGAGCTCACCGGCGTGCTGCAGGACATCGTCGAGGACTCGGCGCGCGACTATGGCGACGAAGGTGATGACGGCTCTGCGCCGCAAGGCAAGCCGCGCCCGGCGCTGCTGGTCGCGGGCATTGCACTCACGGCGTTGTACGTCTGGGTCATCCAGGCGCTCGGCTTCTTTCTCGCCACCGCGCCCTACGTGGCGATCTTCATCGCGCTGGGCGGCTACCGGCGCTGGGGGATCAACCTCATTGTCAGCGTCGCCGGGACCTTCTTCATGATGTATTTCTTCATGAAGGTGGTGTACGTCTCGCTGCCCGTCGGGCAGGAGCCCTTCGCGCAGCTCACCTTCTGGCTGATGCGGCTCATGGGCATCCGCTGAGCGCGCATGGACGGCGTCCTCGCCCATCTCGCAGCCGGCTTCGTCGACGTGTTCGCGCCGGCCAACCTGCTTGCGCTCGTCATCGGGCTGGTGCTCGGGCTGCTGGTCGCGGTGCTGCCCGGCCTGACGCTGGTGATGGGCGTGGTGCTCGCGCTGCCGTTCACCTACACGATGGAGGTTACCCCGGCGATCATTCTGCTCACGGCGATGTACGTCTCGGGCACCTATGCCGGTGCCTGGACCTCGATCCTGTTCCGCGTCCCCGGCGAGCCGATCGACGTGCCGATGCTGTGGGATGGCTACGCCATGGCGCGCAAGGGCGAGGCGGCGCAGGCGCTCGGCTGGACACTGATCGCCGCCCTGGTCGGCGGGCTCGCCTCGGCGGCGGTCATGGTGCTGCTGACGGAGCCGGTGGCGAGAGTGGCGCTCACCTTCTCGACCCCGGAATATTTCGCGATCATCCTGTTCGGCCTGGCGAGCGTGATCTCGCTCGGCGGCAGCTCGCTCGCCAACGCGCTCATCAGCCTGTTCGCCGGGCTGTTGATCGCCACGGTCGGGGTGGACGACACCTACGGCGCGCACCGCTTCACGTTCGACGTGCCGATCCTGTCCGACGGCATCGACTATCTCGTCGTGATGGTCGGCGCCTTCGGCCTGGGCGAGGTCTTCATGCGCATGGAGCTGGGTTTCACGTCGGCTCCGCTCAAGGCGGCCGGCACCGTGAGCACCCGCCTGCCGGGCCTGCGCGAAATCGCATCTCTCAAGGGAACGTTCACCCGCGGCACCCTTCTCGGCATCATTATCGGCATCGTGCCGGGCGCGGGGGCGACCGTCGCCTCGTTCCTCTCCTACGGCATCGAGGCGCAGTACGGCCGGCGCAAGGAGAAAATGGGAAGCGGCATTCCCGAGGGCATCGTCGCCCCGCAGTGCGCGGCCACCGCGTCGGTGGGCGGCGCCATGATTCCGCTCATCACCATGGGCATCCCCGGCAGCGGCGCCACCGCCATCATCCTGGGCGCCTTCCTGCTGCACGGCCTGCAGCCGGGCCCGCAGGTGCTCCAGACCTCGAGCCACATCGTCTACGCGGTGTTCGCGTCCCTCTTCGTGGGCGTGATCGGCATGTGCCTGATCGGCTATTTCGCCGCCCGCCTGCTAGTGCGGGTGCTCGAGTTTCCCGAAGTGATCGTATCCGCCTACGTCGTGATGTGCTGCATCCTGGGCGCGTTCGCGTCGCGCAACAACATCACCGACGTGTGGCTGATCGTGGTCTTCGGCGTCGTCGGCTACCTGTGCGAGCGCTTTCGCTTCCCGATCGCGCCGCTCGTACTCGGCACCATTCTCGGTCCGATCGCCGAGACCAGCTTCATGACCACCATGATCAGTTTCGACAACGACTGGACGGTGTTCTTCACGCGGCCGATCAGCGGCGCCGTCATGGCGCTCGTGATCCTGACGCTCGTCTTTCCGGTGCTGCGCCGGTTCTGGAGCCCTAGGCGGCGCTCGGCCACTTGATTACTTGGTCGAATAGGCCTTGTACTTCTCCAGCAGCCGCACCGGCTTCTTCAGCGCATCGCGGCGGAACGGATCACCGAGCTCGCGCGTGCACATCATTTCCACGATCGTTGTCTTGCCGTCCTTCTGGGCCTTGCACGCCGCGCGGAAAGCTCCGCCGACGTCGGACACTTTGTCCACCACGACGCCTTCGGCGCCCATCGCCTTCGCGATGCCGGCGAAGCTCGGATTCTCCAGGTTCACGCCGAGGAAGCGGTTGGAGTAGAAGTCGACGTGGTTCTTCTTCTCCGCGCCCCATTGCTGGTTGTTGAACACTACCGCGGTGACCGGGATCTTCTCGCGCACGCAGGTGAGGATCTCGCCGAAGCTCATGCCCCAGGCCCCGTCGCCCACATAGGCCACGGCCGTGCGCTCGGGCGCGCCGACCTTGCAGCCGATCATGGTGGGGAACGCATAGCCGCAGTTGCCGAACATCATGGCGCCGAACATCGAGCGCGCGCGGTTGAACTTGAGGTAGGAATTCGCGATCTGGCAGATGTTGCCGATGTCGGTCGAGACCATTGCGTCCTCGGGCATCGCCTTCTCCAGCTCGCGCAGCATCGGTCGCGGGTGCATGTACTTCGACCCCTTCGCAACCTCTAGGCTCCAGGGGTCGGTTTCACAATCCCAGCCGGCGAGCTCCCTGGCCCATGCCTCCTTCTCCGCCTTGACGATGCCGAGCCGCTCCGCCCGGTTCGCGGCGCCCGCGAGGCTGCGGCCCTTGAGGCGCGCGGCGAGCGCCTGCGCCGCTTCGCGCGCGTCGCCGTTCACCGTGACTGAAGTCCTCTTCACCAGGCCCAGCACTTTCGCGTCGGCATCCACCTGCACCAGCTTCGCGTTCGCCGGCCAGTAGTCGAAGCCGTATTGCGGCAGCACGCCGAACGGCCCCAGGCGCGAGCCGAGCGCCAGCACCACGTCGGCTTTCGAGATCACATTCATCGCGGCCTTGGAGCCGTGGTAGCCGAGCGGACCGCACCACAGGCGGTGGCTCGCCGGGAACGAATCGTTGTGCAGGTACGAATTGCACACCGGGGCGTCCAGCGCCTCCGCGAGCGCGACGCAGGCATCGACGCCGCTGGCGGCGATCACGCCGCCGCCGGCGATGATCACCGGGAACTTCGCGTTCGCCAGCGCCTCCGCCGCCGCGTCGAGGCTCTCGCCGCCGCCGGGGCCGCGCTCGACGCGGATCGGCTGCGGCACCTCGCACTCGATCTCGCCGTAGAGGAAATCGCGCGGAATGTTGAGCTGCGTCGGACCCATCTCGAGGATCGCGCGGTCGAAGGCGCGCGCGGTCAGCTCGGCCATGCGCGCCGCGTTGTTCACGTGCGCCTGGAACTTAGTGATCTTCGAGAAGATCGGCAGCTGGTCGGTTTCCTGGAAGCCGCCCAGGCCGATCGACATCGAGCCCGTTTCCGGCGTGATCGCCACTACCGCGCTGTGCGCCCAGTACGCCGCGGCGATCGCGGTCACGAAATTGGTGATCCCCGGCCCGTTCTGCCCGATGCACACGCCGTGCTTGCCGCTGACGCGGTAGTAGCCGTCGGCCATGTGCGCCGCGCCCTGCTCGTGCACCGTCGGCAGGAAGCGGATGCCGGCCCCGGGGAAGAGGTCCAGGGCGTCCATGTAGGCGGAACCCACGATGCCGAATACGTTCCTCACGCCCTGGGCGACGAGCGTCTCGACCAGCGCTTCGGACGGCGTCATGCGCTGCTTGCCGGCGACTACCACGCGTTTCACTTCGGCGATGTCGGTCATGAAGGGGCCTCCGGTTATTCGAGGCGAGTCTCTCACAGTTCCCGGATATTTCGTTCCAGATTTCGATAAACTTCCAGGGTGCCGCGCAAAGAAGACAACGTACCGGCGACGCTGCGGGCGGTCGGCGTCCTCGAGGCGCTGGTGGCCGCGGAGCGGCCGGCCTCGCTCGCCGAGCTCACTGCGGCATTGCGCCTGCCGAAACCCACCCTGTACCGGATGCTGGCGATGCTGGAGGCCGCAAACCTGGTCGCGCGCGAGCCCGGGGCCAGGCGCTACGCGCCCGGGCCGCGCCTCGCCGCGCTCGGGCGCAATGTCATGCTGAACGGCAGCCTGCGCACCGAGCGCCATGCGATCCTCGCGCGGCTGGTCGGGGAGGTCGGCGAAACCTGCAATTTCACGATGCTCGACGGCGACGCGGTCGTTTACCTCGACCGCGTCGAGGCCGCATGGCCGCTGCGCATGATTCTCTCCTCTGGCTCGCGCGTGCCCCTGCACTGCACGGCCAGCGGCAAGCTGCTGCTCGCGCTGCTGCCGAAGGCCGTGCGCGTGCGGCTCACGGCCCACCTCGCGCTGACCCGCTACACCGACACCACGATCACCGACCCCCGGCGGCTGGCCGCCGAACTGGCGCGCATCCGTGCGCAACGATACGCGACCGACAACGAGGAGTTTCACGCCGGGCTGGTCTGCGTCGCGGTGCCGGTCGCGGACGCCGCCAAGCGCGTCTGCGCGGCGATCGCCGTGCACGCACCCGTATCGCGCATGCCGCTGGAGCGCGCGCTCTCGTACCTCCCGGGCCTGCGCCGCGCGGCGGTTTCGATGGCGGCGACGCTCGAGGACTGATTCCCGGAACCTAGTCCATGTGCCAGCCGTGGCTGACCACGATGGACTGGCCGGTCAGCGCGTTGCTCGGAAACGCCGCGAGGAAGAGCGCGACTTGCGCGACGTCCTCCACGGTGGTGAATACCCCGTCCACCGTCGTCTTCAGCATGACGTCGCGCACCACCGCCTCCTCGGAGATTCCCAGTTCCGTCGACAGCATGGGAATCTGGCGCTCGACCAGCGGCGTGCGCACGAAGCCGGGGCAGATCGCGTTGGCGCGTACGCCATGCGCGGCACCCTCCTTCGCCAGCACGCGCGCCAGGCCGAGCAGGCCGTGCTTCGCCACGACATAGGGACCCTTCTGCACCGAGGCCTCCTTCGAATGCACCGAGCCCATCAGGATGATGGCGCCGCCCCTGCCCTGCGAGATCATGCGCCGCAGGCTGGCGCGCGCCGTAAGGAAGCCGCCGTCCAGGTGGACCGCGAGCATGCGCCGCCAGTTCTCGAACGAGACGTCGGCGATCGTATCCAGGTGCTGCACTCCGGCATTGCTCACCAGGACGTCCACGCCGCCGAGCGTGCGCGCCGCCTGCTCGATGCCCTGCTCGACCTCGGCTTCGTTCGTAACGTCCATGCGAACGGCGATCGCGCCGGCGCCGATCTCTGCAGCGATGCGTCCGGCGCCCGCGGCGTCGATGTCGGCGACGCACACCTTCGCGCCCTCGCGCGCATAGGTGCGGGCGATTGCGGCGCCGATCCCGCCCGCCGCCCCGGTGACCACGGCGCACCTGTCCTTCAGCCTCACGAAAACCTCCTATACGAGCAGAATGCCCCCCGAGACGACGATCAGCAGGAGCAGCGTGAAGCGCCGGAAGCGCACGTCGTCGAAGCGTGAGAATGCACGCACTCCGGCAGCCAGGCCCGCGAGATAGCCGGGCGCCAGCAGCAGGCCGGCCATGACGGCGGCACCGGCGAGCACGCCGCCCGCCCAGAGCGCGACGAGGCCCGCGAGCGCGCTTCCCGCCACGTACAGCGACAGATTGGCGCGCGTGCTTTCGATGGGATCGGGTCCCGAAAGAAGATAGAGAATCACCGGCGGGCCGCCGATGCTGGTCGCGCCGAGCATGGCGCCGCTCACCGCGCCGACGCCGATCGAGGTCCCGATGCGCTGCTTTCCCGCATAGCGCCAGCCCCGCAGCAGCAGGAGCGAGAATACGATCACGATGGATGCGATCGCGCGCCGCAGGAGATGCGGCTCCGCGACGACGAGGACGTAGCTGCCGAGCGGCGCGGCGAGGCACGCGGCCGCCAGTATCGGGCCGACCACGCGCCAGCGCACCTGGCGCCGCGTGTGCACCAGCATCGGGGTGGCGGCGATCGACTCCAGCAGCAGGACCACCGGGACCGCGAGCGACGGCCCGAGCAGCAAGGCGAGCGGCGGCGCCATCACCATCGCGCCGCCGAAGCCCGTGATGCCGCGCACCACGCCCGCCACGGCGGCGATCGCCACGGCGCCGAGCATCTCAGGTGCGGAGAAAGCCGCCGTCAACGGCGATCGTCTCCCCGGTGATGAACGAGGATGCGTCCGAGGCGAGGAACAGCGCCAGCCGCGCGACGTCGTCCGGTTCCGCGAGCCGTCCCAGCGGAATCCGCGCAATGATCCGCTCGCGCATCTCCTCGGTGAGGAGCGCGCGCACCATGTCGGTCGCCACCACGGCCGGCGCGATGGCATTGACGCGGATCCGGTCCAGGCCGAGCTCCCGGCCCAGTCCCCGGGTCATCGCGACCACGCCCGCCTTGGTCGCTCCGTACCACACGTTGCCAAAGGCGCCGCCGCCTTTTTCGTGCGACACCGAGGCGATATTGACGATCGCCCCGCCGCGGCGGCGGCGCATCGCGGGAACCGCGGCCTGCACGCAGTTGTAGACCCCGGTCAGATTCACCGCCACCAGCTGGTCCCAGGACTCGCCGGTCGTCGCATCGAACGGACCGTTTGCGAGCAGGCCCGCGTTGTTCACGAGAATGTCGAGCCCGCCGCTTTCGCGCTCGATCCGCTCGATCGCCGCGCCGACCGCGGCGCGATCGCGCACGTCCATGCGGAGCGCCGCGCGCTCGTCGATGTCGGCCGCGTAGACGGTCGCGCCGCGCTCCGCGAACAGCGCCGCGATGGCCGCACCGATGCCGCGCGCGGCGCCGGTGACGAGCGCGGCCTTGCCTTTCAGCTCGTCATGCATTCGAGCCCCGGCCTCGCCCGGGCGGAATGGATGCGCGCGCGGGACGGATCCAGACCCATGCCATGAGGCCGGTCGTCAGACCATACGCGAGGTAGGTATACACGATCTCGGGCCGCATGATGGCCGAATAGCCCAGCAGCACCGCCAGGAGGAACCCGTAGCGCTCGATTGCCGTGAGCTTGCGTCTGAAGTATCCATAAAGGTAAATCGAGCTCGTAGTCTGCACGATCAGGACTTCCGCAACCGCCCAGGCCATCTTCCACGAAATATTTGGAAACGCCATGATTTCAGGATTGAACACAAAAGCAAATGGGATGATGAAGGTGGTGGCGGCCAGCCTCATGGAATGCATCCCGGTTTCCCAGAATCCCGAACCCGCAATCTTTGCCGCCGCGAGCACGGACTCGGCGACGGGCGGAGACAGCGTTGCGTAGACCGCGAAATAGAACGCGAAGTAATGCGCCTGCAGCGGCGCGATGCCGATCTGGATCATGAACGGGACCACCGCCAGCGCGGCGATCAGGTAGGCAACCGGCGTAGGCAAGCCGATGCCGAGAATGATCGACAGTACCGCAGCACCGATGAGCAGGATGATCCTGCTGTCCGGCAGGATGCTGATGAGCCAGATGCCAAGCTTGCCCGAAAGGTTCGTCGTCTGAAACGCCTGGCCCAACGGCCCGATGGCGATCAGGAGAAGAGAAAGCAAGGAAACCAGCAGCAACCCCTCTTCCAGCGCTGTTTTCATATCCTTCATCTTCGGGCGATAGGGACCCTGCAGGACTGAAAGGATCAGGGCGACAACGACACCGGCCATGCCCGCCAACGACGGCGAGTAGTAATTCACGAGCATGACGATCACGGTGACGAATGAAATCGCGAACGTCGGGATGAGCCGCCAGACGATGCCCAGGTTCGCCCGCTCGCGAAGTTTGGGCAGGTCGTAACGCGCCGCGTACACGACCACGCCGATCGTCACGCCGGTCATGTAAAGAATGCCGGGCAGAACCGCGGCCTTGACCACTTCGACGTAGGCGATGCCGAGAAAGGCGGCGATGAGGAACGCCGCCAGGCCCAGGACGGGCGGCATGATTTGGCCCGCCGTGGAAGCCGTTGCCTCGATGGCCGCAGCCATCGCCGGACGGTAGCCGCCGCGGATCATCAGGGGGATCGTGAATCGCCCGCACAGCACCACGTTGGAAACCGCCGTACCCATCACGGCGGCGACCGCGCCGCTGCCGATGATGGCGGGGGCCGCAGCCCCTCCCTTTATTCGTCCGCCCACCAAGCGACCAGCCTCGACGATCATCGGCATCATGCCCAATCCAAACAGCGTTGTGGCGTAGATGACCAGGAAAAAAATGTCGTCAGATGCGGTCTGGGCAAACCAGAAGAACCCTTGGGTCACGCCGAGCCCGATGTAATTCATCACGAAGGCGGGCTCGTACGCGGGATGCGAAAACAGCGGGTGATCAATGTAATGGCCGTAGAAGAAATAGGCGATCGCCAGCGCGACGATGGTAGTCAGCGTCGGGCCCCAGTGAATCAGCGTCAGGATTAAGACCCCTACAGTGAAAACGCCGCCCATGCTCATATCGAAACCGCCGAAAAACGGCGCGGTCTTCTCGAGGCGATCGGCATTCAGCCGTATGTACGCGGCGCCTACAATGGCCAGCGCCGATCCGACGAGCGACAGCGCCCCCTTGATCCACACCATCAGGGGAAGCTTGTCGGGAATGGCAGAGGCCTTGTCCGCGCCGCCCTGCTCCCCGAATATCATGACCGCCGCGCCTTGCTCCTCGTATCCCTCGTCGCCGAATTTTTTGCCGAGACGTTCTCCGATCGTGACCTTGAACGACGCAAAGCAGGAAATGATCATCACGAACAGGACGAACGTGGAATAGTGCCGCGCCGAGCTCGACACCAGCCCGAATACTGCAGCGGCAACGTAAACGATCATCAACAGTCCCACGATCAGCGTGAGATTGTCTAAGGCCCGGTCGGCTTTCTTCCAGCGTCTGAGCGTGACCTGATCCATTGGGCCGCGGGCCCCCAGGTTCGGCGAAAGGACGCGGCCCGGCTTTCGCCGGGCCGTCGGTCAGCAGGAAAGATTATTTTGGATAAGTCACGGCGGGATAGTTCCTGGCCTTGTCCCACCAGCCCAGCTCCACGAAGGCCTTCTTGGCGCCCGGATGCACGTTCTCTTCGGACAGTCCGGCAACCATCAGTTCGGGCGACCAGATCTTCCAGAGAAAGTGCAGATCGCGCAATTTCGGCGCCAGCTTGGCCACTCCCATCACGATCTGGTAGGCGGCATCGTCGGAGAATTGCGGATGGACGGCCTTGTAGCCGCGCACCAGACCCACTGGCAGGGGCTCGGTCTGCTTGGGCAGCGTTCCTGCCGGGATGACCACGTGGATGAACGTCGTGCCGTACCTCTTGTTGATTCGATCGATCATCTCCTTCTCTACCCCGAGGTAGCGCAGCGGCTTGCCCGACGCCTCGAGCTGGCGCATCGGCCCGCCGATCAGCCACTCCTTCATGTTGGGCTCCATGCCGAACACCGTGACCGCGGCGTCGGTCGTGCCGTCGATCAGCTGCTGGGTGAGCACGGCGGGCGTGAGGTGGCGGATATCGCTGTTCTGGGGAGTGATCCCGTACTCCGCCAGCACGATGCGCGAGAACACGCCCCAGTCGCTCTGGCTGCGCAATCCCAGCGAGATGCGCTTGCCCTTGAGGTCGGAGATCTTCTTGATGTTCGGATCGAACGTCACGAAGAACTTGCCTTGCGCCCACCAAGTCTCGCCGTAGAGCAGCTTGAACCGGATCGGCACCGCCTCGGGAAGGAACTCCTTCATTTCCGCAGTGCCGCCCCATTTCATCGCCAGCTGGATCAGCACGTCCTCGGTGCTGAAGACGACGCGCTTCCAGTTCCTCTCTTGCGCCATCTCGCGGATGTTGTACATGTAGCCGGGAGTCTCCTGCGGCAGCAGAGTGACCGGTGATCCTTCCTTGATCATCTGCACCATGAGGACGGTATCGCCTTCGGTCGGCCCGCAGCCTGACGGACAGAGCAGAAGCGGAACGGATAATTTGCTCTGGGCCGAAACCGGTGTTGCCGCCAGCCCGGCCGCCAGCGCCAGGGCTCCAGCCATGATTACGGAACTGAAACGGTGCTTGAACATTCTGACCTCCTCTCCACTGCTTGGTTGGTAATGCATTGGACGCGCCTTCACCCGGGTTCCTGCACCAGGCCGCGCGCGAGCCTCGCCGCAGCCGTCCGAAGATCGGGCAGGAAGCGCTTGACTCCGGCAAGCGTGAGCCGCGCTTCGGCGGCCGAAATCGCGAGGCCGGCGCAGACCTGGCCGTTGCGGGGTCCCTCTACTGGAACCGCGATGCAGACCACTCCCGACATGAACTCCTGGTTGTCGGTCGAATAGCCCTGCCTGCGGATGCGGCGCAGCTCGACCTTCAGCCGGCGCGCGTCGGTGATCGTCGTCGCGGTATAGCGCGTGAGCGGCCCGTTCGCGAGCTGTGCTGCAACCGCCTCTTCGGGGAGCTGCGACAGCAGCAGCTTGCCGATCGCCGTGCAGTGCAGCGGCACGCGGCTGCCCGTCTCGAAGCGCAGGCCGAGCGGCCACTGCGACTCGACGCGATCGATGTAGACGACGTTGCCGCCTGCCACCACACCGAGGTTGCAGGACTCGCCGGTCTTCTTCGCGAGCGAGGCGAGAATGGCGTGCCTGCTGCCCGAGCCCGCCGCGGCCTGCAGCACGTTCAAGCCCAGCCCTACGAGGCGCCCACCTTCCACGATGCGGCGCCTGCCCGGCT
>Ga0210377_10003853_pt1 | contig 12780 bp, 9 predicted proteins | sample PLM4_65_b1redo_FD_155480 | JGI IMG/M metagenome (GOLD analysis project Ga0210377, IMG submission 155480) | Groundwater sediment microbial communities from an aquifer in East River, Colorado, USA - PLM4_65_b1 redo | ecosystem: Environmental > Terrestrial > Soil > Riparian zone | place: USA: East... | reverse complement strand
ATGACCCTGGCCAAGAGGCACTACCAGCGGCTCTGGTACCCTCAGCCGGGGCACGGCGGAGTCCCGTCCCGGGCCGAGCACGGCATGAGCCGTGAGGAGTTCGATGCCGCATTTCCCGAGGAGTTCTGGCGTCAGGTGGTGGACCGGGTAGCTGCCGAGGCCCCCGACACGCTGCTTCTCGCCGAGGCGTTCTGGCTGATGGAGGGGTATTTCGTCCGCACCCTCGGGATGCACCGGGTTTACAACAGCGCCTTCATGAACATGCTCAAGATGGAGGAAAACGTCAAGTACCGCCAGACCATCAAGAACGTCCTCGAATATGATCACCGCATCCTGCCCCGCTTCGTCAACTTCATGAGCAATCCGGACGAAAAGACTGCGGTTGAGCAGTTCGGCAAGGAAGGGAAATATTTCGGCGCCTGCGTGCTCCTCGTCACCATGCCGGGACTCCCGATGATCGGCCATGGCCAGATCGAGGGTTTCCACGAAAAATACGGCATGGAGTACCGCCGCGCCTACTGGGACGAGTCGGTGGACGAGCACATGGTTAGGTTGCACGAAGAAAAGATCTTCCCGCTGATGGGGAGGCGCCCGCTGTTCAGCGGCTCGGAGAACTTCGTTTTCTACGATTTCTTCGCCGGCGGCACGGTGGACGAAAACGTTTTCGCCTACTCCAACAGGAAAGGCTCAGAGCTGGGAATCATCCTCTATCACAACCGTTTTGCCGAAACCGCGGGGTGGATACGCACCTCCACGGCCATTGCCGAGAAAGACGGGAAGGGTGAAACGCTGCTAGTGCAGAAGACCCTTGGCGAGGCGCTCGGTTTCAACGCCGATGGCCGCTCTTACTACACTTTCCGCGATTATGCGACCGGTCTCGACTATGTCCGTGCAGGACGTGAACTCTGCCAAAAAGGGCTCTTTGTCGAGCTTGAGGCCTTCGAATACCACGCCTTCCTCGATTTCCGCGAGATTGTCGATGATGATTACGGCAGCTGGGGGCAGCTCTGCCATCTCTTGGGCGGCAGGCCGGTGGCGAGCCTCGACGAGGAGCTCAAGCAGGTCAGGTTCAAGGGGGTAATCGACCTGCTGCGAGAACTCCTCGCCCTCCAGCCGGAGCTGTACCCGCCTCCCGGAGATGCAGACGTAAAATCCTTGCAGGAGCAATACTCCGGACTCCTGACGGCATTTTTTACTGCCCTGGCCGAACATGCCGGCGGCAGGGACGATGTCATGGGGATTGTCGCCGCTGTTTGCAGCGAATATGCCGTTGCCGGGATGCTCGCAAGGCCGGAGGCCGGTGTTCCTCAGGCAAAAATGGCCATGGGACCGGTGCAGGAGCTTCTCCAGGGGAGGGTGGGCCGGCTGGTGTTCTTCGCCTATCTCTGCCTCCACCGGACTGGACTGCTGCTGGAGAAAACTGAGTTCCCCGCCGTCTCGGCGGAACTGTGCCACAGGTTCGGCCTCTTGAGGGGGGTTGAAGAGGCACTCTCCGCAGTTCCCCCCGAGGAATTGCCCACCGTGCCCGGACTCGATGGGGCTGGCGCCCTGCTCCTCCTCAGGGTGATGCTGGTGGAGCAGCGCTTCCTGGCCGAACTCACGGAAGCCGGCAGGGAAAAGGCACTGCGCAGATTTGTCAGCGAGCCGCTGGTTGCCCGGTTTCTCCTGGTCCACCGGAGCGGCGCTGCCGATTGGTTCAACCGGGAGCGGTTCGAACTGCTGATGAGCTGGCTGCTCCTTGCGGCTATGATCGAAGCGGGGACGGTTGCTGCCGGCGAAAAGGCGCTGTCTGCCGAAGCGGCAGCGCTCCTGCAGACCATGACCGGCCTTGTCGCTGCGGCCGAAGAGGCCGGCTACCGGGTGGACAGACTCCTAGTGAATACCGCATCTGACGCGCTTATATAAAGCTGAAGCAAAAGGTTGTTCAAATTCATTTCGGGGGTACATTCCGTTGTCGTTCAAAGCCATAGGTTCCAATTCAAGATACGCACTCCTTTCGTTGCTGATGCTCCTTTCCGTCTCCGCTTGTGCCACCGTGGCGAAGCCGCTCAGCGGCAGAGTTCCTGGCAGGGAAGCTGAAACCCTCCAATCCCCCATCGCCATCTCGGTCAAGAACGGCGAGCGGAGTATCGGCGGCCGGGGCTACCTGATCTTCAAGCATCCCGACCGCTTTCACCTGGCGGTTCTCTCGCCATTCGGCCTTACCCTGTTCGAAGTATTCAGCGATAGCAAGCGGATAACCTGCATCATCCCTTCGAAGCAGATTGCCTACAGCGGCCTCCTGTCCGAATTGCCCGACCAGGGTGTCATGAAAAGCTGGGGGATGATGAAATGGGTGGTGGAACGGCCACCGGTGGCCGGCCCGTCGCTGGCTGCCCTGGAAATAACCGCCGGCTCCGGCCGCCGGGAAAGGATCTTCTTTGACAGTAACGGCCTGGTCCAGCGCAAGGTTACCGAGGATGGCGATGAGGTAGTCTACAACGGCTACCAGAACATCAACGGCGTCCCTTTCCCAGCATCAATCGAGATCAACAACCGCGGCGGCGATACGGTGAAGATCGTCTTCGACGAGCCGGAGATCAATCAGCCGGTGGAGGATGCGGCACTGAAGCCTAACCTGGAAGGGATCACCGTGCGCCCTCTTGCCGACTTCAAGGGCTTTTAAAGTCGTTCCCTAAGGACTGGTTTATTATTGATTCTCCCGTGAGTTCGGGATAAAAAAAGGCTCCATCGCTGCGATGGAGCCTTTTTTCATGATTGCCGGGGCTTAGCTATTCCGTTTTTTCAAAACCACCCTTCTCCTCACACTGGGGGCATTTCTGCGGCTTGCAGCGCCCATCCTTGGTGAATCCGCAGGTTTTACATTTCCATGTAGCCATAGTTTCCTCCGACTATTTGCCGTTCTCCAGTTTGATTTCCCGCACCGGGCCGAATGTGGCGAGCGGTTGGTCAAAATTCTCATCATTTCCCACCACCATGAGCACCATGCTCTCCGGATGGAGGTATTTCTGTGCCACACGGAGCACATCCTCCTTCGTTACCCTGGCGATGTTGTCCCGGTAATTCTCCAGGTAGCCTGGGGCATAGCCGTAGTATTCAAGGCGCACCTGCTGGTTGACCACGGCGTCGGTCCTGGCAAAGCCGAAGATGAACGAGTTGATGATGGAGTCCTTGGCCTGCTTCAGCTCCTGGTCCGTGACCGCCGCCCGGGTCATTCCGGCGATTATGTCCCGCATCAGGGTGATGGCCTTAGCCGTCGTTTCGCTCTTGGTCTCGGTTTCAGCGAGGAATGTGCCGGTGAAACGCCTTCCCACGTCGAAATAGCCGCTCACATTATAGGCCAGTCCCTGGTTTGAGCGGATTTCGGTGGTCAGCCGCGAGGTGAAGCCGCCGCCGAGGATGTAATCCATTACCCTGATGGCATAGAGGTCGGGGTTACTCTTGTCGATGCCCAAGTGCCCCATGCGGATCACCGACTGGTTGATCTCCTTTTTCGCCAGCAGCACTTCCGGCTTGATCTCCTGCCGTGGCTGTGCAACCGGCGGGTAATCGACCGGTTCCTTCTTCCAGCCGGCAAAGGCCATTTCCAGTCTGCTGATGATATCTTTCTTGTCGAAATCTCCGGCAACCGCCAGGATGGCGCTGTTGGGGTGGAAGTAGCGTTTGTGGAAGGCTGCCATGTCGTCCCTGGTGATGTTCTTCACCGAGTCGATGGTCGGATAGCGCCCGAGCGGATGATTGGCGTAGAGCGCCTTTCTCAGCTCCCTGCCGGCAACTCCCTTGGCGTCGTCATTCTGCCGCCGCAGCGCTTCGAGGGTCTGGTTCTTTGCCAGTGTTACCCGCTCTTCGCGGAAAGCGGGATTCATGATCACGTCGGCAAAGAGGGCAAGGGTCGGCTCGAGGTTTTTCTTCAGGCAGCTGAGGGAGGCATTGCCCATATCGGCGCCAATGCTCGTCTCAATGGAGGAGGCCATGAATTCGAGCTCTGCGTCCAGCTTTTCCGGAGGTGTGTCCTTTGTCCCGCCGCTCCGCATCACGGCGCCGGTCAGCCCGGCCAGGCCGGCCTTTTCCGCAGGTTCGTAGATGCTGCCGCTGTTGATGTAGGCGGTCATGCTTACCAGCGGCAGTTCATGGTCCTCCAGCAGGTAAACCACCATGCCGTTGGCCAGCTGGAGCCGTTCGCTTTTCGGGATCTCGAACCGGAGCGCCGGAAAGGTCATGGTGCGCGGGTCAACGATTTTCTGCTGGGTGGCACAGCCAAAAAGGGAAACGGCAGTTACTGCAATCAGCAGGAGTCTGTTCACTCTGTTCATCATTTAGCCACCTCCTGCTTGGTAATGACGCCGATGGTCCGGTTTTCCCTTACCAGGTATTTCTCTGCCACCCGCGCCACGTCGGCAGCCGTGACCGTTGCCACCTTCTGCCGGTGCTCGATGAGATAGCGCCAGCTGCCGGCTGTCGCCTCATATTCGGTGAGGTTCCGCGCCAGGCCGCCATTCGACAGCATCTGGCGGGACTCTTCAAACTCCAGCTTGTTGAGTATCTGCAGCAGCTCCCGTTCGGTGACCGGCTCTTTCTTCAGCCGCTCCAGCTCCTCATAGATCGCGGTTTCCACCTCCTGGACGGTATGGGGGGCACGGGGGGTGGCGGCGAGGTTGAACAGGTTCGGGTAGCGGTTTCCCGGTGCCGTGAAGGAGGAAATGTCGGTAACGAGCTGCTTCTCCACGACCAGCTTCTTGTAAAGGCGTGAGGTGCGGCCGTCGGCCAGGAGCATGTCGATCACGTCAAAGACATAATCGTCGGCGGATGGCAGGGTCGGCTTGTGAAAACCGATGATAAGCTGCGGCTCGGCGTCGGCAATCACCTCAATCCGTTTTTCACCCGCCTGCTGCGGCTCTTCCACGGCCACCGGCGGCACCGGAGTGCCCGGCGCTATGTCGCCGAAATACTTTTCCACGAGGGCGATGGTCTGAACCGGGTTAATATCGCCGACAATGGCGACAATGGCGTTGTTGGGGGCATAGTATTTGTGGAGGAACGCCTCGGCCTTGGTGCGGGAAAGATTTTCAATGTCCGACATCCAGCCGATGGTCGGCTGGCCGAAGGGATGGACGACGAAAGCCGTGGCGAGGAAGGTTTCCCAGAGCCGCCCTTCCGGCTCCGTATCGTAGGTGCGCCGCCGTTCCTCCATCACCACGTCCCGCTCGGTGTAGAATTCGCGAAGCACCGCATGCTTCATCCGGTCCGACTCGATGGCCGCCCAGAGCTCCATCTTGTTGGCGGGCATATTGATCAGGTAGGTGGTGCCGTCCTTGCTGGTGAAGGCGTTGTAGCCGGAACCGCCGTTTCGGGCGTAGATCTCGGCGAATTCCTCTTTTACCACGAATCTTCCCGCCTCTTTCTCCAGTTCATCGAGTTGCTGCCGCAGCTGGGCGATCATCGCCCGATCCGCCGTCTCCCGCTTGGACTTCTCCAGCATGAGCAGCCGGGCCGTCTCCTCGATCTTGTCCAGAAGCGGTTTTTCCGCTGCATAGTCCTTTGTTCCCAGGGTCTTTGTCCCCTTGAACAGCATGTGTTCGAGCAGGTGCGCCAGCCCCCGCTCGTCGCTCCGCTCATCGACGCTCCCGACCCGGAAGCGGATCCAGGCGGCGACTGTCGGCGAGGTGTGGCGCTCCACCAGGAGGAGCTTCATGCCGTTTTTCAGGGTGTGTTCCTGCACCTTGTCAGCCAGCCCTTCCCCCCAGGCGAGGGGGGCGAGGAGCGAGAGACACAGGGCGAGAAGGAAAATACGCTGCACTGCCTTCATAAAAACCTCACAACATTGTTGGATTGTCTGCGAACGTCGGTAAGATACCACCAACTTCCTGACGAGGCAATGGGGAAAACCGTCCGTTTCATCCTGTTTGACAGCAGCATTGGGCACGGAACAGGAAGAAAATGCGGATCAAACCCTAAAAGCCGGCAGTCAGGCAAATATCGGGTTCCAATCCGCATTTTTCCAAGTCAATCCGCGTCCTTTTTCCTATTCCTTCCAGGTGCCGTAATAGACGATCTCGTCGAGCGGTTTTCGCGACGGCGCCGTCTTCACCTCTTCCTGGGGGTAGCCGAGGGGGAAGAGCCCGACGATGCGGATGTTCGGCGGAATGTGCAACAGGTCGGCCAGCTCTTCCTCGTCGAATACCCCGACGAATACGCTTCCCAGCCCTATGGCGTGGGCGGCAAGCATGAGGTTTTCCGTGGCAATGCCCACATCGGTCAGATAGTACCGCTGTTCCCGCAAATCACCGGACTGGCCCGGGTCTGCGCAGGCGACAATGACCAGCGGCGCTTCGGCAAGGGCCTTCTGCGCTGGATTGGTCTTGTAGCCTCGTGGGGCGAAGAACGCCTCCACGTACGACAGCCCGCTGATCTTCTCTTTTACGGCCGGATCTTCCACAACCACGAAGCGTGAACACTGCATGTTGGCCCAAGAGGGTGCCAGTCGGGCCGCATCCAGCACTGTTTGGAGTTTTTCCGGCTCAACCGGCCTGTCAGAGAATTTACGCACGCTTCTTCTTGTTTTGATCGCATCGAGTGTATCCATGCTGTTACCTCCTTTTTCTCTTATGGCATAGCTTGAAAAAAATAACTATAAGGTTCTCGATCATCCGGACCCTTCCCGCATCTTCCGCGCCTTAAGACCGCAGAGAGGGCAGCGTTTCTCGGTCACGACCTGCCCGCAGCCATCGCACCAGTACAGGGGTTGATCCTTCTCTCCGCATACAGGGCAGAGTTCTCCCGGTTTTTCTCCGCCGCACGTGCAGATCCCGCCCGCCATGGCTGTTCCTCCGCTAGCCCGCCCGCCCCTACAGGGAAAGTCTCTCGCTCATCCAATGTTTCAATATTCAGGCCAGCGGAGCGTTGGCGGCGACGAAACTTTCGATATCCAACTGACACTGCGGGTCGAGAGAGATGAAACTGATACCATACTGATGCATTATCTGCGTCATGCGGACGGCGCGAACAACTTCTCCGACTGCCGTGATCTGGCGTGCATCGGGAAGAAAAAACATGCACGAAATTCGGTCTCCTACGGCGAGGAGACCTTCCGCCTCGATCAGGAGTCCGGAAATGCTTATGTTAAGTGCGGTGCAGAACAACGTCGTCGAGCCATGTGCGCCATAGACCCGTGCCCTGACGAGAACCCGGCAGTCCTTGCGCGTCGGGACCGGCAGAAGTTTTCCGACGCAGTCAGTGAGCTGTTCCGGCTTGACCGGTTTCAGCAGCCGCGCATTGGCGCCGCAGCTCTCGGCTCTCTTGATCTCTTCCGGTGTGTCGTTGCAGACGATAATGACGGAGATCTTACTGAGCGCCTGCTCCTGTCGGATTCTGGAGCAGAGCACGTCACCCCCCATGTCCGGGAGGTCAAGCTCGGTGATGAGCAGATTGACCAGCTCCTCATGGTGGATTCTGAGCGCCTCTTCGGCTGTGGTGGCGGTGAAAATTCGAAGTTCGTCCCGGTCCAGTATGCTCTTGACACTGGCGAGAGAATTATTGACAGGATTGATGAGGAGGGTTTTTTTCACGAACCAAACTCTACCCGGTACCGGCAGGGTTGTCAAGGAAGGCGTGCGGCCCTGACTCAGGATTATTAGTTCAAAGCCTGTTCAAACGCTTCGCGCACATCTTCGACGAAGATGAATTCCAGCTCTTCCCGGACGTTTTCCGGGATGTCTTCCAGGTCTTTGTTGTTTCTGGCCGGGCAGATCACCTTTTTTACCCCGGCGCGGCGGGCGGCCAGCACTTTTTCCTTCAGCCCGCCGATGGCCAGCACCCGACCGGTCAGGCTTATCTCGCCGGTCATGGCCACATCGCGCCGGGCCGGGCGGCCGGTCAGGAGCGAGACAAGGGCGGTCGCCATGGTGATGCCCGCGGACGGCCCGTCCTTGGGAATGCTCCCTGCCGGGACGTGGATGTGGATATTCATGTCGGTGAATTCCCCGACATTGATGCCGAGATCGGCGCTGTTTGCCTCGACAAAGGAGAGGGCGGCCCGCGCCGATTCCCGCATCACCTCTCCCAGCGAGCCGGTCAGGATCAGCTCTCCCTTACCCTTCATCCGGGTCGCCTCGACAAAGATGATGTCGCCGCCGGTCTCGGTCCAGGCCAGCCCCGTTACCACGCCGGTCCGGTCTTTTTCCGCCGCCACTTCATCATGGAACTTGCGCGTCCCGAGGAATTCCTCGACCAGCTCCGGGGTGATGACCTCCCGTGGCGGCTTGTTCTGGGTGATTTCCTTGGCAACCTTGCGGCAGATGGAGGCGATATTGCGCTGGAGGTTGCGCACCCCCGCTTCCCGCGTGTAGTCGCGGATTATCTTGTAGATGGCTCCGTCCGTGAACTGGGGCTGGTGGTCCGCCAGGCCGTTCTCCTCAATTTCACGGGGGATGAGATAGGTAACGGCGATCTTTTCCTTTTCCTCGTCGGTGTAGCCGGAGAGGGTGATCACCTCCATCCGGTCCTTCAGGGCCGGCGGAACCGGATCGAGGATGTTGGCGGTGGTGATGAACATGACGTTGCTGAGATCGAAGGGGACATCCAGGTAGTGATCGGTAAAGGAGAAGTTCTGTTCCGGATCGAGCACCTCCAGGAGGGCGCTGGCCGGGTCACCGCGGAAGTCCAGGCCGATTTTGTCCACTTCATCGAGCATGAACACCGGGTTGTTGTTGCCGCAACGGTTGATCTCCTGGATGATGCGGCCGGGGAGCGCACCGATGTAAGTGCGCCGGTGGCCGCGGATCTCCGCTTCGTCCCGCATCCCACCCAGGGAGACGCGGATGAACTTGCGCCCCAGCGCCCGGGCGATGGATTTGCCGAGGCTGGTCTTGCCCACCCCCGGCGGCCCGACGAAAGAGAGGATCGGTCCTTTCATCTTTTCCTTGAGGGTGCGGACCGCCAGATATTCGAGTATCCGCTCTTTCACCTTCATCAGGTTGAAGTGGTCTTCGTTGAGGACGGTCTCTGCCTGGTTGATGTCCCGGTTGTCGGTCGTCGCCGTCTGCCACGGCATGCCTAGCAGGTAGTCCAGGTAGGTGCGCGAGACTGTGTACTCGGGCGAGGCGGGGTTGATCCGCTCGAGCCGTTTCAGTTCCTTTTCGGCGATCTTGCGCACATCATCCGGCATGCCGACGGCGGCCAGTTTTTTCCGCAGCTCCCTGACCTCGTTCTGGCGGTCGTCCTCTTCACCGAGCTCCTCCTGGATCTGTTTCATCTGTTCCCGCAGCAGGTATTCCTTCTGCGTCTTGCCGACCCTTTTGGTGACCTCTGCCTGCACTTCGCCCTTTATCTGGAGGCGCTGCACCTCGGCGGTCAGGGACATGTAGACCTTCTTCAGACGTTCGATGGGATCGATGGTCTCCAGCAGTTTCTGCTGTTCATCAACGGGAAGGTTGACGTAGAGCCCCACCAGGTCCGAAAGGCGGCCCGGATTGTCGATGAAGTCGATCATCTTCATCACATCGTCGGGAAGGGGTCTGCCGTAGGAGAGGGCGATCTTCAGGAGGGCGTTGAGGCTGCTGATCAGTGCTTCGGAAACCACCGACTTTTCCGTGAATTCCCGCAACTGCTCCACCCTGGCAAGGGCTATGGGGGCCTCCTGGACGATTTCCAGGAGCTTGATCCGTGCCAGCCCCTCCAGAATCACCTTCCCCCCCCCCTCGGGAAGTTTGGTCAGCTGTTCTACCTTGCAGATGGTCCCGACCTCATGGAGTGCCGACAAGAGGGGTCCAGCCGGTTCTTCCCGCAACTTGATCAACACCACCAGGTTGTTGAAAAGGACGGCCTCTTCAAAAACCGCCACTTCCTCGTTACTGATGAAGAGAGGGAAAACCATGTAGGGGAAGGCGACCATATCCCGCAGAGGGTAAAGGGGGATCATTTCCGGCAGGGTTATCGACAGGCTTTCGGCCATATTTTTAGTCCTTATGTCGGCAGAATAGGGCTTCTAAATAGAGTAAGAGTAACCATTTAACGGGGGGATGTCAAGATTGCATCCCGTCCCATTCCGCATAAAGTGCGGCGATGCGGGCGGTCAGGGCCGTATGCTCGTCTCCCATCCGCCGGGCGGCCTCATGGTCTGCGAAAAATTCCGGTTCAGCCATCCGTTGTTCGAGCCCCGCCAGCAAACCTTCCTGCTTTTCGATTTCCAGTTCCAGTTCGGCGAGCCGTTTCTGCATCCCCCTTTCTTCCCGTTGGCGCAGTTTTTCCTCGTCCCGCAGCCGTTGCCGCTCTTCCTTTGAGGCGGGGAGCGTGACATCCGGGTTCGAGGATCGAGGCGAAAGGACCGAGGCTGCCGTGGCGGCGGACCCGCTTTCTTCCCCCTTTTTTTGCAGGTAATACTCGTAATCGCCCTGATAACTGGCGACCTTGCCGTCTCCCACCTCGACCACCCTGGTGGCGAGGCCGTCGATGAAGTGGCGGTCGTGGGAGACGAAGACCACGGTGCCGGAAAAGGCGCGCAGTGCTGCGAGCAGCACTTCCTTGCTGAACAGGTCCAGGTGGTTGGTCGGCTCGTCCATGAGGAGCAGGTTGGCGGGGCGGAGCAGCATCTTTGCCAGGGCGAGGCGGTTCCGCTCGCCGCCGGAGAGGACCGTCACCTTTTTCTGGATGTCGTCGCCGGAAAAGAGGAAAGCGCCGAGGATGTCCCGCAACTGCGGCACCATGTCAAAGGGGGCATCGGCGAGGAGTTCCTCGTAGACGGTCCGCTCATTGCTCAATTCCTGGGCCTGGTCCTGGGCAAAGTAGTCGCGGATTACGTTATGGCCGGTAATGAGCCCGCCCCCCTGAAAATCCCCCCCGGCCAGGACCCGCATCAGGGTCGATTTCCCTGCGCCGTTGTGGCCGACCAGGGCGACCCGTTCCCCCTTTTCGATGGCGAGGTCGATGCCGTCGAGCACCACCTTGGCGCCATACGCCTTCTTAACCTCTTTCAGCTCCAGCACCATCCGGCCGCTCTTGGGGGGCTCGGGGAAGCTGAAGCGGATCTTCTTCCGCTCCGGCGGCAGGACGATCCGCTCGACCTTTTCCAGCTGCTTGATGCGGGACTGGACGAGGGCCGCCTTGTCCGCCTTGTAGCGGAAGCGGGAGATGAAATCCTCGATCTTCTCCACCTCCTCATCCTGGCGGCGTTTCGCCTCGCGCAGCGCCACCACCCGTTCCTCCCTGAGCACCAGGTAACGGCTGTAGTTGCAGTGATAATCGGTCAGTGTATGGTTCCAGACCTCGGTGATCCGCGAGCAGACTTGGTCGAGGAAAAAGCGGTCGTGGGAGACGAGGATGATCGAATAGGGGTAGGACTGGAGATATCCCTCCAGCCAGTTGCGCGCCTCGATGTCCAGATGGTTGGTCGGTTCGTCGAGGAGGAGGATGTTCGGCTTCTGCAGGAGGAGCTTGGCCAGGGCGATGCGCATCTGCCAGCCGCCGGAGAATTGGCCGCACTCCTTGTCCCAGTCTAAAGGGAGAAAGCCGAGGCCGGAAAGGACGTTCCCCACCTCCGCCTCCATGGAGTAGCCCCCCTTGAGGCGGAACTCCTCCTGGAGGTGGCCGAAGCGGTCCAGGAGAACATCATGGCCGGAGTCGTCATGGGGGACTACACCCAGCTTCGCGGTCAGCTCGGCCAGTTCCTTCTCGATGGCCTGCAGTTCCGCCAGGGCGGTCATCACCTCGGCAAAGAGCGGCCTCCCCTTGGTGACGATGCCGTCCTGTGGGAGGTAGCCGACCGTTGCCCCCTTTGCATACTGGATCTCGCCGCTGGAGTATTCCACCTGGCCGGCGATGATCCGCATCAGCGTGGATTTGCCGGCGCCGTTTTCGCCGACGAGGCCGACCCGTTCGCCTTTTTTCAGGTGCCAGTCGATGCGGCTGAAGAGCGGCTTAGCCGCAAAGTCTTTGGATAACTGTTGCAGGTGGAGCATGGGTCTTCCTTCGAGGAGTTGATGCCGAGTTGCAATCAAAATGAGTACTAGGCGGCGAGGAAGGGGCTACGAAGGCGTACTTGAACAGTACGTTGAGGAGCCTCTGACGAAGCCAACAACGTAATCGTTTGATTGCGACTCGGTATGAATCGGCAACAGCGGGCATTGTAGGCGGAGAGGGGGAGCTTTGTCAAATCATGGTTCCGGATCACACCCGAAACCAGCCGCGGTGCTGGCCTGCGCCGGTCTCAGAAAATGAGTCGAGTACGCCTTTTCGATGTTGGGGTCTCCGGACTTGCTGAATCTCAACGGGGTCTTCTTCCTCTTTCCCCAGGAAACATAGACGGCGTTAAGACGGGATTCCTGTTTACCAGCTCGAGTACCACGAAGATATAGCGCAGCCTCTTTCCGGCATGCTCGGGGAAACATTCCTTCGGGTGGTCATTGCACAACCGATCCCAGCGGGCAAAGGAGACCTTGATCAAGGCATTGTTGTCATCGACGAAAAATACGCGCAGCCCCATTCCCATGAAACACCTCACACGAGGATTGATTTTGATTCCATATCAACTTCGTTAGCAGACCGTATGGTGCCGCAGTTGCGTAATGCGTATAGCAATTAGGATACTGTTTATTTTTGTCTTCACTGGTGAGCTTTACAAAGAGCATTTCTAGTGCGTTGGCAACCAGGGCAAATGGTAAAACGATCTTAGGGACTGTAAAATAATTACTGTTACATTTATCAGCCATGTGCTATGCTTAGCGTATGGACACTTCTCAAATTGCACAGAGGTATAATCTTATAGAGTGGGCGCTTGACGAACGCCTT
>Ga0210377_10003852_pt1 | contig 12780 bp, 9 predicted proteins | sample PLM4_65_b1redo_FD_155480 | JGI IMG/M metagenome (GOLD analysis project Ga0210377, IMG submission 155480) | Groundwater sediment microbial communities from an aquifer in East River, Colorado, USA - PLM4_65_b1 redo | ecosystem: Environmental > Terrestrial > Soil > Riparian zone | place: USA: East... | reverse complement strand
AACCATGCTCGCCTAGTGACTCACCATGATCTGAAGTGATAATAACAATCGTATTGTTCAGCGAACCGCGTTTATCAAGTTCGCCGAACAGGTCTTTGATCTGGTCGTCCACGTAAGAGATAGAGCCATCATAGGCGTCGATCTCGCACTGCAATTGCTCAGGTGTCAAATCAGGGTGATAGCGATCCACGTAACCGTTGATCAGTCCACCCGGGTTCTCAACAGAAGCAAATTTACTTCGGTACGGTTCGGGCGGGAGATAAGGATCGTGTACATCAAAATAATTGATGAAAACAAAATAGGGCTTATCAGTTTCCTTGTCCACCCACTTGAGAGCAGACCGATTGACATCCTCGGCATATTTTCGTGTGGGCACACCTTCATAATTCAGCGCCTTGCGCAAGCCATAAAAATCGAAGACGAAACCATACAATGAAGAATTCAGGAAATCATCCAGAGGTGATTGGTTGTTATCTTCGAAATGTAAAAACCCTCTGCCAAACCCTTGACGCCTTGTAAAAAATTCCGTATTTCCTGAAAATGCGCCAGTGCGATAACCCTGTGCCTGCATGACTTCGCCAATGGTTGGAAAAGTTCCATCCAATGGTTTTGTCTCAGCACGATGTTCGTGGGTGTAACGGCCTGTAAGCATGGAAGCATGTGAAGGTTGAGTCCAGGAAGCGGAAGAAATTGCGTTTTCAAAACGCACACCCTGTTGAGCAAGACTGTCGATGAAGGGGCTTGTATCACGCTGATAGTCATAAGCGGAAAGGTGATCTGCGCGCAAAGTATCCACAACGATTACCAACACATTTGGAGATTGAGCTCTGGCATCAGGTAATTTCGAAGTTTTCATCGCCTCGTTAATCCAACCTCCACCCTGAATGACAACAAAAACGAACGCTGTTAAACCCGCCAATATTGGAAGCGAGCGGTGCATCAACTTCAGCACGGACGCGTCGGATCGAATCACATAGGTATAAAGCTGCACACTCAACCCAGCTGCAAGCGCCAACAATGCAAACAACGATATCCTTCCATAGAGAACAATAAGGACCCAGTCGAAAACAGCCAGAAAGATAAACAAGAACCAGGCGATCTTTCTGACAGGGGCCCTGCGCACAAGGGTACCGACAAGGATCAATCCAGCACAAGCAACGGAAAACAATAGAAGGTCAACCAATGGGGAGATCCAAAAGGTCTCATACCAAATAGCGCGATTATACAAACGCCAATTCAGCCATTGCGCCTGGCGCAACAAAAATAATCCAATCCCTTCAACCAGGCCTGTTAATAACCCAAACCCTGCTGCAAGTGTAAGGGTTTTGTTTTTAAAATCGCTTTCGTTCATATTTGTTCTTTTCAATTCTCATATACATCCTAAACCGGTTGCGCGCTTATACTACAACTATAAAGTTATAAATATCATTTATGAACACTAATCATTTTTTCGGCGTAACTTCTGAAAAATTCGATAATAGTCTCAGATGCTTGATCATTTATTAGATTGCTGTTTTCCTGAGGATCGTTTTTTAAATTGAAAAACTCTTCTCCAAATTTTTCGTGTGTTATATATTGCCATTCGAGGTTTATGACAGATTGCATAGTTCCATAGGCAGATGGGTTTTGCTTTGGAGCCCAGGGTATCTTTCCTAATTCTGCCAATGGAAATGGGATATCCACCTGATTAATAACATTTCCCTGCCATAGCCTAGACAAAGAAGGGTAAGGATAATCAATCTGATCACCTTTACCGATCAACGTCATTAACGTAGGAGGAATTGATACAAGACTCACCGGCTTTGAGATGTGCTCGCCGATAGGAAGATGTCCCGGCCACCATATAATTAATGGAACGTGGATTAACTCGCGATACAAAGCATTAGCATGACCTCGTAAGCCATGTTCTCCGAACGATTCACCATGATCAGATGTCACAACAACTAGCGTATTCTCCAACAAACCTTGTTTTTTGAGATTAGCAAGGAGTTGACCGATACTATTGTCAACGTAAGCAATATCGCCATCATACGCATTCACTTCACTTTGTAACTGGTCCGGTGTGAGTTCTACATAAAGGTTTTCAGTGCTCCAATACGAAGAAATTAAGCCTCCCGGGTCCTTAACTATACTAGCAAATTTATTACGAAATGGATTCGGAGGAATATAGGGTGAGTGAACATCATAATAATTAATAAAGATAAAGAAGGGCCCATCTTTTTGACTGTTAATCCACCGAAGAGCAGAATTGTTTATATCGGTAGCAGACATCCGACCAAGTTCGTCCTGATATCCAACTAATTTATACAATACATAATATTCAAAGAATCGTCCATAAACGGTATTTCTAATCATATCGCCAATAGAGCGATAATGATCTTCAAAATGGATAAATCCTCTTTCAAATCCATTACTTCTATTAAAGGTTGACACATTTGCCGAAAAAGCCGCAGAACGGTATCCTAAATCCTGTAAAGTCTCACCTATTGTTGGATATTTATCATCAAGCGGATTATCATATGCCTGATGTGAAAAAGAATAGAGTCCGGTTAACATAGAAGCATGTGAAGGCAGCGTATAGGGGGCTGTAGAGTAGGCATTTTCAAACAACACACCTTCACGAGCAAGCTTGTCAATATTTTCACTCGTTGGTCGGTCGTATCCATAACTAGAAAGGTGATCAGCTCGCAAAGTATCGACAACAATTACTACAATATTCGGTAAATCCGAAGCAGGCACAGGCAAATCAGAGATCACAATTTTTTCATTAAGCCAAAAAATGCCCTGCACTCCTATAAAGATAAATAAAATCGACGCAATAAGTATACGTAGACTTTTTTGAATTATTTTGGTAAATAATTTGCGATTCTTCTGAAACCACCATGAAAATTGGACTGTAGTTCCCAGCGCAAGAACAACAATCGCAATTATACTTATGCGGGCATTGAGTAAAATATTCAACCAATTTAAGATTAAGAGAAAAAAGAATAAGGAAGCAATAATCCAATCAAACAGGATGAAAGAAATATATTTTCCTAATAAAATTAGAAGTAATCCAAATAAAAAAAACAATAACAAATCAAAAAAAGCCGACACCCAAATGTTTTCTAACGTAGAGCCTGAAAGAGAAAGCTTTCCAGAGAGCCAACCTAACTGGTGAAAAGACCATAAGGCAAACCCCTCGACAATGCCCGTAACTGACCCAAACCATACAGCCCAAATTAATATTTCTTTAATCGTTAAATTATTATTGGTATTTTTCATACTTTACTGACTCCTAATAAACTACCTAATTGTTTTATATTATTAGATATATCCCAACCCGCTCAATCGCTCGCGCAGGATCTCTTCCTCCTCAGCAGTCAAGCCGGAAGATGCATTTTTCAACTCCATGCCCGCCACCCAGGATTTTCCCTCCGTTGCGGCAGGGAGTGGATAACCAGCCAGTTCCAATAATGTAGGAGCAATATCCACAGTGGAACCTTCCTTGTGTTCACCGCTGATCGGGTTGTTGGCTGAGACCAGAACAAAGCATCCTTCGCCGACCACTGCGATGATCGTGTCATCACCCAGGTATTGGAGCACCTCATCCAACTCCCAGTCGAGACGAAGATAATCGTCAGCAGATCCGCTACCGGCGTGGGATGAAGCGTTCTTCAATCCCGAATCGCTTAATTGGCAATAATCCCAATCACCGGCATCGAGCTTGCTCCGCAACGCGGAGAAATCATCGAAGCTCGCGCATTGCTTGTCAGCCTGTTCAAGAAATTCAAGCAACGACAGTGTGTGATTTTCCTGGCGAGCGAGAACATTCCAATCAGAGGCATCACCTTTCAACTCGCCGAAACATCCCATGTCGATCAGGCGGTGTATATTTTCGAGGCGCTCATCACTGAACAATGTTTGGGGCCTAGCATCCTGCAAATTTAAAACGAGAATTTTCATGACAGCAAATCTCTCCCTTCCATCTCTGCGCCTTTCGGCACTCCAAGTGAATTCAAAATGGTCGGCGCAAGATCAACCAGGCTCGGCGACTCCGCACTGAATTTTTTGTTCATAAATAAAATACCCGGCACAAGCGCGGGGTCTATGACATGATCGCCGCCCCACTTTTTGTGGTTATCCGCGAACAGTCCCTGTGGGACTCCACCAAGCGGCGTATCCCACGAGACGCGATAGCCTTCGGAAAAATTGACAAGCAGGTCAGGCGCTTCGTTCAGATACGGACCGCTGTAAATCTGCTCGCGTCTGACCACGCTTCGAACTGCCACTGCACCACGAGCTGAATCTGCCAGACCGTTTAATCCGCTTACGATCCCCTCCCGAACAGACTCAGCCTCATCGGCGCTTACGATACCATTGGATTCGCGACCCTTGAGATTCAGGAAGATGCAACCCAGCCCCATGGCATACGCTTTCGTCATGTCCCAATCCACATTTTGAAAGAAATCTCCACCATCGCCAGGTTTGCTTCCCGCTTTCAACGCAAGGAAGCCATTATCATGAAGCCATGTGTTCAAATTCAAACCACGCTGGAATGAGTTCATGCCGTGGTCGCTAAGCACGATGAACAACGTTTCGTTATCGATGTGCTTCATCGCTTCCCCGACGATCTCGTCACATTCGCGATAATGTTCTTCAATGATCTTGGCATATTGAGACACATCCTCGCCGCGATTGGAAGGATGATTCGGTTCGGTAAAGCGCCAGAACATGTGTGCGAGTCGGTCAGGTGTATCGAACAGGCAGAAGAAGTATCCGCCTGTGAACCTTCCCAACTCATATTCCATCATTTTTCTACGTTCTCGCAAAACGATTCGGCACTGATCGAGATACGCTGATTCGTCGAATCGTCCGTTATTCAAACCATCGTGGTCTTCCGCCATCCCAGTCGTGTAATAGCGTCCGATTTTCAGCGCCAGTTCATGAGCATATTCCTGCGGCGAACTAATCGGGAAGAGCGGCTCCTCCGTTTCAAAGTTGATGGGTGAAGCATATAACTCGAACTCCGGTTCGATTTGCCGGAGGTTGAAACGCATGATTCCGGTCACAGCCTGCATCATGCCGACTTTGAACTTCACCTTGAGCCACTTGCTCCACTTCACCAGTTTGACTTCGAGGTTTTCAGGTTGTCCTTGGGAAGTGATGATGATCTTGTTTTCGAGTTTGTCGATCTGGATATTGATATCGAACTTGAAATCGGATTTTGTCTTCGGATCACGCGGACCGATCACGTATGTGGTGATCTTCCCATCCTTCATGGTAACGATAATTGCCTTCTCGCTTTGATCGGCTGAAACGCTGCTTCTCGTTGTATAAAAGGTCGGAGTTCCAAATCCACCGCGCAAGTCGGGAACGCCAACTCCTGAAAGCATCCGCCCCTTCACTTGATCGGGCGGATAGGCACACGGCACGCGAATGATCGTGGACTGAATCTCCTTTGCTGATAAAAGATTCCAGAACGGAGTCCCGCGCCGCATGTTGACGACCTTGGGAAGGACGAAGGCATTCTTTTGCTCATAACGACTCAACGCCATGATCGGCAAATAGGTCTTTGTATCACGCGTCAGGAAATCAAAGATTCCGTGCCCGCCCGGATTAGTGCCGGTAGAGAAACTCGACCATGCCACCGGTGTTTGGGCGGAGTGCGTGGTTTTTAACCGCGAATATCCGCCCTGTTCGCGGAGTCTCATTAAATTTGGGAGTTCGCCATGAGCCATCATGGCTTCAGCGATCTTTGGCTCGAAACCATCCAACCCGATCACAATAACTTTCTTCATTTTGAGCAAATAAGGCTACTTATCTTTTTCTTCTTCAATTGTATCTTCCATTTCAGTATCGGGCGGAACTTCGTCAGGGATCCCGCGCAACTTACGATACACCGTCTTGGCGAATTTAAGGATGAGCCGCCAAAAAATCAAAAAGAAACCAGCAATGGCAGCCAGAATGGAAGCCAAAGGCATGAGGGTTTCAGGTCCCAGATACCCGCGCCCGTTGATGGGGTCGGAAAGACCGAAAAGGGTTATCAAATTGGGTAATTTAAATGGATTGTTCATTATTAATTCCTTTCTTGGTTCAAATGCAAACTTATTTTCTTTCGCGATAGAGTTCCTTGTCAACCACACCAGCCATGATCTGGACGTCCATATCACCGCCCAGGAATTCATTCACCTTGTTCAAAGAGTCGAGCGGATCGACTACCATCGTATTGTAGTTCACATATAACACTTCCATGTTGGGCTGTTTCGCAAGCCAGGCATTTACCTGTTTCAAATGTTCCTGGTAGATCTTTGCCATTTTCTCATCGGGAATGTTATCGTCACCTTTACCCAAACGACCGAGCATTTTCTTCTGCGACGACAGGACCTCCTTGATCTCACGTTGCATGAAGATCACCTTGTACTTGTATTCAGCAGGCAGGTTTGTTATCAGGCCAGTAACGATCTTGACTGTTTTACCAATCGCATCAGGAAGCCAGGTAAAGTCGCCATCCTTCAACTGCTTGACGCGCTCAAATTCGTAATACCCTTTCGGGTTGTTGGCGTCTGCTTCACGCAGGTTATCGGTTAGGATATCCTGCCCGCCAGCTTCCAACATCTTCATCATCATGGAAGTACCCGAACGTGGTAACCCGGACACAACCACAACATACTCTTTTGCCATTATTTCTCTCCTGCCACATGTCTGATTAATCATTAAACTTTCCGACTTTATTTCAGGCGGAAATTAAATTTATAGTTTGGATATTTATGCGGCACTTTGTAAAACAATTTCTGCTGATTCGCGGGCATGCCTGCTGACAGATTCGCCGTTCGTGAGCGCGGGATAGATCTGGGACGTGGTCGAAAGGTACAAATTTTCAACCGGTGTCTTGACTGCCGGAACGGAATCCGTCTCATTCAACCCATGAAGCGGCTCGACATATCGTTCACGGTGGATAAGGAAATATCGGACCCATGATTTATCAAAACCGGGGAACATCGCCTGTAGGTTTTCGAGCCAGATGCTTTTGATCTCATCATCCGTTTTTTGCTGCCAGGGACTGCCGGGTGCCGTATATTTTGGCAAATAGACCAAATGGTGTCCACCAACATACTTGGGATCAATATATGCCGTTGTTTCAATGACACCTGTGAACGGGAAGCGATCATCTGTGATATTCAAAGTCCAGTTTCCACTTAAAGGGCGATCCAGTATAAGGAGAGGCGCGATGATCCCCAGATAATCTGCCTTCCCAAGTGATTCATGATATTTTTGATCGGCACCAGGGATCAAACGTTGAAAGATTGGGGTTTGAAGTGTGCAAATCACCTTGTCATAATGAACGACTTCACCGGTCGCCAAACGGATACCGGTCGCCTTTCCATTCTCGATGGTAATCTCTTCTACGACAGTCTTCAATAGAACCTCTCCCCCGGCAGCAAGGATCTTCTCTGTCATGGCTTTGATCAAGGTGATGTAGCCCCCAATTAGATGCCCTGCCATCTCCTTTTGGTTCGCGCCTTCGCGCGTGGACTTCATTCGGACAAGCCGCGACCAGATCCATGTTGCCGGTACGTTATCAAAGCCGCCATCAAATTTGGCTTTTAGCATGGGACGCCAAATATTATGGAATGTCCCTTTGCCGCCCCATTTCAACAACCAACTCTGTACGCTGACTGACTCCAGGCTTCTCCAATCCCTGATGAATTGCGCGGCAAGCACGGTCAGACCAAGACGGAAGCGGTCGATCCAACCGAGAGGAGGGAATTTCAAAAATTCAATGATATTGTTCATCGGGTGGATCACGCCCTTGTAATAGAAACCGGTCCTGGTCTCTTTGAAGCGCAACTGATCATAAATGCCCAACTCTTTGCAAAGATCACTTAAGTGTCGGTCGCTGGAAAGGATGGCGTGATAGAAACGATCCACAGCTGTGCCGTCTTCAAGAATGATGGGGCCAGCCAAACCGCCTAACACCGGGGACGCTTCATAGATCGTGACCGAGACGCCCTGTTTTGAGAGGAAGTATCCAAGACTGATGCCCATGATACCGCCACCGATAATGCCAACTTTTTGATTCGATTTTTCTGTCATTCGTATAAGTCCGTTCACTCAATAAATTTTATTTTCAACTTTGCTCCAGCCGCCGTCCCCGGCCGCGCTTGTTGGGTGGCACATTCTGCGCCGAGGACGGCGCAGGGAGCAATTTACTGGATAGATAATTGAAGCTGACCCAGAATATTCGCGATCTTTTCGCCAGCGGTCCCATCACCAAAAATCGGCGGTTGTTCTGTTGGTGGCAAAAAGGTTTTCCACTCGTGCAGGATGCAATCCACATCCACGCCGACGAGTCTATTCCATCCAACCTGAACAGTTTCGGTCCATTCCGTTTCGTCGCGCAGGGTGATACAGGGTTTGCTCAGGAAGTATGCTTCCCGCTGTACTCCACCGGAATCCGTGGCGATTATACGGGCATTCTCTTCCAATACCATCATATCGTAGTAGCCCACTGGTTCTATGAGGCGGACATTATCACCAAATTGAACATCCACCTTTTGCAGTGCGCCGCGCGTCCGTGGATGGACCGGAAAGACAACCGTCTCGCCGACCTGACTCAAGGCTTTCACGATATTCGACAAACGGGCAGGGTCGTCCGTGTTGCCAGCGCGATGGACGGTGACCAAACCATATTTGCCGGGATCAAGTTCCAGCCTGGAAAGAACCGTTGATTTCTGTCGGGCGAGGGGACGGTTTGAAATGTTCGCATCCAGCATCACATCCCCAACCCAAAATACGTTCTTCGTGATGCCTTCTTTGGCGAGTTGATTGACCGCGGTCTGGCTGACGCAGAAATACGCTGACGAAAGTTGGTCCGCAACGAGGCGATTGATCTCTTCGGGCATGCGGCGATCAAAACTGCGCTCGCCCGCTTCGATGTGGACCGTCGGGATATGAAGTTTGCTGGCTACCAGAGCTCCTGCCAAAGTGGAGTTCGTGTCACCGCGCACGATAACCATATCGGGCTTTTCTTTGAGGACCAGTTCTTCAAACCGGACCAATATCTCGGCGGTTTGACCCGCGTGTGTGCCGGAACCGACTTCGAGGTTGTAATCCGGCGCGGGGATGCCGAGTTCATCGAAGAAGGTCTGCGACATCAAATAATCGTAATGCTGCCCGGTGTGGACCAGGATTTCCTGATGACTTTTTCGCAGGGCGCGGCTGACCGGAGTGGCTTGAATAAATTCCGGGCGCGCGCCGACGACGGAGATGATATTCATGTATTTATTCATAGTGACATATCCGGTTCAGCGAATCCGCGCAGAGGCTATGCATTCTTTCAATTTCCGGGCAATCGGCTCTGCATATTCCGGTTTGATCATCTCGTGAGGAGTATCGAAGCAATGAGCTTCCAACCCACCACCGGCAAGGGGAGCCCATCCCATGGGCGAATCAATTGGGTCAGTTTTCTGGCTTTCACTGGCCTGAAAGAGCGTTACCTTGCCAGGATATAAGGTTGGCACATAGTTTCTTAATGCCAATCTGTGATTTGTTCTTAGATATTGAAGCAAAAGGTTATCTGGCAGGCGTCTGTGCAACAGTCTGAACAGTTTTACAAAAGCAGAAATGACGGCATGTTTTACATGGAACCTCATCAACTTACCAATATAAACGATGGTCCTCAACAGGCTTAGTTGCCTTAACTTCCTCAAATGTCCCCTCGTTTTTCTTTTCAAGATCTCATAACCACTCACCGGCGCCAATGCTTCCACCACGGGGATCACTGCATCTCCTTCGATGCGAACCGGCCTGATTGCGCGTGCCGGATTTCTTGTGTCCAACAAAACAAGTAAATCAACTTTTTCACCCTGCCTGAGCAGTTGCTGTGCCATCTCAAATGCGATCTCACCCCCCAGTGAAAAGCCGCCAAAATAATACGGACCATGAGGCTGGATCTTGCGAATCTCGCCCAGATACAAACTTGCCATGTCTTCGATGCGTGACAATGCCGGGCGCACACCGTCCACACCCTGCGACTGAAGCGCATAAAAGGGTTGATCGTTCGGCATGTAATTAACTATATTTTTCCAAAACAGTGCGCCACCTCCAACAGCATGGATCCCAAAGAAGGGTGGTTTGTTCCCATCCGTTTGGATAGCTACCAGAGGAGACCAACTGCACACCTCATCCTCGCGACGGTTGACAAGTTCCGCGAGTTGGGCAATGGTTGCAGAATGGAAGAAACTCGTTAAAGGCAGCCGGACCCCTAGAGCCCGTTCGATACGGGTCAGAATGCGTACCGCCATCAGGGAATGCCCACCCAGGTCAAAAAAGTTATCATGAATCCCAACCCGATCCAACTTCATTACATCCTGCCAGATGTGTGCAATCGTTTTTTCGACCCGGTTACGCGGTGGAACAATATCACATTCGGGGGTTTGTTCTTTGGCTCCCGGAGCCTTGGGGTCGGGCAATGCCAGGCGGTTGATTTTGCCGTTCGGATTCAATGGCAGAGCATCAAGGAATACAAATAAAGCGGGTACCATATACTCCGGTAGACGCTTCCGCATGAATTCCTTCAACTCCACCGGGGTTAATCGTGACCCGGGAGATATAACAACATAGGCGGCAAGGTATTTATCGTCGGGGTTATCACCGCGCGCCGTGACGACACAATTACGGACTGCCTGATGCTCCCGCAGTGCGGCTTCCACTTCACCTAGTTCAAGACGCTGTCCGCGGATTTTTACCTGTTGATCGCCGCGCCCCAAAAATTCGATATTGCCGTCTGGTCGGCAACGCGCCATGTCTCCGGTGCGATACAATCGTTCCGAGAAGCCATCAGTAAATGGGATGGGAATGAACTTCTCTGCAGTCAAATCAGGGCGGTTCAAATAACCTCTCGCCAGGCAGGGGTTGCTGACACACAACTCCCCCACCTCACCATCTGGGATGGGTCGCAAATTAGAATCGAGAATGTAGAGCTTAGTGTGGGATGCACTGCGCCCAATTGGAACAATACCAAAGCCTGCCTGCATATCACGCGGGATTGGATACGCTGCCACGATCCCCGTTGTTTCGGTTTGGCCAAAAATATTGACCAGTTTAACCTGTTGTCCAAACCGGTCTGCCCAATCCCGCGGCAGGTCAAACATAAGCGCTTCACCAATGGAAACAATCCGGCGTAGTGAATTATCCAATAGGGTGATTTGTTCATCCTTTGGCAACTCTGATAATCGTTGAATACAACTACGCCAGAACGAAGGCACCATATCCATCAAGGTGATATTGCGGCGCTTGATCAGGTTGAATAATTCAAGCGGATCGCCGGTTTCGTCAGAGGAGGCAACTACAATGGTCGCGCCGACAACTAGCGGAACCATCAACTGCCTGACTGACAGGGCATATGCGATCGGCGCGGACTGCAGGTAGACATCCTCAGGATTGACATCCAATGCGGAGCACGCAACTTCAATGAAATTGACGAGGTTCGAATGCGTGATCATCACACCCTTGGGTTTTCCAGTTGAGCCGGAAGTGTAGATCACATACACAAGGTTTTCAGCAGTTACAGCAGTTTCCGGTTTGGTGGCAGGGAACCGGCTGATTTCCTCTTCATCCACATCCAGGCAAACCGCTGTAATTCCCTGGTCTTGAAACAAACCAATAAGCGCGCTTTGTGTGACAACAATCCTGGCGCAAGCATCCTCCAGAATAAAAGACAGGCGATCAACCGGATACGCCGGATCAAGCGGGAGATAAGCTCCGCCTGCCTTAACGACCCCCAATATTGCCACCACCATATCCAGCGAACGGGTTATGCAAACACCGACAGGCGCATCAGGCTGGACTCCGAGTGAGTTCAAATATCCAGCCAGTCGATTGGCGCGTTCATCCAGTTCCTGGTAGGTTAATTTTTGTTCTCCACATATCAGGGCGATTGCATTCGGAGATTTGGCAACCTGCGCGTCGAACAAATCCGAGAAGCTTAGCCGTCTGGAAGCAAGGATGAGGGTTTGATTATCACTTATCAACATAACAACTCAACTTGCAACTCCAGGAAAATCATTAAATCGGACAAGCCTACGCACGCTTCCTTCCACAACCACAGCTGCTGCATATTCAGGCAGCGGTGCAAAAGTCTCAAACGCCAAGTAGTCCTGTTCTTTCAACACGGACAATATATCCAAATTCTTCATTTCATCCGTCAAGCCGTCACCCCACATCTTTACATAGGCTTCCCTTAATGTCCAAAGCCTGAAGAAAGTTTTTTTCTGATCCGGGGCAGGAAGCCATGTCAGCAAGTCCTGTTCGCGGGGCGAGAAAAAACGACGGGCCGTATCATGTAATTCGGGCAATTCACTCACATGTTCCACATCGATGCCAACCTGGCGTCCGCACGTAAATGTATAAAGGATCAAATCATCCGAGTGTGTCACATTAAATTCAAGCCCATGACCAATGACCAGAAAAGGCTTACCAGTTGCGCCATACGAAAACTCGATGGATGCCGGGTCCATGCTCAAATACCAACCTAGAATGGTCCGCAAAAATCCACGACTCACAATCGAGCGGGTTTGATCCATTTCACTCAGAACACGCAATGCCTTTTGTTTTTCTTCCGCGTCAAGCACCTGCCAAAATTCTTCGGTGAGCATTACAGTGTCAGTCAACCTGACCTGCCAGACATGAATCTCATCAACGGGCATGGATAATGCCAATTGCTTTTGGTGCAACAGGTTGTTTATCGGGTAGGCAATGACTGACACACTCATGGGATATCTCTTTGATTTTATTGAA
>Ga0210377_10003851_pt1 | contig 12782 bp, 9 predicted proteins | sample PLM4_65_b1redo_FD_155480 | JGI IMG/M metagenome (GOLD analysis project Ga0210377, IMG submission 155480) | Groundwater sediment microbial communities from an aquifer in East River, Colorado, USA - PLM4_65_b1 redo | ecosystem: Environmental > Terrestrial > Soil > Riparian zone | place: USA: East... | reverse complement strand
GTCCTCATCTCGCTTCAAGCCCTGCGTGGAGACAGCTCCAATCTCCGCGGCACGGCCCTCGAGTACCTCGAAAACGTCCTCCCCCGTCCGGTCCACGACGCCCTCTGGCCGCGGCTCGGCGTCCGTGGTCATCGGCCTTCGTCCGGGCGGGCTCGCCAGGAGGTGGAAGGCGAGCTGTTGCGATCCGTGTCCGGCATGGACACGAGCGCCCTGCGCCGCGCGCTCCGGCGGCCGGCGAGGCGTCCCCCCAGCCACGATTGACGGCGTCGGCTCAGGTTCGCAAGAGGCGCGCCGCGGCGGGGTCGAGCATGAACACGGCCCGCGTCGCCTCGCGGGCCACGCGCGCCACGGGCAGGGAGGAGCCCGGGTCCTCCAGGGCGGAGCGCAGCGCTTCGGCCTTGGCCTCGTCGAACGCGGCCACGCACACGACCTCGGCCGCGGCCAGCGTCTTCAAGGTCAAGGTGATGCGTGCAGGCGGCGGCTTGGGCGAGTCGTACACGGCCGCGACCCAGCGCGTCCGCTCGGCGAGGACGGGGTGCCCCGGGAACAGCGAGCAGACGTGGCCGTCGGGGCCCACGCCCATGAGCGCGAGGTCGAGACGAGGCGGGTCTCCCACGATGCGGAGGAGCGCCCGCTCGTAGTCCTCGGCCGCGGCCTCGCGGTCCTCGGCCTCGCCCGCCACGCGGTGGACGCGCTCGGGGTCGACGCCGACGCGGTCGAGCAGCAGGCGCCGGGCCAGACCGTAGTTCGAGTCCGCGTGGTCGGGAGCGACGGCGCGCTCGTCGCCCCAGAAGAAGTCGAGCCGGCTCCAGTCGAGCGCGGCCCTGGCCAGGGGCGGCAGGAAGGCTTCGGCCGTGGAGCCGCCGGGAAGGGCGAACGCGAAGCGGCCGTGTCGCTCGAGCGCGGCTTGGGCCAGGACCACGAAGAGGTCGCGAAAGGACGCGGCCAGCACCTCCTCCGGAGCGACCTCGAGTTCGAGATTCACGTGCTTGCGCCGTTTCCTGGGTTGACGCAGTATACGCGAGCACCGAAAGGGACCATGACCTCCGACGACGCTCAGGATCGCCTCGCCATCAACACCATCCGCACCCTCGCGATGGACGCCGTCCAGCAAGCAAACTCGGGCCACCCGGGCACGCCGATGGCCATGGCGCCCGTGGCCTACACCCTCTGGCAGCGCCACCTGCGCTTCGACCCGAGCGACCCCCTCTGGCCGAACCGCGACCGCTTCGTCTTGTCCGCCGGGCACGCCTCGATGCTCCTCTATTCGCTCCTCCACCTCGCCGGGGTGAAGGCGGTGAACCCGAAATACGAGACCCTCGGTGAGCTCGCGGTCAGCCTCGACGAGATCAAGCGCTTCCGGCAGCTCGACAGCCGCTGTCCGGGTCATCCGGAGTACCGCTGGACCTCCGGGGTCGAGACCACCACGGGCCCCCTGGGCCAGGGCGCCGCCAACAGCGTGGGCATGGCCATCGCGTCCCGCTGGATGGCGGCCTACTTCAACCGGCCCGGCTTCGAGATGTTCGGCTTCGACGCCTACGGTCTTCTGGGCGACGGATGCTTGATGGAGGGCATCACCGGAGAGGCCGCGTCCCTGGCCGGCCACCTGAGGCTCAGCAACCTCTGCTGGATCTACGACAACAACCGCATCACCATCGAGGGGCACACCTCGCTCGCCTTCAGCGAGGACGTGGCCACCCGCTTCATCGGCTACGGCTGGAGCGTGACGCGGGTGGGCGACGCCAACGACCTCACCATGCTCGACCGGGCCTTCGACACCTTCAAGAAGACCGCCGACCGTCCGACCCTGATCATCGTGGACAGCCACATCGGCTTCGGCGCGCCGACCAAGCAGGACACCCACGCCGCCCACGGCGAGCCGCTCGGGGAAGAGGAGATCCGGCTCACCAAGCGCTTCTACGGCTGGCCCGAAGACGCGAAGTTCCTCGTGCCCGAAGGCGTGCGCGAGCGCTTCGCGGCCCAGATCGGGGTCCGGGGGGCCCGGCTCCGCGCCGAATGGAGGGCGCTCTTCGAGGCCTACAAGAAGGAATACCCGGCCGAAGCCGACACCCTGTTCCGCATGCAGCACCGGCAGCTTCCCGAGGGCTGGGACAAGGACATTCCGGTCTTCCCGGCCGACCCCAAGGGTCTGGCCAGCCGCGACAGCTCGGCCAAGGTCCTGAACGCGGTGGCGAAGAACGTCCCCTGGCTCATGGGGGGGGCTGCCGACCTGGCTCCGTCGACCAAGACGCGCCTCACCTTCGAGGGGGCGGGCGACTTCGAAGCCGGGCGCTACGGCGGCCGCAACTTCCACTTCGGGATCCGCGAGCACGCGATGGGCGGGGTCCTGAACGGGCTCTCCCTCTCCAAGGTGCGGCCCTACGGCTCGGGCTTCCTGATCTTCAGCGACTACGGACGGGCCGCGATCCGGCTGGGCGCGCTCATGGAGATCCCGGTCATCTACGTCTTCACCCACGACTCCATCGGCGTGGGCGAAGACGGCCCCACCCACCAGCCGGTCGAGCAGCTCCTGTCCCTGCGGGCCATGCCCGGCCTCGTCACCATCCGGCCGGCCGACGCCAACGAGGTGGCCGAGGCGTGGCGGGTGCTCATGCAGTTCCGCCACGAGCCGGTCTGCCTGATCCTCACCCGCCAGGCCCTGCCCACCCTCGACCGCGCCCGATACGCGTCGGCGTCGGGTCTGGCCAAGGGCGCCTACGTCCTGGCCGATGCTCCCGGAGGATCCCCCGAGGTCCTCCTCATCGGGACGGGCAGCGAGGTTTCGCTCTGCGTGGCCGCGCACGAGCAGCTCGTGAGCGAGGGGATCAAGAGCCGCGTGGTGAGCATGCCTTCCTGGGAGCTCTTCGACGACCAGTCGCAGGAGTACAAGGACCAGGTGCTCCCTCCCGGAGTGACCGCGCGCGTCTCCGTGGAGAAGGGCTCGACTCTCGGCTGGGAACGCTACGTGGGGGGGCGCGGCCGCATCATCGGCATGCGCACCTTCGGGGCCTCGGCGCCCCTCAAGGACCTGCAGAAGAAGTTCGGCTTCGACCCCGCGAGCGTCGTGGCCGCGGCCAAGGACCAGCTCGCCCGGAAGGCCTGAGGGGATGCGTCTCGTCCTCGGCTCCGACCACGCCGGCTACGAGCTGAAGCAGGAGATCGCCGCCGAGCTGCGCGGGCTCGGGCACGAGGTGGTCGACGTCGGCACCGACTCGACGGCTCCCGTGGACTATCCCGACTTCGCGGAAGCGGTCGGTCGGGCCGTGGTCGAAGGCCGGGGCGAGAGGGGGATCCTCATCTGCGGAAGCGGGGTCGGGGCTTCGGTGGCGGCCAACAAGATCCGGGGCATCCGGGCCGCGGTCTGCCACGATACCTACTCCGCGCACCAGGGCGTCGAGCATGACGACATGAACGTGCTGGTCCTGGGCGGTCGCATCGTGGGGCCGGCCCTGGCCCGCGACCTCGTGTGCGCCTACCTGGGGGCGTCGTTCTCGGGCGAGGAGCGGCACGTCCGGCGCCTCCAGAAGGTCAAGGCGCTGGAGGCGCGCGCGGGCTAGGGTCCAGGGCTCCACCCTCATTCAGGAGAAGGTCTCATGAGCGGTCCCACCTCTCGCCCCGCGGCGGTCCAGAACTCCGTCGCGGCCCTTCGCCCCCTCGGACAGTCCATCTGGCTCGACTTCATCCGGCGAAGCCTCATCGCCGGCGGGGAGCTCCGGCGGATGGTGGAAGAGGACGCTCTCGGAGGCGTCACCTCGAACCCGGCGATCTTCGAGAAGGCCATCGACGGCAGCGACGACTACAAGACCGCGATCGACGAGATCTCCCGGGAAGATCCGGGACTGCCCGCCAAGGAGGTCTACGAGCGTCTCGCGGTGAAGGACATCCAGGACACCGCCGACGTGCTCCGCCCCGTGTACGAGGAGGCGAACGCCCGCGACGGCTACGTGAGCCTGGAAGTGTCGCCCGACCTCGCGAACGACGCCGAGGGGACCCTGGCCGAGGCCCGCCACCTCTGGGCGAGGGTCGGCCGGCCCAACGTCATGATCAAGGTCCCGGCCACGAAGGCCGGGCTTCCCGCCATCACGGCCCTCATCGCGGAGGGGATCAACGTCAACGTCACCCTGCTCTTCGCGCGGTCGGCCTACGAAGCGGTGGCCCACGCCTACCTCGAGGGCCTCGAAGCCCGCGCGGCCCGTGGCGCCGCTCTCGCGCCCGTGGCCAGCGTGGCCAGCTTCTTCGTGAGCCGCATCGACAGCGCGGTGGACGCGCTCCTCTCGGAGAAGCTCAAGTCCGCGGCCGAGCCCGAGAAGGCCCGGCTCCAGGGGCTGCTGGGCAAGGTGGCGATCGCCAACGCCAAGCTCGCCTATCGAAGCTACAAGACGATCTTCGCCGGCCCCCGCTGGGAAGCGCTGCGCGCGAAGGGGGCGCAGGCCCAGCGCGTGCTCTGGGCGAGCACGGGCACCAAGAACCCGCACTACCGCGACGTCCTCTACCTCGAAGAGCTGATCGGGCCCGAGACCGTGAACACGGTGCCCCCCGAGACGCTGTCCGCCTTCCGTGACCACGGCCGGCCGCGGGCGACCCTGGAAGAGGGTCTCACCGAAGCGAGCCGCGTGATCGAGGACCTCGAGAAAGCGGGGATCTCCCTCGCCCAGGTGACGGACGACCTGCTCGCGGACGGTCTCAAGAAGTTCATGGAGCCTTTTGCGAAGCTCCTGAAAGCGGTGGAGCGCCGTTGCCGCGAAGCCAACAAGGCGCGGATCAACGCCCAGACCTACTCGCTCCCCGCGGTCCTCGCCACGGATGTCGCGGCTCGGCTCGAGGCGTGGGACCGCGAGGGCGGCACCCACCGCTTGTTCGCGGGCGACGCGTCGCTCTGGACGGGCAAGGACGAGGCGGGCTGGATCGGATGGCTCGGCATCGTGGACGCGCAGCTCGACGACCTGTCGCCCCTCCTGGCGCTTCGGGACGAGGTGAAGAGCGAGGGCTTCCGCCACGCCGTCCTCCTGGGCATGGGCGGCTCGAGCCTCTGCCCGGAGGTCTGGAAGGAGACGTTCGGCCAGGTGGCGGGATTCCCGGAGCTCTTCGTCCTGGACTCGACCGACCCCGCCCAGGTCCGGGCGATCGAGAGCAAGGTCGACCTGAAGAAGACCCTCTTCATCGTCTCGAGCAAGTCGGGCTCCACCCTCGAGCCAAACGTCTTCAAGGCCTATTTCTTCGACCGCGTGAGGGCGGCCCTCGGCCCGGCCCACGCCGGCGCCCGCTTCGTAGCGGTCACCGATCCGGGCTCCAGCCTGGAGAAGGAAGCCGAGGCCGACCGTTTCCGCCACGTCTTCCCCGGCGTGAAGACGATCGGCGGCCGCTACTCGGCCCTCTCCAACTTCGGCATGGTCCCGGCCGCGGTGATGGGGCTCGACGTGGAGCGCCTCCTGGACGAAGCGGAGCGCATGCTCTACGCCTGCGCGCCGGGAGTTCCCGCGCCGGAGAACCCCGGCCTGGCTCTCGGCACGATCCTGGGCCTCGCGGCCAACCGCGGGGTCGACAAGCTGACCCTGGTCGCTTCCCCGGGCCTCCACGACCTGGGGGCGTGGCTCGAGCAGCTCATCGCGGAGTCGACCGGCAAGCAAGGCAAAGGCATCATCCCGGTGGACCGCGAGCGGCTGGCGCGGCCCGAGACCTATGGCGACGACCGGATCTTCGCGTACCTCCGGCTCGAGGACGCTCCCGACCCCGCCCAGGACGCGGCCGTGGACGCGATCGAGAAGGCGGGCAAAGCCATCGTGCGCATCCGCGTCGCGACGAAGTACGACCTGGCCGAGGAGTTCGTGCGCTGGGAGATCGCCACCGCCATCGCGGGGGCCATCATGGGCATCAACCCCTTCGACCAGCCCGACGTCGAGGCCAGCAAGGTCGCGACCCGCGCCCTCACCGACGAGTACGAGAAGGCCGGGACGCTGCCCTCCGAGGCCCCCTTCTTCGAGGGCGAGGGGGTGAAGCTCTTCGCCGACGCCAGGAACGCGGAAGCGCTTCGGAAGGCGGCGGGGCCGTCCCCGTCGCTCGCCGCGTTCATGAGGGCGCACCTGGGACGGCTGACCGCGGGCGACTACTTCGGCCTCCTCGCCTACGTGCCCATGACCGCGGCCCACGAAGGGACGCTGCAGGCGGCCCGTCATCTCGTGCGCGACCTGAAGCGGGTCGCGACCTGCCTCGGCTTCGGTCCGCGCTTCTTGCACTCCACCGGGCAGGCGTACAAGGGCGGCCCCAACCGCGGGGTCTTCCTACAGGTCACCTGTCAGGATGCGCAGGACCTGGCGGTGCCCGGCAAGTCCTTCACCTTCGGGACGGTCAAGGCGGCGCAGGCCCGCGGCGACTTCCAGGTCCTGGCGGAGCGCGGGCGAAGGGCGCTGCGGATCCACCTCGGCCCGGACGTGAAGGCCGGACTCGAGACGCTGGGTGCGGCCGTGCGCCAGGCGCTTGCGTGAGCCCGCACTCCGATCCGGCATGGGTTCATGACCCGGCCTTCTCAATTGGGATCCGATTTGTCGCCGCGACGAGGTGGGGGGTCGATGGGTAACAGGACGATGCAATTCGGGATGATCGGGCTCGGGCGGATGGGCGCCAACATGGTGCGGCGCCTGATGAAGAGCGGCCACGCCTGCGTGGTCTACGACCGCTCGGCGGACGCGGTGGCGAGCCTCGTGAAGGACGGCGCCAAGGGATCGTCGTCCCTGGCCGAGTTCGTGAAGAACCTCGACAAGCCCCGGCATCTCTGCCTGATGGTGCCCGCCGCCTACGTCGACGCTTCCATCGCCGAGCTCGAGCCGCTTCTGGAGAAGGGCGACACCATCATCGACGGGGGGAACTCCAACTACCAGGACGATATCGCCCGCGCCAAGCGACTCGCCACCAGGGGCCTCCACTACGTGGACATGGGGACGAGCGGAGGAGTGTGGGGCCTCGAGCGCGGGTACTGCCTCATGATCGGGGGCGAGACCGACGTCGTGAAGCGCCTGGATCCCGTCTTCTCGACCCTGGCTCCGGGCCGCGGCGACATCCCCCGCACTCCCGGACGGGAGAAGCTGGGCGGCACCGCAGAAGAGGGGTATCTTCACTGCGGCCCAAACGGGGCCGGGCACTTCGTGAAGATGATCCACAACGGCATCGAGTACGGCCTCATGGCCGCCTACGCCGAAGGCTTCAACATCCTGAAGAACGCGAACATCGGCAAGGGCACCCACGAGGTCGACGCGGAGACGACGCCCCTCCGGAACCCCGAGCACTACCAGTACGACTTCAACCTCGCCGACGTGGCCGAGCTGTGGCGGCGGGGGAGCGTGATCCCGTCGTGGCTGCTCGACCTCACCGCCCAGGCCCTGGCTTCCGATGCCCACCTCGAGAAGTTCGGGGGCAAGGTCTCCGATTCCGGCGAAGGCCGATGGACGGTGGCCGCCGCCAACGACGTGGGCGTGCCCGCCCACGTGCTGACCGCGGCCCTCTTCGAGCGCTTCGCCTCGCGCGGGCTCGACCTCTTCCAGAACAAGGTGCTCTCCGCCATGCGATTCGGCTTCGGCGGCCACGTCGAGAAGAAGTAGGGGATGGCGAAGGAGCAGCGGCCCCGCTCGGACGCCCTCGTGTTCTTCGGGGCCACCGGCGACCTCGCCTACAAGAAGATCTTCCCGGCCTTGCAGGCGCTCGTGCGTCGCGGCCGTATCGACTTCCCCGTCGTGGGGGTCGGTCGGTCGGGCTTCACGCGAGAGCAGTTCATCGAGCGGGCCAAGGCCAGCGTGACCGAGTATGGTGGTCTCGACCCCGAGGCTTTCGCCAAGCTCGCGGCCCAGCTTCGCTACGTCGACGGCGACTACAACGATTCCGCGACCTTCAGCCGCCTGCGGGCCGAGCTCGAGCAGGCGGAGAGGCCGGCGCACTATCTGGCCATCCCCCCCAGCATGTTCCCCACCGTGGTGACGCAGCTCCATACCGCGAGTTGCACGGCCAAGTCGCGCGTCATCGTGGAGAAGCCCTTCGGCCGGGACCTCGCCTCCGCCCGCGCCCTCAACAAGACGCTGCACGAGGTCTTTCCCGAGGAGAGCATCTTCAGGATCGACCACTACCTCGGCAAGGAGGCGGTCCAGAACATCCTCTACTTCCGGTTCGCCAACGCGTTCCTGGAGCCCATCCTCAACCGGCACTACGTGGAGAACGTGCAGATCACCATGGCGGAGAGCTTCGGGGTGAAGGGGCGGGGCAAGTTCTACGAGGAGACCGGCGTCATCCGGGACGTGATCCAGAACCACCTCCTCCAGATCGTCAGCTACCTGGCCATGGAGGCGCCCTCGTCGACCTACGACGAGGCCATCCGTGACGAGCAGGCCAAGGTGCTGCGGACGGTCCGGCCCATGAGCACCGATCACATGGTGCGCGGCCAGTTCCGCGGGTATCGCGACGAGCCGGGGGTCGACAAGGAGTCCTTCATGGCGACCTATGCCGCCCTGCGTCTCCACGTCGATTCCTGGCGCTGGTACGGGGTGCCCTTCTGCGTGCGAGCCGGCAAGTGCCTCGCGGCCACGACCACCGAGGTTTTCATCGAGTTCAAGAACGCGCCCCAGGTGGTCTTCACCGAGCCCACCCCCGCCCTGGGCAACTACGTCCGCTTCCGGCTCAGCCCGCAGGTCGTCATCGCCCTCGGGGCCCGGGCCAAGCGTCCCGGCGAGGGCATGTCGGGTGAGCCCCTCGAGCTTTCGGTGGTAGAGCAGCCCCAGCAGGGGTCGGACGGTCGGATGGGCGACTACGAGCGGTTGCTCGGCGACGCGATGGCGGGGGACGCCACCCTCTTCGCGCGCCAGGACGTGGTGGAAGCGGCCTGGGCCATCGTCGATCCCGTGATCCACGGCCCGAGCCCGATGTACGACTACGAGCCCGGCACCTGGGGACCGCCGCAGGCCGACCGGCTGGTCGCGGACGTGGGGGGGTGGAACACACCACGATGAAGATCCTCGTCATCGACGTGGGCGGCACCAACGTGAAGGTGAGCCTGGGGACCGCGAAAGCGCCGGTCAAGATCCCCTCGGGCAGCGACATGACGGCATCCCGCATGGCCGCGGCGGTCAAGAAGGTGGTGAAGGGCGCCCGCTACGACGCGGTCTCCATCGGGTATCCCGGCCCGGTGACGAACGGCAAGCCGTCGCAGGAGCCGGCCAACCTGGGCGCGGGCTGGGTGAGGTTCGACTACAAGAAGGCCTTCGGCCAGCCGGTGCGGGTGGTGAACGACGCGGCCATGCAGGCCCTCGGCGGCTACCAGGGCGGGCGGATGCTGTTCCTCGGGCTCGGAACCGGCCTCGGCTCGGCCCTCGTGGCCGACGGCGTGCTCGAACCGCTGGAGCTCGCACACCTTCCCTATCGCGACAACCGCACCTACGAAGACTACCTGGGCCTGCGGGGCATGAAGCGCCTGGGCAAGAAGAAGTGGCGCAACCACGTCGAGCGCGTGGTGGCGCTTCTGAAGCACGGGCTCCAGGTGGACTACGTGATGCTCGGCGGCGGCCAGACCAAGTACCTGAGAGACCTGCCTCCCGGAGCCCGCCTCGGCAAGAACGGCCACGCGATCCTGGGCGGGATTCGGCTCTGGAACGATGCCGGGCGCCGGCATCCTGGCCACCGCCCCCACGTCTCCCGCTCGCGACGGCGGCCGTCTCCCATCGCGGTCGCGGTCGCGGAAGGCGCCGTCGCCCCTTCCGGTTCCTGAACCGGCCATGGCCACCCGCCTCTACCTGGTCCGGCACGGGGCCACGCAGCTCACCGCGGAAGACCGCTTCTCGGGCTCGGCGGGGGTCGACCTCTCGGACGAGGGCCGCCGGCAGGCGCTCTGCCTCGCGAAGCGCATCTCCGACGACGGCATCAGCGCCGTTTACTGCAGCCCTCTCAGCCGAACGGTGGAAACGGCGGCCATCCTGGCTCGGCCCCACCGCCTGGACCCGGTGCATCGAGACGGTCTCCGGGAGATCAGCCACGGGCGCTGGGAAGGCTTGACCCGGCGCGAGGTGGAGGCCCGTTTCTCCGAGGAGTACGCGGCCTGGGATGCCGATCCCTTCACCTTCGCGCCCAAGGACGGCGAGTCGGGCCTGGGAGTCCTGGCCCGCGCCCTCCCCGTCGTCCGCGAGATCGTGGTCGGCCATCCCGGGGAGACCGTTCTCGTGGTCTCGCACAAGGCCACGCTGCGCCTCATCATCTCGAGCTTGCTCGGGTTCGATGCCCGGGGCTACCGCGACCGCCTCGACCAGTCGCCCGCCTGCCTGAACGTCCTCGACTTCAAGGACCCCGTGCGCGCGCGCCTCATGCTCTTCAACGACATCTCCCACTACCAGGACCATCCCCGCCATCCCGAGAAGAACCTCTCGAAATGGTGGGATGCCGGGACGGCCTGACGTGATCCTTCCCGTCGGCGACGCCCCCAACCCGCGCGGTCCGACCCCGGTCACCTGGGTCCTCATCGTTCTGAACGTCGCCGTCTACATTCTCGTCAGCCTGCCTCTCGAGACCCGGCGGCCCGACCCGCGCGATCCCGCGTTCGCCGAGTACGTGGAGGTCATCTCGCAAGCCCTGGCGGGGCGGGTATCGCCCCGCGAGCTCGCGGTACAGGCTTCGGCCTACGACGTCTTCGTGTTCGAGCACGGCTATCGCCCGGCCGCGCCCCGCATCGGCGACCTCTTCTTCTCGATGTTCCTGCACGGCGGCTTCCTCCACCTCGCCGGGAACATGCTGTTCCTCTGGATCTACGGCGACAACGTGGAACGCCGCCTGGGCTCGCTGCGATACGCCACGTGGTACCTCCTCACCGGGGCCGCCGCCACCTTGTTCCACGCGTCTTTCGCCTCGGGCTCGGAGATCCCGCTGGTGGGGGCTTCGGGAGCGATCTCGGGCGTGCTCGGGTTCTACTTCGTCTGGTTTCCCAAGAACCAGGTGCGGCTGCTCTTCCTGCTGCCCCCCTTCCTCATGAACGTGTTCGAAGTGCCGGCGCGGCTCGTGCTCGGCATCTACCTGGTGATGGACAACCTGCTTCCCTTCTTCCTCGCCGGCGACGGAGGGGTCGCCCACGGGGCACACATCGGCGGCTTCGTGGCCGGCGCGGCCGCGGCCTGGTGGCAGGATCGCCGACTGGCCGCGGGTCCGGCCCCCGTCGGCGACGAGGCCCGGCCCGCCGGGCCGCTCTCCGCGCACGGGGCAGTGGACCTCGCGCGTCGGCTGCGCGCGTCCGGCCAGCCGGACGCCGCCCTCGGCGTCTTGCGGCGGGTCGTTCGCGAAGTGCGCGCGGGAGAGGGCCTGGCCGAAGCGCACCTTCTCGCGGGCCTGGTCCTTCTCTACGACAAGCGCGAGCCAACCGCGGCCTACCAGTACCTGCTGTCCACCCTGGACCTCGATCCTTCGGCCGAGGTGGCGGCGGCCGCCGTCTCGGCCCTGCGTGACATCGAGTCCCTCCAAAAGCGGCGCATCGGCCAGCTGCACGCCCGCCAGGATTGGCGCGAATGACGCCCGGGGTCGACCTCGAGGCCCGGCCCTCGGGCAAGCCGGCCGAACTGCCGATCCCGCCCCCCGCCAGCCAGAGCTTCCGGGGCCTTCCCTCGATCGACGACGACGGCTATCGCGGACCTTCGTGGTGGCCCCTCTCCCGCATCCTCGATGCCGCGCAGAACCGGGGCGTGCGGAAGATCGCGGCCGCGTGGGTCCTCGTCAACGTCGCCGCGGTCGTCACCGGCATTCTCAACGTGGAGTGGGGCTGGAACGCGATCCCGCTCGCGATCGGACCCCTCCGCTTCGACCTGACCGTCTACCCGCCCCTCGTCCTGGGCCTCCTCTGCGCGGTCTGGCTCGGACCCGTGTGGGGCATCGTGCCCGCCTACCTCGCCAACCTCGCGGGCTCCGTCTGGAGCGGAATGTCCTGGCCCGTGAGCGCGCTCTTCTCGCTGGCCGGCGCCATCGAGATCGCGATCTTCTGGGGCTCCATGGTCACGCTGAACATCAGCCCCGACCTTCGCCGCGGGCGCGACCTCGTGCGCTTCGCCGCGGTGAGCCTGGTGGCGCCCACCACCTCGTCCCTCGCGGTGATCATCTGGAATGCCGCTCACGACCTCGACTTCCTGGCCGGCCAGAGCACCTGGAGGGGCTGGGTCCTCGGCGACCTCGTGCAGAGTCTCCTGGTGGCGGCGCCCTTGCTGCGATGGTTGGGCCCCCCCGTGCGCGGCTTCGTGGACCGGCACTTCTCGACCTCGCCTCGGCAGAGCGTCACCTACACCCGGGCCGCGCTCCTCGCTTTCGGGGTCTTCAGCCTGATGGGCGTCCTGGTCTTCGTGGGACTCGGCTTGCTCCAAAGCTCGCTCCACATCGATCCCGCCACCCGCAACACCAAGGGCGAGCTCCTCGGGCCGCGCCTCTTCGAGGCCCAGTTCTTCCTGGGCTTGCTCGTGGTCGCGTTGATCGTGGCCACCGGCGTCTTTTCCACCGCCCTCGCCCGAATGGGGGAGCGGCAGCGGAGCCTGGCTTACCGGGAGAGCCTCACCGGCTGCTTCAACCGGCGCGCGTTCCCCGAGCTCTTCCAGCGGGAGGCCGACCGCAGCCGCCGGCTCGGTCAGGGCGTGTCCCTGGTCTTCCTCGACGTCGACTACTTCAAGGCGGTGAACGACGAGCGCGGCCACGAGACCGGCGACCGCCTGCTCCAGCAGATGGCCCTGCGCATCCAGGGCGTGGTTCGGGAGACGGACCTCCTCTTCCGCTGGGGCGGCGAGGAGTTC
>Ga0210377_10003850_pt1 | contig 12783 bp, 10 predicted proteins | sample PLM4_65_b1redo_FD_155480 | JGI IMG/M metagenome (GOLD analysis project Ga0210377, IMG submission 155480) | Groundwater sediment microbial communities from an aquifer in East River, Colorado, USA - PLM4_65_b1 redo | ecosystem: Environmental > Terrestrial > Soil > Riparian zone | place: USA: East... | reverse complement strand
CATTCGGATGAAGTCCGACGTCGTGAGCTGGCCCGTCCGCCACGGGGTTCGCGTTGAAGACAAATATTGCGTTCAGCCGGGGCTCTACTGCGGGTTCATATTTCTGTTCAGCACCGAAGACGGCGCGCCGCTTGCGATCATCAACGACGGGTATCTCCAGCACATGCGCGTCGGCGCCCTCTACGGCCTGGGCGCCAAGTATCTCGCCCGGAAGGATGCTTCGGTCGTCGGCATGCTGGGCTCCGGTGGAATGGCGCGAACGCATCTCACGGCGTTTGCCTGCGTAAGAAATATTAGCAGGGCGAAAGTCTTTAGCCCGAGCCGAGAACACCGCGAGCTGTACGCCGAGGAGATGGAACGGAAACTCGGCATCGAAACGATTCCGTGCGCGGGCGCCGAAGAGGCCGCTCAGGGAGTCGATATTCTAGCCACCTGCACGAATGCCAAGGAGCCGACGGTTCATGCCCGCATGCTGGAGCCGGGAGTGCATCTGACGCAGGTATCGCGCGAATTTGCGCCGGACGTTTACGCCAGGCTCGACGTTTGTATCGGCGGCGGCCCCTCCAGTCAGGTGGTGGAAGGCGCCGCCATCGACGACTCGCAAGGATTCCCGACTTATCTTGCGGGAAGCCGCGAAGCATTAGATCATGCCAAGGGGAAAGCGCGCTCGCGCGAGGAGAGGAAGAAGAATTTTTCCGGCAGAGTGGTGTCGCTTGCCGAGCTCATGACCGGCCGGGCGCAAGGACGGCTAAGGGACGAGGAGATCAGCGCGTCGAGCGGCATCAAGCTCGGCGGCGAGGACAGCGTCAAAGGTCTTCAGTTCGTAACCGTAAGCTCGCTCATTTATGAGCGGGCACAAAAGGCGGGATTGGGAAGAGAGGTCCCGCGCGACTGGTTTTTGCAAACGATCCGGGATTGAGGCAATTTGCGATTCGGAAATACGAGGTGGCGCGACATGCTGACAGCCGAAGAAAATGAGATGCTCACGCGCGTCGGCCCGGGAACGCCCGTCGGAGAATTACTGCGCCGCTACTGGCATCCCGTCGCCATCGCCAAGGAAATCTCCGATGAGAATCCGGTCAAGTTTGTAAGAATTCTCGGCGAAGACCTGGCGCTGTTTCGGGACAAGAAGGGAGGCGTGGGCCTGCTCGCGGATCGCTGCTCGCATCGCGGCGCGTCCCTTTCCTACGGCAGAGTCGAAGAGCGGGGCATCGCCTGCCCGTATCATGGCTGGCTCTACGACACGGCGGGTAACTGTTTGGAGACTCCGTCGGAGCCCGCCAGCAGCAACTTCGCGTGCACCATCAAGCACAAGGCTTATCCGGCGCAAAAATTCGCCGGCCTCTACTGGGGCTATCTCGGCCCGCCGCCCGCTCCGGTGATCCCGAAATTCGACGTCTGGGCGCGCACCGACGGCTGGCATTGGATTCGCGCCCTGCCGCGTCTGGACTGCAACTGGCTCCAGGCGATTGAAAATTCCGTCGACACCACGCATCTTCACATCCTCCATCAGGAAATCATCACCAGAGGTTTCACCGTGCGCGGCACCACGCGCGGGACCATCGACGATCTGGAGAAATACGAATTTTACGAAGTCGATTATGGAATCATGAAGCGGCGCTCGTTTACCGACGGCACGATGGAAGAACACCCGATTATTTTTCCGAACATCTTGAGGCAGGCAAACCGAACTCAGATCCGCGTGCCCATTGACGACACGCACACCTGGGTCATCTATTTACATTTCGTTCCTTCGATTGAGGGTGACCCGGTCAATAGAGAAGACGTTCCCGTTGACTATAAGAAGGATTTCAAGAGTCCTCCGAACGAGCGGCATCCCTTCGCGAGGTTTAGAATGGATGAAGTGGATGCGCAGGATTTCATGGCCTGGGAGACGCAGGGTCCGATCGCCGATCGCACGCGCGAGCGGCTGGCGACCTCCGACCATGGCGTCGTGATGTTTCGGGAAATGCTCCGGCGGGAGATCGAAAAAGTCGGGCGCAACCTGGACCCGATGAACGTCATCCGAGATCCGGACCATTCGATCATCGATACCAGGCTCGAAGAATCGCTCGTTGCCGAAAAAGCCGGCTCCGTCACCTATCATCTGCCGGCCAGCCGCTGAGCCGGCTACGACACGGCCTGAAGAAATTCGATCAGCTTTTTTTCACCGGCGGACATTGTTTTTGCGCGGCGGAAGATCAGCTTCGCCTCCGGGTGGGGAAAAAGTTTTTCCACGCTCACCGAGCGGAAGCGGCTCGTGTCCTCCGGGTCGATGCAGATGTTGTGGATGATGCCGACGCCGATGTGGTTGGCGACGTAGCGCTTGATCTCGGTGCAGGTGCTCGCTTCCATTCCGATCCTCAGCGTCAGACCTTCCTTGCGAAAAGCGGCGTCGATGACCTTCCTCGTCGTCATCGACGGCTGCAACAGCACCAGCGGATGCTCGGCCAGCTCTTTCATCCGGAGGAGGCGCTTGAACGCCAGGGGATGATTGTGCGGCACGACGACTCTCAGCTTGGGAGAGACCAGCGACAGTTTTTCCAGGTCGGGCAAAAGCCGCTCGAAGATCCCCATCGCGAGATCGGCCTCGCCCGAATAAACCATCGAGGGGGCGTCGCCGTGGCTCCGTGCCAGGATTGTCAGGCGTATCGACGGGTACGCCGCGCGAAAGCGCGCGATCGCCGGCAGATAATAATTTCTGAGACAGGCGGGCGCGATGAGCGAGATTTTTCCGCTGAACTCGCCGGTGTCGGCGACCGTCCTCTCGACAGTGTCGCGAACGAAATCGAGAATCTTTTGCGCGTCGCGGCAGAGCGTCTCGCCCTTGGGCGTGAGGGCCAGCCGTTTGCCGGCGCGCGCGAAAATTTTTATCCCCAGCTCGCTCTCGAGCCTCTTGATCTGGAGCGAGACGGCCGACGAGGTGCGGAACGACCGCTTGCCGGCCTCCTTGACGGTGCCGTATTGGGCGATCAGGCAAAGGCTCTTGAGCTGGCGCAGTTCCATAGTTAAAAAAAACTTGAGAGTCCGTTTAATAGTTCAAGATTGACACGATTTCAAGATCGTCTTATGGTCGTCGTCGTTCGACCAGGCGCATTTTTCCCATGATGGATTTGAAAGAGTTTCTGAAAGTTTTGGAGCGGGAAGGCGAGCTGCAAAGAATCAAAGCTCCCGTCGACGCCAAACACGAGATCGGCGCGGTCTGCAAAATCCTGAACGAGCGGCCCGGCAGCCCGGCGGTGCTGTTCGAAAACGTGAAGGGCTCCGCGATTCCCGTCGTCGGACAGCTCCTCTTCGGCGACAAGCGGGTCGCCATGGCGCTCGGCCTCTCGCAGCAAAACGTCTTCGACGAGACGGTCAAGCGCGCGACCCATCCGATTCCGCCCCGGCTCGTATCCGACGGGCCCTGCCAGGATGTCGTCATGGAAGGGAAGGACGTCGATCTAGCTAAACTGCCGATCTGCACCAACAATCCGAACGACGGCGGGCCGTACATCACCGCCGGCCACGTCATCATCAAAGATCCCGAGTACGGCATGAACCTCGGCATCTACCGGATGATGCTGATCTCGAAGAACGAAGTCAGCCTGCGGCTGACGCCGGGCCACGACGGCTACGACTTCATGAAGAACGCGGAGAAGCGCGGACAGAAAAAATTCGAGGTCGCCGTTTGCGTCGGCGTGCCGCCGGCGGTTTACGTCGCGTCGCAATTCGAGCCGCGCATCGGGGTTTACGAGCTGGAAATCGCCGGCGGGCTCGCCGGCGAGCCGGTGGACGTCGTCAAGTGCCGCACGGTCGATCTGGAAGTTCCCGCGCTGGCGGAGATCGTCCTCGAAGGCGAGCTCACGATTCCCGCCAAGACCGGCGCCGAAGGTCCCTTCGGAGAATTTTGCGGCTACACGACGCAGAAGGTGCCGAACGAACGCATCATGACGATCAAGGCGGTCACGCACAGAAAAAATCCCATCTGGCACAACATCTGGCTGGGAAAGCCGCCGCACGAGCATCTCTACGTCGACGCGCTGACCTATGCGGTGGCCGCCTACCAGGAGCTGAAGCCGGCGTATCCCGCGCTCAAGAAAGCTTACGCGCCGCCGTGGGGCGTTTCGATCGTCCTGGTGCTTCAGGTGGAAGGCCGGTTGAAGCGGCCGGGGCTCATGAACAACATGCTCGCGGCCTCGCTTTACACCAGGAGCGGCAAGTGGAAGCACGTCATCGTCGTCGACGAAGACATCAACTTCTACGATCCCAACGAAATTCTCTGGGCGCTCACGACGCGCTTTCAGCCGGCGACCGACATGTACGTGATTCCCAAAGCGATCACGAGCAGCCTCGAGCCGTCTTCGACGGCGGACGGTGTCACTTCGAAGATGATGATCGACGCGACGATAAAGGAAGGCTTCCGCGGCCAGGTCGCTCAGCCGACCGACGACATGAGAGAAACGGTTCTCAAACGCTGGAAGGAATACGGCTTCAAGTAGGGGCGCGATTTATCGCGCCCTCTGCTGGATTCCCGTTTTTCACGGGAATGACATGGGTTGCCATGAAAACGAGCAGCGCGAAAAAAAATAAGCAGATAACGATCGCCGACATTCCACACGTCGGTCCGGGCACGCCCGCCGGCGAGTGGCTGCGCCGCTACTGGCTCGTTGTCAGTACCGCGGCGGATCTTCACGACATTCCCAAAGCGGTGAAAGTTCTCGGCGAAGAGCTGGTGCTCTTTCGCGATCCCAAAGGCCAAATAGGACTGTTGGGTCTCCACTGCCCGCATCGCGGGACGTCGCTTGAGTACGGCGACATCGAAGATTGCGGTCTCCGCTGCCCCTATCACGGCTGGCTCTTCGACGTTTCGGGCCAGTGTCTGGAGCAGCCGGCCGAGCCGAAGGACAGCGTCTTCCATATAAAGGTCAAGCACCTTTCCTATCCGGTGCGCGAGCAGGGCGGGCTTATCTTCGCCTATCTCGGACCGAATCCGGAGAAGCCGCCGGCGCTGCCGCGTTATTCGTGTCTCGTCGATCGCGGCGGCCAGAGACAAATCGAGCCGGTGCGCACCAACGACTACAACTGGTTCAACTTCTACGAGAACTCCGTCGATCCGTCCCACGTCTGCATTCTCCACCGCCACACCGGCTATGGCGAGCAATCGTGGGGCGATCAGTTTTTCAGCTACCGCAATATGCCGGCGTTCGATTTCGTCGAGACCGACTACGGCATCAAAGTTGTGATGACCAAGCCGGGGCCGGTGGCGGGGACCGAGTTCGTCGATACGATGAGCCTGGCGCTTCCGAGCATCATCCAGGTGGGCGACACCGAGTTCGTCCACGCGCGCGTCGACGCGGTCAAACTCATGACCGAGGGCTCGCAGTGCGAGCACGTGCTCTTTCTCACGCCGAACGACGACGAGCGCTTCACGATTTTCACTGTCAATTATTACACCGGCTCGGACAAAAATTTTTTTGAAAAGTTAAAACAGATGCGCGCGACCGAAGTGCCCAAGCAGGAAGTGAAGGAATACGACCGACGTAAGTACATGCCGTTCAAGGGTAACGTCCGCCAGGAAGACATCATGAGCCAATCGACGCAAGGCCTGCTCGACGAGCGCGAGGAGCGGCTGGCGACTTCCGACCGCGGCGTCATCATGTTCCGGAAGATCATCCGCGACGCGATCGCGGCGGCGCAAAGGGGAGACCGTCTCAAAGGAATGGTTCCGAAGGGGCGGGAAGAAGAGATCGTCTATTTCGATTCGTTCACCGGCGTCAGAAAAAGCGGCCGGTGAAAAGCTCCGCGAGAATAAATAGGAGGCGTGCATGATTAAAGGAGTCCTGGTCCCGCTCATCACTCCTTTCGATGAGAAAGAAAGAGTCGACGAGGCGCCGATGCGCAGTCTCGTCGATTTCTACGTCAAAGCGGCGGTGCAGGGCCTCTTCGTCCTGGGGTCGTCGGGGCAGGGTCCGGCCATGTCGATCGCGGAGAGAAAAAAAGCCGCCGAGGTCGCGCTCGATCAGGCGCGCGCGCAAATTCCCGTCATCATCCACGTCGGTACCGCGGACGCGCAGAGCACGGTCGAGCTGGCGGTCCATGCGGCGGAAAAAGGCGCCACGGCCGTCGGCGTCGTCCCGCCTTATTATTATTCCGATCACACCGAGTACGAGATCATTTCCCACTATAAATCCGTCGCGGCGGCGGTGAAGCTGCCGATTTATATTTACGAGAACCCGAAGTACTCCGGCATTTCGATTCCGCCGGACCTGGCCAAGCGAATGAAAGAGGCGATCCCCGCGATTCGCGGAATAAAAGTCGCTTACGGGCAGGGCGCTCTGCTCGAATACGTGCGACTTTTTCCGCCGGACGTTTCGGTCTTCACCGGCAACGCGGATCTCTTCGGACTCGTCCCGTTCGGCCTCGCGGGTATGATCAATCCGCCGACGAGTTTTCTGCCGGAGCTGTGCGTGAGCCTGTGGCGCGCGCTCGACGAAAAAAAATACGACAAGGCGGTCGAGGTGCAGCAGCGCGTCAACACCGCGGCGCGGCTCGTCGGCGGCGCGCTGCGCCGCTACGGCAGGAGCGCGCTCGGCGAGGTGTTCCGCATGAGGGGCTTCGCCGTCAAGCGCTTTCCCAAGTGGGACACGCAGCCGATGCCCAAAGAGGCGCGCGACACGCTCCAGAGAGAGCTGAAGGATGCGGGGCTGCTTTCGTAAATTTTCATGAAGCCTATGAACGCCACCGCCCGTTCTCCGAGCCCGCAGGTCCTCGCTTCGCTCGAAATTTCAAATCGCAGATTTCAGATCTCAAATTTGCGATCTGAGATTTGCCATTTGAGATCCCGAAGGGCTGGCAGCTGGCCGAGACCTGCGCGCCGAGGGCTCGCTTGCAGCAAATATTTTTGTTTTCTTTTTGCCATTTTTTTCTTTCTCTGCGCTCCTTCCAGCCGTGCGGCCGAAAGAGTCCGCGTCGCCTATAGCGCGATCAGCGGCGCGATGGGACCGCTCTGGATGGCGAACGATCTCGGTTTCTTCAATCGCAACGGACTGGACGTTCAGCTCCTTTATATAGGCGGAGGTTCCATCGTCACCCAGGCGCTTCTCGGCGGTGACGTGCAGTTCGTCCGCTTGGGCGCCAGCGCGGTGATGCAGGCCTCGCTCCGGGGAATGGATCTCAAGATGATCGCCAACACGATCAACCGCCTGGTCTTTTCCTTGATGTCCAGACCGGAGATAAAATCGCCCGCCGATCTCAAAGGGAAAAAGATCGGCGTGACGCGCCTCGGCGGCTCGACCGATTTCGCGCTCGACCTGGCGCTGAAAAAGTGGGGGCTTCGCAGAGGGACGGACGTCGCCGTGCTCCAAACCGGCGGGATGCCGCAACTCCTCGGCGCCATTATTGCCGGCAGCGTCGATGCGGGCGTGATCTCGCCGCCGACGAATCTCACCGCTTCGAAGATGGGCATGAAGGAGCTGGTGGATTTCGGCGATCTGCCGATTGCTTATCCCAACTCGCCGCTGGCGACGACGCAGTCGTATTTGGACAAGAACCGCGAGGTCGCGCTGCGCTTTCTGCGCGCTTACGCCGAAGGAATTCATCGGGTGAAGACCGACCGCGAGACGACGCTGAAGATTTATTCCAAGTACACCAAAGTTCAGGACCCGGAGATTCTGGCCGAGCTCTATCGCATTTACGGCGTCAAGCACCTCGAAAGCATTCCCGCCGTCAAGCTGGAAGCGGTCGATGAAGTGTTGCGCTCGGAAATCAAAAGCGGCGCGGCCGTCAAAGCGGCCGACTTCGTCGACAACAGCCTCGTGGCCGAGCTGGAGCGCGAGGGATTTTTCCGCAAGCTGTACCGTTAGGAGGAAGCATGAGCTATCGCGATCTTAGAGAATGGCTGAAGCAGGTGGACGACTTTGGCGAGCTCAAAACCGTCGAAGGCGCGAATTGGGACCTGGAGATCGGCGCCATCACCGAGATGGCGCGCAAGGAATCGAAAACCGCGCCGTGTATCGTCTTCGACTCGATCAAGGATTATCCCAAAGGCCATCGCCTGGCCGTCGGGCTTTTGAATTCGATCAAGCGCGTTGCGCACACGACCGACATGCCGCTCGATTTGCCGCCGATGGAATTCGTGCGCGCATGGCGCCAGCGAATCAAAGACATGAAACCGATTCCGCCGAACGTCGTCAAAGACGGCGCGTTCATGGAAAATGTCTGGGAGGAAAAAGACGTGGACCTGCTGAGCTTCCCGACGCCGCGCTACAACGTCGGCGACGGCGGGCGCTATATCGGCACCGGGCACTTGACGATCAGCCGCGATCCGGAAGAGGGCTGGGTCAACCTCGGGACTTACCGCATCATGATCCACGACGAGAAAAATTTGGGGCTCTATATCTCTCCCGGCCGGCACGGGCGCATTCAAATGGAAAAATATTTTGCCCAGAACCGGCCGTTTCCCGTGGCGGTCGCGATCGGCTACGACCCGCTGATTTTCATGGCGTCCGCTTTCGAAGTGCCTTACGGCCTGTCGGAATACGATTTTGCCGGTGGACTGAGACAAGAGCCGATCGACGTGGTGCGCCTCGAGCGCACGGGTTTGCCGGTGCCGGCGACCGCGGAGCTGATCATCGAAGGCGAATGCCTGCCGGGGGATCAAAAAGCGGAAGGCCCGCTGGGAGAATGGACGGGCTACTACGCCAGCTCGGTGCGCGAAGAGCCGGTCCTGCGCGTGAAGCGGGTTTGTTTTCGCAACAACCCGATCATGACGGGCGCGCCGCCGAGCAAGCCGCCGACCGAAGCCACGTTTTACAAAAGTTTCTGGCGCTCGGCGATGATCTGGGACGAGCTGGAAAAAGCCGGCGTGCCCGATATCCAAGGCGTCTGGTGTCCGCCGGAAGGCAACACGCGGCTCTTCACCGTGGTTTCGATCAAGCAGCGTTATCCCGGCCACGCGCGCCAGGCGGGAATACTCGCGTCGCAGTGCCACGCGGCGGCATATCTCGGCCGTTTCACGGTCGTCGTCGACGAGGATATCGATCCGTGCGACATGAAAGACGTGATCTGGGCCATGACGACGCGCTGCGATCCGGTCGAGGACATCGAGATCTTGCGCCGCTGCTGGAGCAGCCCGCTGGACCCGATCCTCCCCAAAAACAAAAAGAACAAGAATGCCAGCACCAACTCCAGGGCAATCATCGACGCGTGCCGGCCTTACGACTGGATCAAGGATTTTCCCCAGTCGGTGAAAGTCCCCGACGACTTGGCGAGACAGGTGCGGGAAAAATGGGGCAAAAAGATTCTATCGTAGCCATGAATATTCTGCACCGCCGACTCGTAGCATTCGTTCTCCTCATCGCCGCGCTCGCCACAGCACCGGCAAAGACGGAAGCGAAAAAGATTTACATTGCGATCTCCAATCCCGACATGTCGTTTTTGACCGGCGGCGTGGCGCGGTTTGAGGGCTATTTCAAAGACGAGGGGTTGGACGTCGAGCTGGTTCAGATCAACGCCAACGTTTCGGTCGCGGCGCTGGCGGCGGGAAACATCGACTACAACTTGATTCTCCAGTCGATCGTGACGGGCAACTTGCGCGGGCTGCCGCTCAAAGTGGTGGCGATTCTCATCGAGCGGCCGACGCACGTTTACGTCGCGCACCCAAGTATTCAGAAGTTCGCCGATCTCAAAGGCAAAAAGATCGCGATCAGCTCCTTCGGATCGCTCACCGAGATACTCGCGCGGCTGACCGCGGCGCACTTCAATCTCGATCCGAAAGCCGACGTGCAGCTCGTCGCCGCCGGCGGCAGCTCGGGACGCGTCGCGCAATTACAGTCGGGGCTCGTTCATGCTGCTCTAGTAACGCCGCCGGCAAACGTCGCGGCTGAAGCGCTGGGCTTCAAGACGTTGTTGAGCGTAGGAAATTTATTTCCCTTCCCGGTCAATGGGGTCGGAATTCGCGAAGAGAAGCTCAGGAACGAGAGAGACGAAGTCAAGAAAATCCTGCGCGCGCTGCTGAGAGCCAACCAGTACATTCTCGACAATCCCAAAGGGTCGGTGAAAATTCTTTCGGCCTGGGGGCGCTCGAAACCGGACGCGGCCGAAGAGGCCTATAACGGGACGGCGAAAAATTACAGCCGCAATCTCGTCGTCTCCCGGCAAACGCTCGAAAAAGTTCTGGAAAGCACGCGCTGGAACGTCGAGTCGAGAAACGTCGGCGTCGAGGACGTGTTCGATTTCACTATCGTGCGCGAAATCCTCAAAGAGATGGGGAAGAATCCGGGATAGCTTGGTCTTTGATAGTGAATTATTTTTAGACGTACATCCAGCACCTAACAAGAAGAGAGATTCTTCGCGGAGCCTGTCCTGAGCGAAAAAGAGAGATGCTTCGCTTCGCTCAGCATGACAGAAAGCGAAGGGCTCAGAATGACAGGAGGTAGGAGTTGTCATCCTGAACCCTTCGGCTGTCACTCTGAACGAAGTGAAGAGTCTCAGGGTAAACTCCGTGAAGGATCTCAAGAAGCACTGAGGAGCAACGATCATGCGTCAACTCATACTGCTGGCCAGCGATTCGTCCCACTTGCCGCTGTTGACCGTTTTCAAGGAGTCGGGCGTCACGGATAAATACGGCTTTGAGATCGAGCTCGAGGTGGTGGGCGGAGCGAAAGCGCCGACGATGGCGCACCGGACGAGCCTGATCTTTGCCGGCGAAATCGATTTCGTCAGCGGGCTTCATCACGAGACCTACCGCGCCCGCTCGCGCGGGGAGAAGCGGCTCGTTTATCTGGCGCAGACGCAAAACCGTTGGGACGACCGTCTGGTGGTTGCTCCGGGGATCGGCGGCATTCAGGAGCTGCGCGGCAAAAAAATCGTCTGCCACTCCAAGGCGCCGTGCGTGGTAGGAAATTTCACGACGATCCTCAAGCAGTTCGGCTTTCAAAACGACGAGATTCGCATCGAGCCGATTCTCAGCATGTCGGGAAACTTGTGCTCGTTCGTCGACCAGGTCGTCGCGGGCGAAGCGAGCGCCGCTTTAGTCGATATGCCCTTCGACCTCTATGGAAAAAATCGCGGGCTCAAGATCCTCGACCTGCCGGACCGTCCCGTGATTCACAACACGACGATTTTGACCACGACCGACTACATCCGCGACAACCGGGAAACCGTGATCCAGTTTCTAAAAGCTCTGATCGATGCGATTCACTTCTTCAAGACGAAACCGGCCGAAGTGGCCAAGATCCTGCAGAAAAATTTATCCCGCCGCTACACGCTCGCCGACGAGGCCTACTACGTGCACCTCCAGAAAGAGTGGGCCAAGCTGCTGTTGGCCAAGCCCTATCCGCTTCCGGCCGCGATCCAAAACGTCTTCGAGCTCGACGCGGCGCACGATCCCAACATGGGGAACATCTCGCCGATGGAGCCCTGGGACCTCCACTATCTGAGAGAGATCGACGACAGCGGCTTTATCGACGCTCTCTACGCTTCCTGAGTTATTTTATAAAACCGCTGGCGCTCAACTCGCGCAGGAAGCGGGTGTCGATCAAGTCTTCGGGCTTCAGCTCGCGAATCTTCGGGTTTTTCTGGCCGAGATCGTCCAGGACGGTCTTGACCCCCGCCACCGTCGGCATCGGATTGCTGAGTAAAAAATTCTTGGTCAAGATGCCGTGGTACTCTTCGATATCGCTTTTATCGGTGAGACCGCTATTTTTCTCGATGACGCTGTAGGCCGCCGGCAGGTTGGTCTTGAACTGCCGGATGCCCTCGACGTAGGCTTTCATGAACTCGCGAACCAAGTCAGGACGTTTGGCGATCAGCGCAGCCGACACGTAGAGCACTCCCTGGGGATATTCCGCGTCGATCTGAGAGAGATCGGCCAGAACCCTCAGACCCAATTTTTTCGCCCGAGGAGTTTGCGACAGCGATAGAATAGAACCGTGGACTTTTCCCGAGGCGATCGCGGCCAGGCGCTCGGGAGAATTTCCCACCTGCAGGATCGTCACGTCTTTCACAGGATCAAGCCCCCAGGATTTCAGCGCCAGACGCGTGATGAAATCCGATCCCGAGCCGAAGCGGCTGACCGCGACGGTCTTGCCCTTTAGATCTTGCGGCTTGGCGATCGACGGCGGAGTCACGAAGCTGTAGACGAATTTGTTGATTAGCGCGGAGATAATTTTCAGCGGGAAGCCCGCGAGGTGGGCGCTTACGACTTCGTTGGAAGAGCCGCGGCCGAACTGAACGTCGCCGGCGACCATCGCCTGCACGACCGTCGAACCGCCGGGGATGTAGACGATCTCCACGTCGAGACCGTATTTTTTGAAAAGTCCCAACTGCTTGGCCAGGTGATGAACTTCCTCGCCCGAGCCGACGCCGCTGTAACCCAGTACGACCCGCTCGGCGGAATACGCGGATACCGCCGGAAGCAGGACCAGTGCAGCAACCAAGAAAAAAATATTTCGTGCGCGCATAGAGCCTCCTTTAGCGCCGGTACTTGACCGGCGGCATGTTGAGCGGGATGCCGTCTTTTTTGAGCTCGTCTTCGAACATGCGTCGCACCTTGGGGTCTTCGTCTTCGAGCTCGATCAGATGACCGCCGCCGCCGGTGCTGACGAAAAGCCTGTCGTAGTCCATGACCTGGAACTTCTGTCCGAACGGCTTGAAGGCGAGCATCTTGAGCGGCCCCTTGGCCGTGTTGAAGTGCTGGTGAAACCACATGTGGGGCGGGGAAAACATGCTGAACGGTCCCCAATCGTAGCGTTCCATCTCCGTTCCTTCGAGCCACATGAGCGAGTAGCCTTTGCCTTCGAG
>Ga0210377_10003849_pt1 | contig 12784 bp, 8 predicted proteins | sample PLM4_65_b1redo_FD_155480 | JGI IMG/M metagenome (GOLD analysis project Ga0210377, IMG submission 155480) | Groundwater sediment microbial communities from an aquifer in East River, Colorado, USA - PLM4_65_b1 redo | ecosystem: Environmental > Terrestrial > Soil > Riparian zone | place: USA: East... | reverse complement strand
CGGACAGCAACGTGCGTGTGTAGGCCTCGGATACGTGATCGAGCACGAAGGGCACGGTCCATTCGAGCGATCGCAGCCGTTCGGCGATCCGGGCATCCGGCTGTGCGCCCTGCGGAAACAGGATCGACAACACGCCGTGGCGTCCGGCCAGCGGGGCGAGTGCCTTTGCCAGAGCGCCGAGACCCTCCGCATTGGAATCGGCGAACACGCACAGGAAGCCGCGCTGCACGGCAGCTTCGTCCAAGCCGAACAGGCGCGGCGGAGTGGTTGCAGAGCTGACCAGGCGCGGCCCGATGGCGAGCGCGAAGTTGGGGGCCATCTTCACGATCTCCCCCAGGCGGATGCGGTTGGCGTTCGCCAGCAGATCCGTCGTGCGCACCGGAACGTCGTGTTGCCCGTCGCGCCCGAAGTCGATGCGTGCTTCCCCTGAAGCTTCGACGCGGATCAACACTCCGCGAGATCCCTTGGCGAGCGGTTGCGCTCGCCCGGCCGGTCGCCAGGGCTCGATCAACGCGACCTGATAGGGCCAGTGACGCTCGCTGGCGAGCAGGTTCGCCTGCGTGACGATGGCGCCGTCCGCGCCCTTCGCATGGGCCTCCGCACGGCTCGCCTGCTTTGCGGGCTCCGCGGAAGCATCCGCCTGGAGCGAAGCGGGCGAGATCGACACGAGCGCGGGGACGAGGAGCAGGAGGCGAAGGCTTCGCACGGGTGACTCCATCCTGGGAGGCTCGTGGCTGGAAAAGGGAGCCGCCACCCGAGAGGGTGACGGCTCCGGATGTCTGGCTGCGCAGAACGAAGATCAGGCGCGGCGGCGGCCCGCCAGACCCAGGCCCGTCAGGCCGACGAGGAGCAGGGCGGCCGTGCCCGGCTCCGGGACGAGGGCGACATCGCCCGAGATCGTCACGTTGTCGAAGCGCGGAATCACGCCTCCGGCCGGATCGAATCCGAGGCGGAAGTAGCCGGCCGCGGACTCGTTCCCCACCACCGACGCCGTGAAGAGCCCCTGCGAGGTGGTGAAGCTCGCCGTGTCGAGCAGGCTGTACGAGCTGCCATCGTTCGAGAACTCGACCGTGACCGGCGACGTGCCCGAGTTCGTGACGCCGGCGAAGGCGATCGACCAGTTCTGACCCAGGGAAGTCAGGGCGCTGACGTCCGCCGCGAAGACGACGTCGATCACGCTCAACGCTCGCATGGAAAGAACGTTTCGGAAGTCCTGGCCGGTGCCGGCTGCGTAGTTCCCGGCTCCAACCTGGAGCACCCCGACCGACGCGTCGAAGGCGACGTCCCCGACCGGTACTTCGTTGTCGCCCGGCGTGGTGAGGTTCGGAGTGAGCGAGCCCGTCGTCGGAGCGATCGCCGCCGAAGTGGCGGCCGTCGAGCCCTTCGTGCCGTTGATGTACATGGTTCCGTACGGCTGCGAGGCGCCTCCGGCGCCGAACGTCGCATCGAAGTCCGAGTAGTTCGACCGGAGCGTATCCTTGTCAGTGAAGTTGTCATCATCATCGACGGTGAGACTGCCTGCCGAGAAGTACTGCGTGAAGTCCCAGCCGGCGATCATCGCCGCCTGCGCCGAGCCGACCGCGAAGAGCGAGATCACGAGCGACGTGATCGCGGTGACCCGAAGTTGGGTTCTCATGATTCTGGATCCTTCTTGGTTGATGAGCTTCGTGAGCGTGAGAGCCTGCATGCCAAGTCCCCTTTCCCTTTCCACCTTGCAGTTCCACGTCCTCATGGAGGCCGGGTTCGGTCCCGGCCCGCTCGGATCCCACCGAGCGGGCCGGAAACCTGGGTTCGAGTGCAAGAGCCGTTCAGTTCAAGCCACCGAGGGACAAGGCGGTCCAGCCGTCCGTCCAGACCTCTCCCCCGACTTCGAAGGCACCGCGATACGTCGCGTTCCGATCGGGCACCGGATGGCCCCCCGGTGAGATGCCACCGCCGGTGCCGACGGCGCTGATCGGGCGCAGATCACTCTGCGCCGCCTTCAGTGAAGGCGAGAGCTGACCCAAGGCATCCCCGGTCGGATCGAACGTGATGTCCTCGTTCGCGAGGCCCGCGAAGGGCGCCCAGTTCTGGAGATTTCCCTTGGATGAGCCCGAGCCGGTGAGGGCGTCGCCGTTCTCGAGCGCCTGCGATTCGTCGCCGGCGCACACGGCCGCGGCTCCCGGCCCGATGCCCGTACCCACGACCGCCGGCGCACCCGCGGTGAACGCCACGTTGGGCTGAGGCCACGTTCCGGGGATCTCGGCCACGTCGTCGAAGGTCGTTGCAACGACGCGGACGAGATCTCCATTCAGGTCGCCGTTGCTCGCGGCGGGAATCAGGTCATAGTCGGCGCACAGATTGGTCAGCGTGGTCCAGTCCGGGGCGCCGCCGGCAGCGACGTCCAGACCGAGGGCCGTTCCCGTGTTCACGATGATGCTGTTGCGCAGCTCTCCGGCGAAGCCATTGCGCATCTCGTAGCCGGAGTTCGCCGCGTTCTCGCAGAAGCCCGCGCCGGCGCCCGTGCAGCAGTCGAACGGCGAGTCCGCTGCAAGGCACTCCGAGTTCCCCGGATACTCGGCTACGTAGCCGAGCTCCGCATTGCCGACGGCCGTCAGGTTGTACTGGAACCCGGCCGACACGGGCGTCGGAGCGGGATCCGCCGCGGGGGTCAGCAGCGTCGAGATCGACAAGCGCCCCGAGCCGAGGTTGCAGTCCCCGGCGCAGTCGTCGCCATCGGCCTCGGCGATCTGATCGCCCGACTCGGAGCCGTAGAGGCCCCCCGTGCTGGTGTCGCACGCCAGGTTGTTGCAGTCGCGCTCGTTGTAGTTACCCGTGATCGAAACGCCGAACTGGGTGACACCGCTGTAGCCCTGGTCCATGTCGAAACTGTCGTCGCCGATGTGGGAAACCACGAGGTGGTTCGTGTTGACGGTGCCGCCGAACCATTCGAAGCCGTCGTCGAAGTTGGCGTAGACCTCGTTGAACTCGAAGGTCGTGCCGTCACCGACGGCGCCCAGCGTGAAGCCGTTGAGCTCGTTCGAGGTGCCGATCTCGTCGCCGGCATGGCGCACTGAAACGAACCTGACGATGCCCGAGCTGTCGTGCGGCTCGACGCCGCCGTAGGTCGCGAACGCTTCCGGGAAGCCGGGAACGACGAGACCCTCGACGAGGTCATTGCCGGCGTCACCCGCGGCCGCGGTCGACGTACCGCCGGTGTTGGTCGGCGCGTTGCCGAGGATCACGACGCCACCCCACAGACCGACGTTCGCGTCTCCACCGGTGTCATCGTCGCTGCCGTCGATGCCATCGGGTCCGAGACCGGGGTCCGGGATGACCGGCGGCGTGAGCGGAGCCAGTGGCGCGAAGCGCGGGTCGTCGTCGTGGTAGGTCGGACTCGTGTCGACGACGCAGTTGCCGAGCGAGTCGTCGCCGGTCCCGAGAATCAGATCGGTTCCGATGCAGTCGTCGACCAGGGTCCCGGTGCCATTGGTTCCACAGGTACAGGGGAGGACGCCGGGCGTGGCCCCGGAGAGGGCCGGGTTGAAACCCGGATACGGATCTTCGAAGCCGTTGCCGTCGAAGTCGTCGGGGTGGAGGTCGCCGTTGTTGTCCACCGCCGCCGTCGTCATGATGATGACACCCGTGGGCGTGCCCTCACCCTGCCAATCGACCGTGCCGGACTGGGTCACGATGATCACGCCCGGCGTGCCGCCGATCTCTCCGGCTGCTACGCCTGCCGTGCGCGGATTGCCGCGCACCGTCGTGCCGGGAAGGATCGTGAGCTTGCCGCCGGCCGTGACGATCACCGGCTTGTCGAGAACGACCGTCTCCTCGCCGGGGCCGCCCCATTCGGAGTTGGCGTTGGCCGCCGTGAGGCAGATCTGCGGAATGCCGGAGCAGGTCTCCGCGTCCGTCAGGCTGAACCTGTAGTCGAGCGCGCTCGCGTTCCCGGCGTAGCTCAGTACGCCGAGGGCGAGAGCAGCAGCAATCGCGGAAGATTTCTTCTGCATTTTGTTGTGAAGCCCCTTGGTGGGTGATCGGTTTGTGTGTTGGGCGCCGAACGGGCTCGACGCCAACGGTTTCAGACTAAGCGGTCGCGCCAGACGGGTCTTTCGGTTTGCGGCCATTCATCGACGGTTTGCGGACATCTACCCGGCAAGCATTGGTGAACGATCCGTGACATTCCCGCAGCGCCGAATCCGAGCGATCCAGTCCGCGCGGATTCTTCACTTGGAGATGTGGCCGAGGCGCCACGCGAGTGGCGGGCTTCACGTGTTCTTCGCGGAGTTCATCGGATTGTCACGCAAGGCGGGGCTACGGGGACGCGGCGCGCTGGGAGACGCCCTCTCCCGTCAGAAGACGAACGAGTACGTGAGCTGGAAGGAATAGTCGCGACCGACCTTGAACGAGCGCTCCGCGACCTTTTCGTTCGTCTGGAGCGGGTCGTAGATGATCCGGCGCGTGCTGTCCGTGAGGTTCTTGGCGTAGAACTTGAAGGTCAATGCACTCGCGAGGCTGCCGTCCCGGCTGAGTGGACCGAGTGGCAGATCGAAGGGAAACGTCTGGCTGAGGATCAGATCGAGCGTATAGAAGGAGTCGATGTAGCGGTCGAGCGTGAGCGAGGTGACCCGCCCATCGGGGCCGATCGTGGCGGTGCCGGCGGCGTCGAGCAGATCGCTGATCGCGAAAGCGGCGAGTGTGACCTTCGAGCCCCAATCCGGCTGATCGAAGCTCAGATCGGCGTTGACGATCCACTCGGGCTGGCCGAACAGGCGACGGCTCGTCTCGAGTCGGGTGTACTTCTGGGTGTCTCCGGGCGCGGTCCGGAAGAACAGCTGCGCACGTGACAGCTCGGCGTCCGTGCGGTCCACCTCGGCGTTGATGTAAGTGAAGTTGCTGCCGAGCGAGAAGTACTCGAGCAGCTCGGGACCGAAGAATCCGAGGTTCTTGCGCGCTTCGAGCTCGATCCCCCAGAGCTGTGCCGTGTTCGGGTTGTTGAAGAAGGTCCGCCAGAGCGCGCCAGCCTCGGCATTGATCGGATTCCGGACGACAATGCTCTCGATCGGACGTTCGATGGTCTTGTAGAAGGCGCTGAAGGCGGCGAGATCCCCGAGCTCCCCCCAGGTGTATTCCGCGCGCGCGTCGTAGCTGGTGACATCCGAAAGCGTGAGCTGCGGATTCCCGACGATGAGGTCGTCGGTGCCGAGCTCGACGGAGGCATAGAAGCCCATCTCCCGGAACGAAGGCCGTGCGACGGTCTGCGAGAAGGCCCCGCGCAGGCTGAGGCCCTCGAGCGGCCGATAGGCGAACCCGGCGGCCGGGAGGAACTTCAGCTTGTCGATCTTGCCGTTGAGCAGCAGCGCGAAGGGGGAGCGGTCGGACGCGTCCGCCGGATTCCACAGATCGACGCACTGGAGTGTGGGATCGGGAACGTTGCCGGACTGGTCCCGGCAGGGGCCGATGGGAACGTCGATGCCGAGCAGCTGATCATTGTAGGTGGCATTCGGGTCGATGCGGTCGACCTCACCGCGGTAGGGGTTGTCGAGCCGGTCGAAGAGGACGTATGCATCTGGGAACGTGGCCGGCGCGCCGAGCCGGTTGCCCCCGGTGAAGGGCTGGTTGTTCGATTCGATCAGGATGTCTTCCAGGCGCATCCCGCCGAGCAGGTCCAACTTTTCCCAGAGAGTGGCCTTCAGTCCGACGTTTCCGGCCTGGATCTCGCGTTTGGAATCGTTGGTTCCCTCGCGTGTGTTGCCCGCGATCGTGCTGAAGATCACGCCGCCCAGCTCCTCGGGCGTCGCACCGGTGAGGACGAAGTCGGAGAGACCGCCCAGCGAGGGGTTCTCGAGAAAGTTCGACTTGACGTCGCGGGTCGCGTTCTCGAACCAGCCGCCGCTGCTGACCTTCAGCGTGAGCGGATCGAGCAGCGCGACCTCGTACTCCAGATCGAACCGACCGAAGTACGCGTCCTCGTGGATGTCGTTGTCGCTGGAGAGCAGGCCGCCGCCGTTGGTCGCGAACGCTCCCGTCGCGCCGGGCACGCCGGCCGCGATCTCGTCGGCGTTGCGGATGGCGTCTACGGTCACCGGAAATGTGGTCGGAACCACGAATCCGGGCGAAATCTCGTTGTCGGGCTCGAAGAAGATGCGAGCGCCGAGGGCCGTCTCGGTCTGCGTGGTCATCGCCTTGTTCGTCGCCCAGCTGAAGTGCAGGCCCTCGAGAGCCTCGAACTGGTGATCGCCGTTCAGCTGGTACACCGTGAGGTCGCGCTCGACGTCGAAGGAGCGACTGGAGTAGAAGTTCGAGAACCAGAGCGGGCCGAAGCGGGCGCTCTGGCCGTCCGGCGAGCCTTCCCGCACGTCGGCGAACCAGGAGCCGAGCGTGGCGCAGACGGGATTGCAGGTGCGTCCATCGGCGGTGAAGAGTTGGGGGTCGACCCGGCCTTCCGAGGCTTGAAACTGGGCTGCGGGTCCGTAGTCGAAGCCCGGCAGGTAGCCGTTTTGCCGCTGATCGACGGCCGTCTGCTTGTTTTGCGTGTAGAAGATCGAGCCGTCGAGCCGGTGGTTGCCGTCTTCGTCGAGATCGATTCCGAGGCCGCCGTAGCCCGTCACCTGCTCCGTGCGCTCGCTGATCGTCTCGTCGAACCGGCCGTTGGTCAGATCGAGGTCGCCGAAGGCGGCCCCCCCCGAGCGGGTGACCGTCTCCAGTGACGGGATGCCTTCGTTCAGGAACTCGGGCCGTCGCGGCTCGCTCCCCTCCACGAAGCCCTCCGCCGTGTCGTAGTCGAGATCCCAGTTGCCGAGCGCCTTCCAGCGGATCTCGCGTCCCGCGAACTCGGTGCGCCCACCGATCCCCCCGCCGGCCTCCCCTTTGATCGTATGGGCAGCGTTCGTCTCCGTGCCGACGGGAGACCCGCTGTTGAGTTCGAGGAACTGGTTGATCGCGTTCTCGTTGAACCCGGTCTTGCCCTTGACGCTCACCTCGATCTCTTGGGGGTAGTCGTGCGTGAGGATGTTGATCGAGCCCGCGGAGGAGTTGCTCGGCAGATCCGGGCCGAAGGTCTTCGCGACGACGAGATTGCTCACGATCTCGGAAGGGAAGAGGTCGAGCTGGACCGATTGCTTGTCGGGATCCGGGCTCGGAATGGGGGCCGAGTTGTAGAGCGTGCTGCTGTAGCGATCCTCGAGCCCCCGGATGATCGCGAACTGACCTTCCACGACGTTGACGCCGGCGACGTACTTGAGCGCATCGGCGACGTCGGAAGCGGCGAACTTGGAGAACTCCTCCGCGCTCAGCGTGTTGATCAGCTCGTCCGACTCCGCCCGCGAGGCCTCGAGCGCTTCGACCCTCGCGCCGAGCACCACGAACTCCTCGACGTCGGGGATCTCCGCGAGCTCCGGCTCGCTCGTCCCCTCGGATACCTCCTCGGGCGTCTCCTCGGATAGCGGGGGCAGCTGGAAATCCGCGCGATCGAGCTGGTCCGGCTTCACCGTGAAGTTCATCAGGGTGGAAGCCTGATAGCCCGACTTGCTGAAGCCGAGGGTGTAGCTGCCGGCCGGAACGGACTCGAACTCGAACGCTCCGTTCGGATCGCTGATCTGGACGTCGCGCCGCGCCGGGGCGCCGTCCGCAGGCGTGGGCCAGATCAGCGTGACCGTTGCGTACCCGACCGGTGAGCCTTTTTTGCTGTCGAAGACCTGACCGCGGATGGTGCCCTTCCATTCCGGCGCCTCGTCTTGAGCCTGGGCGCCCGACCCGAGCAGGCCGAGGACGAGGATCGACGACAGGACTCGGCGAAGGAAGCGCGCCGGGTGCAGAAGACCGGGCATCGAGGGGACCCCGCGGCTCGGAATTTCGAGCGCTTTGCGAGTGTGGCGATCCCACCGGCCGACGCCGTCACGATGCGATGACGAGAGCGTGAAGAATCCGGAGTCGACGGCGGCTCGACGAGCTGCGAACGGGCTCGTCGACACGCGCCGCCGGGGTCACTGCAGAGCAAACGTCTGCGTCTGCTGCAGCTGCCCCAGCTGTTCCTTCCGAAGCCGCTGCTCCTCCACGAACTTGAGGTAGCTCCGGGCGGCACCGCCGACCTTCGCGTCGGTCGAAGCCGCGCGGAACGCGCGTTCGGCGTCGTCGAGCTTATTTGAGCCCAGCTGAGCCACGCCGATCAGGAGCTGCACCGACCCGCGCTGCTCCGGCTTCGACTTGGCGAGCGCCTTCTCGAGCACCTCGAGTGCAGCGTCGAAGCGCTCGCGCTGCAGGTGCATCTGGCCGAGCAGCATGTACATCTCGCCATCCGGCGCGAGCTCGCCGGCCTTGGCGAGCGGCTCGAGCGCGAGGTCGAGCTCGCGGGCGGCAATAAAGCAATTTGACATCATCCGATAGGAATCGGCGTCCGCCTTCACGACGCCCGCGGAGATCGCCTGCTCGATTTCCTGTGCGCACTGGAAGGGCAGGTCGCGCACGAACAGCAGGCGCGCGAGCTGGCGGAAATCCCGGTCATCGTTCAGGAGCTCGGCCTCGTGTGCGAGCCGCAACGTCGCCAGGGCCTTCGCATCCTGCTTCAGGTGGTTCTGCACCGCAGCGAGCTGGACCCAGTACTGCTTCTTGTTGGGCGAGATGCTGATCAGGCGCTCCAGATTCGCCGCCACGTTCGGGTAGTCCTGAAGCTGGATCCCGATCGCCACGAGCAGCTGCACCCAGCTCTCTCGCGGAGTCTCCGTCATCCCGACGGCGATCTTGGCGGGCTCGAGGGCTGCGTCGAACTTCTCCTGCTGCACCAGGATCATCGCCTTCAAGAAGTAGGCGTCGGGCTTCGGAGTCTCTTCGCTCGCAAACCAGGCGTTGATCAGCTCGAGCGCGGAATCGTAATTACCGAGCTGCGTGTAGAGCTGCGCGAGCGAGTAGGTCGTCTGCTGCTCGGCGAAGCGGTCCAGCGCGTGCTGGGCGAGCGCCTGCTGGAGCTCCTCCGCGGCGGCTTCACTCCTTCCCTTCGAAACGAAGATGTAGCCGCGGAAGCGGTGGATCTGCGCGATCTCCGGCGGGCGCAGCCTCCGGCGCTGCGCGAGCTCGTCGACGATCGCGAGCGCCTCGTCGAAGCGGTCGCTCTCGAAGAGCTCGATCGCCTTGCCGAGCTTCTCAGCCACTTGCCGGTTCAAGCCGACGGCGCGCTCGTCCGGCTCTGCGTCGCCCTTGCCGTTTTTCTCGCGCTTCGCTCCGGCGCCGGCGGCCGCGACGACGACCGCGAAACACAGGAGCATCGCGAAGCTGCGTCTCGCGACACGGGAGAGTTTCATCGAACGGGTCATTGGCCTATCCCTCCATCCGGAAACGAAGTACCACCTGGACGCCGGGAGCCTCCACCGGCTTCCCCTCCGCCAACTGAGGCTGGTATTTCCACTTGTTCACGGCCGTGATCGCGGCGCGCTCGAACACCGGGTTGCTCGACTTGACGACCGCCGCGTCCTTGATCGAGCCGGCCGTCGAGATCGTGAAGCGGACCTGCACCCAGCCTTCGAGACCGCGCCGCGCCGCCTGCGCCGGGTACTGCGGCTCGACCCGCACGAGCGGCAGGGGATCGCGGTCGGCGAGGCCCGAGCTGAGCGCGAGCACGCCGCGCCCCGTGCCGTCGCCGCCCGCTCCGGCCGCAGACCCGAAATCGGCGCCGAGGCCTGCGGCGATCGCTTGCACGTCGAGCCCGAGATCCAAACCTTCCTCCTTGGCGACGGCCAGCGTCGGGGTCACCAGGGCCTGCTGCGGCTTGTCCCGCTGCGGCTTCTCGCGTTTCTTCTCCTCGATCTCGATCTCGCGGCGCAGCCGCACGAACTCGATCTTCGAGATCGCCGTGGCCTCCCCGACCTCGCTCCGCGCGTGCGTCAGCGCTCGCAGCGACGCGAAGAGCCCTGCGGTGATCAGGGCCGAGAGCAGCGCAGCGATCGGAAGTCGGAATCGCGACACGGGTCATTGCCCCCCCGTGCTTCCGGCACCGACCGCGACTTCCTTGATGCCTCCCAGCGCAACCTCGTCCATCACCTGGGCGAGCAGTCCGGTTTTCGCCGACTTGTCGGCGATCACGATCACGGTGTCCTCGGGTCGTTCGATGTGCAGACGCTCGATCAGCGGCCTCACCTCGCGCAGATCGACCTGGCGCCGGTCCATCCAGACCTCTCCGTTGGGGCGGATCGCGATCAGGATGTTTCCGCTCGCCTCTTGCACGGCCGTCACCGCTTCGGGACGGCTGACGGTGATGCCGGCCTCGCGCACGAACGAGGTGGTGATGATGAAGAAGATCAGCAGGTTGAGGACGAAGTCGAGCATCGGCGCGAGGTCGATGCCGTGCTCCTCTCCAGTGTGATCAACGTGGCGCCGTGAGCGCATGCTTCATCTCGATGAGGTTCCGAAAGAAACGTTCTCGACGCCGCCCTGCCGCACCTGGTCGATGACCTGGACGAGCAGGCCCGTCTCCGCGCTCTGGTCGGCGGTCACCATCACGCCCCATTCGGGCTTCTGCGCGTGCAGGCGCTCGACGTTGGCGCGCACGGCGCGGACGTCGACCACGCGGTTGTCGACCAGGATCTCGCCGCTCTGCTTGACGACGACGGAGATGCTGCCGGTGTCCTTGCCGGTGGCGGGGCCGCCGGCGGCGCCACCGTGGCGCGCCACGTCGATTCCGAGCTCCTTCACGAAGACGGCGGTGATGATGAAGAAGATCAGGAGATTGAGGACGAAATCGAGCATCGGGGCGAGATCGATTCCCGTCGAATCCGTCGTGTCGAAGTGTCGCCGTAGGCGCACGTCAGTAGCCGAGCTTGTCGGCCAGGAGCTCGGTCTCCAGCCGGGTGCGCGATTGAAAGTAGTAGACGGGATACAGCCCGGTGATGCTCACGGCGAGGCCGGTGAGCGTGCAGATCATTGCGTGCGACACGCCGCTGGCCATCGCGCGGGCGTCCGCCGAGCCGCGCAGCGCCATCGAGTCGAACACCTCGAGCATGCCGCTCACCGTGCCCACCAGGCCGAGCAGGGGCGAGAGCGGCACCAGCACCCGCAGCAACAGGAGATTCGCGCTCATCGCGGTATGGACGCGCGAAATCATGGCCCGGCGGATCTGCCGCGCGCACCAGGATCTGTGCTCGTCGCGCGCTTGCCAGCTCGCCGTCGTCTCCCGCGCCTGCTGGGGTAGGACCTTTGAAAAGTACCAGAGGCGCTCGATCACGAGCGTCCACATCACGAAGCCGCACACGAAGATCCAGAAGACGAAGGGGCCACCTTCGTCCACGAGATCCGCGACCGCGGCCGCCGGCCACAGCAACCATTCGAGCGACGCCTCAAACACCCGGCGCGCCCTCGCGGCGGCGCCCGCCGAGCAGGCCGCCTGCGTCGCGGTCGCGATTCCGCTCGAGACTCTCTGCGAGCAGCCCCGTGCTCTGCTCGTCGAGGATCTGAACGACCTGGCGCGACATCGACGCGAGCCCGGCGTTGATGAAGAGCAGCGGCACGGCGATGCCGAGGCCGAGCACGGTCGCGATCATGGCCTGACCGATGCCGTTGGCCATCAGCCGCGGATCGCTCGAGCCGGACTCGGTGATGCTCTGGAAGGTGATGATCATGCCGATGACGGTGCCGATCAGTCCGAGCAGCGGACCGGCTGCAACGGCCAGCCTCAGGAACGCCTGGAAACGCTCGAGCCGCGGCACTTCGCGCAGCACGGCCTCCGAGATCCGGAGCTCCACGACCTCGGCATCCTCCTCGATGCTCGCCGGATCGGCCTGGATGGAGGTCAGCACGCGACCCAGCGGATTGTCGGCGCGGGGATGGTCGAGATCGGAGAGCTGGCGCCGGACCGCCATGCGCGTCCGGATCAGGAAGAACGCCTGGTAGAGCGAGAGCGCGGCGCCGGTCACGCCGACCGCGATGATCACGTAGCCGACCGCCTCGCCCTTCTCGATGCGCTCCATCACGCTCGGGCGCTGCACGATCATCGAGAGCAGCACACCCCGCGACGGATCGACCGCCGCCTCGACATGGCCGCTGCGCGCGGCCTGGAGCTCGCTCGCAAACCGCGTGAGATCGGCGGACGGCTGGCGAGAGAGCACGCCGAGGGTGCCGACGCTCGGCAGATAGTTGAGATAGCGGCCGTCCGACACCGCGAGGAAGCCACCGATGCGGACGACCTCGGCCTGCTTCGGGGTGCCGTCGGCCTCGACGATCGTGGTGTCGAAGCGGACCACCTGGCCGCTCTCGGTCATCTCGCGCTGGATCTCGAACCACAGCCTCTCGAGCTGCTCGATCGAGGGCAGCGCCTTGGCCTTGCCCAGACTCGCGAAGAACTCGTCACGATTGGGGTACTGCGCGCTGATCAGCGAGTTGTACAGGATCGACGAACCGTCGCCCGCGACCTGACGCACCACGCCGAAGAGCTCTCCGAGGGTGCCGAGCCGCTGCGTCATCAGCTCCTCGAGCCGCGCGAGCTCGACCTCGTTTGCGTCGAACTTCTCGGAGAGCTGTCTGCTGTGCGCCTCCGCCGCGTCCCGTGCGCGCTGCGCCTGGGTGAGCACCTCGGCCTGCTTCTCCTTCTTGGCGAGGAACTCCTTCTCGCGAGTCGCATTCAGCTGCGCCTGGACGGTGCGGGCGTTGCGGGTCTGCTCGAGCAGCGCGTCCAGGCTGTCGACAGCGAAGGCGCTCCGCACATCCACGAGCGTCGCGGCCAGCGCGAAGACGATGATCCTGATGCGGGCACGCGTCACGACTTTGCTTCCTTCGGGGCCGACACGGGTACGATCAGCATCTCGGGTGCGCGCAGCTT
>Ga0210377_10003848_pt1 | contig 12786 bp, 16 predicted proteins | sample PLM4_65_b1redo_FD_155480 | JGI IMG/M metagenome (GOLD analysis project Ga0210377, IMG submission 155480) | Groundwater sediment microbial communities from an aquifer in East River, Colorado, USA - PLM4_65_b1 redo | ecosystem: Environmental > Terrestrial > Soil > Riparian zone | place: USA: East... | reverse complement strand
GCCGACCGGCGCAAGCTGGGCCACCCGCCCGTGGACAGCGCGTGGCAGCTTCCGGGCGAATTTGTGATCGACACCAAGGGAATCATCCAACTGGCGTATCGCTACAATTTCTGCGAAGATTGGCCCGATCACCGGGTGCTGGTGGCGGCGCTGAGGAAGGCGTCGGGGGAGCTTTGATCCTATGCGACGGCTGAACTCAGGAGGGCAATAGCATGAGCGCAGTTATCCCTACCGTTGAGTCGCTGGCAGCGTTAGCGCGGCAACTGCCCCCGTCAGATCGCGCCCGGCTGATCGAACAGGTCGCGGCCTCGCTGACGGAAGAGTCAAGCGCCGCCCAAACCCCGCGCCGGGTATCATATGGCGCGCTGGCTGATCTCAATTTGGATGTTTCAGAACAGGATATCGCAGAGGCGCGAAGGGACATGCTCGCTAACTTTCCGCGTGAGGAGATTGCCTAATCGTTCACGGTTGTGTACGACACCCAGGGGTTTCTGGTGCTGCTGGCATGAGTCATTCCGCTAATGAAGCGAGAGGGAATGCCAAATTTATGGTCTCTAAAATTATACGATAGCGAAGATTTCGAGAGGTAACTATCATGGACGTGGTTGGCATAATCTTCGGAGTAATTTCCCTTTTGGCCTCGTATGTTTTCTATGTAATGGCAACCCGTGATCTTAAGAAGGAGGCATCTGAATTAAGGCATCTTAGTAATCTTATGCTCTTGGGGATGGCCAAACAGGGTTGGATTCGGCTCAACTGGGATAAAACAGGTGAGAAAATAATCGGCTTTGAGAACGTAATCAATGTGGGTGTTGGTGAATTACGTATGCAAGGGCACCTTGCTGCCGTTAAGATTACCCCACACCAAGAAGAAAATAGCGAACCGTCTGAGGGGGAATAGGATACAAGGGGGGAAGTGTTTGATCGCCCCTCAACCAAGAACTACCACTTTCTAAACAAGTTTTGAGGAGTGAGGTAGCACATGACCGAAATGACTCTGATCGATGCCCTGCGCGAGGCGATGGACGAAGAGTTGGCCCGCGACGAGCGCGTGTTTATCACCGGGGAAGATGTCGGGCCGCGCGGCGGGGTGTTCCGGGCCACGATGGGCCTCTACGACAAATACGGCCCGGCCCGTATTATCGACTCGCCGCTGGCGGAGTTAAGCATCGTCGCCATCGGCATCGGCGCGGCGCTGGCCGGGATGCGCCCGATCTGCGAAATCCAGTTCGCCGACTTCATCCACCCGGCCTTCAACCAGATCGTCAGCGAGGCGGCGCGGATTTACTACCGCTCCAACGGCGATTGGACCGTGCCGATGACTATTCGCTCGCCGTATGGCGGCGGGATCGGCGGCGGGCTGTATCACAGCCAGAGCGTCGAGGCGTTTTACGCGCACGTGCCGGGGCTGAAAGTGGTCATCCCCTCCAACCCGGCGGACGCGAAGGGGCTGCTGAAATCGGCGGTGCGCGACCCCAACCCGGTCATGTTCTTTGAGCCGAAGAAGGGATACCGCCTGATCAAGGGCGACGTGCCTGAAGGCGAATACACCACGCCTATCGGGCCGGCGGCGGTGACGCGGCAGGGCACGGACGTGACCGTGTACGCTTACGGCATGATGCACTTCTACGCATCGCAAGCCGCCGAGACGGTGGCGCAAGAGGGGATCAGCGTGGAACTGGTGGACATCCGAACGCTCAAACCGTTAGACAAAGCGACGATCCTCAGTTCGTTCAAAAAGACGGGCAAGGCGCTGATCGTCTACGAGGACAATTTGTTTCTGGGGTATGGCGCGGAGATCGCCGCCATTCTCAGTGACGAAGGCTTTGATTACATGGACGCGCCGATCAAGCGGCTGGCCGGGCCGGACGTTCCCGGTGTGCCGTTCAGCCACCCGATGCAGGATTTGTTCATGCCCGGCCCGGAGAAGATCGCGGCGGCGATGCGGGAGCTGGCGGCGTACTGAAAATTTCAGATTTCAGATTTGGATCGGTGGGGTTGGCTGGCATTGAGAAGAGGGGCAGATAGCATGGGCGGAGAAATCAAGCTGGAGACACAGAAGAACGACAACCGGATGCTGTGGATCGTGTTGGGGGTGGCGGCGCTGTGCGTTTGCCTCGCGGCGTTCGCGGTGGTCGCTGTAGCGGGGGCGTTCATCTATCTCAATTCGGGCGCGGCGTCTACTGGGCTTGTGGGGTTTGCCAGCCCCGCGACCGAATCCGCCTTCCCAGACAGCGGGGACGAGGTCGGCGTAACGATGGACATCCCGGACTTAGGCACAGACCACGTCGATACTGGCTCGTATGTCAATTACAACAGCAACCCGCCCACGTCTGGCCCGCATTATGGGCAATCGCTATCAGCCGGGTTTTATGAGGACGTGGTGGAAGACGGGCATATTGTTCACAGCATGGAGCATGGCTACGTGGTCATCTGGTACAACTGTGATGGCGTCAACAATCAAGCATGCGATGATCTCAAGAGCCAGATTGAGACAATCATCACCGACCACAACACCTACAAGCTAATCGGCATGGATCGCACCGGCGGCATGGATCATCTGATCGCTTTGACCAGTTGGGGCAAGCTGGCCTATTTGGACAAGTTCGACGAGGCGTTCATCAACGACTTCATCGACGCGAACCAGAACAAGTCGCCGGAGCCGGGCGGAAGCTAGACAAGCCAAAAGCACAGGAATAGCAATGTACTCTGTCGAAGAACGCAAACGGGTGATTGAATCGTATGGAAAAGCGTATGACGCGTTGATGGAAGGACTCAAGGCCTTCCCGCGCGAGATGTGGACATTCAAGCCCGCGACGGGCTGGAGCATCCACGAGATATTGATCCACATCACCGACAGCGAGGCTAACAGCTACGTTCGCTGCCGCCGGTTTATCGCCGAGCCGGGCAGCGGGGTGTATGGCTACGACACCGATAGCTGGGCGGACAACACAAAGTATGCCACGCAGGACGCCGACGACGCCATCGAGTTGTTCAAGGCTCTGCGGCGCGGGAGCTACAACCTGATCAAGACGCTGCCGGACAGCGTGTGGGCCAACACCGTCGAGCATTCGGAAAGCGGCACGATGGGGATGGACACATGGCTGGATATTTACGAAAGGCACATCGGCGATCATCTGGCGCAGATGCGCGAGGTATATGAAGAGTGGCAGAAGTCGAAATAGGCAAAGCATTGTGATCTGGGCGCTCTTTGTGGTTTAATAACTCATCCTATCTACAGACTGCCGTTGCTGTAGTTACTGCCGTTACTGGTCACTCAGCACTTTTTTGAGGAGTCAGCGATGTCAACACAGGTCGTGATGCCACAGCTTGGCGAGAGCGTGGTCGAGGGGACGGTCGGCAAGTGGCTCAAAAAGGTGGGGGACAGCGTCAAAGAGCTGGAGCCGCTGCTTGAAGTCGAGAGCGACAAGGTCAACACCGAGATTCCATCGCCAGCGGGCGGGACGGTGCTGGCGTTATATATCGAAGAAGGGACGACGGTCAACGCCGGGACGGTATTGGCGCTGATCGGGCAGCCGGGCGAAGCGGTCGGCGACGCTCCCGCGCCCGCCTCGGCGCATGGCCACAAGGAAGAAGCCGTATCCCTGCCGATGGCCGCGCCGGTCAGCGCCCCCACGATGGCCCCCGCCGGGAAGCCTGCCAACGGCGGCAACGGCGCGCCGCGTCTCTCGCCGGTGGTGGCGAACATGGTCGCCGAGCATGGAATTGACGCAAGCCAGATTCAAGGGACGGGGCAAGGCGGGCGCGTCACCCGCAAGGATGTGGAAGCCTTTCTCGCGGGCGGCGGGGCGACATCCGCGCCAGCCAAAACTGATCTGCCGCCGTGGGAACAACCGGGCAGCGGCGACTTGTTCAAGCCGACCGATGATCTCTACAAGGGAACGGGCTCGACTGCGCCCTCCCCCGCCCCGGCGGATCACCAGCATAAAGCCCCGCCCGCCGCTGGCAAGCCCGGCGAGGTGGTTCAGCTTTCGACCATGCGCAAGCGCATCGCCGAGCATATGGTGATGAGCAAGCTCAAAACCGCGCCGCACGTCACGACGGTGTTTGAAGCCGATATGAGCGCGGTCACGGCTCACCGAGAAGCCAACAAAGCGGATTACGCCGAACGCGGCGTCAACCTGACCTTCACCGCCTACTTCGTGATGGTGACCGCCCGCGCCCTGCGCGCCCACCCGATGGTCAACAGCCAGTGGACGGACGAGGGCATTCTGCTGAAACCCGAAGTCAATGTCGGGATGGCGGTGGCGATTGACGATGGGCTGATTGTGCCGGTGATCAAGAAGGCCGACGAATTATCGCTGGCGGGGCTGGCGCGGACGATCAACGATCTGGCGGCGCGGGCGCGTTCCAGCGCGCTCAAGCCCGATGAAGTGCAGGGCGGCACGTTCACCATCACCAATCATGGGGTGAGCGGCAGCCTGTTCGCCACGCCGATCATTAACCAGCCGCAGACCGGCATCCTTGGCGTGGGGGCGATGCAGAAGCGGGTGATGGTTCTGGAAGGCGACATGATCGCCATCCGCCCGATGGTGTACATCTCGCTAACCTTTGATCACCGTGTGCTGGACGGCGCGTCGGCGGATTTCTTCGTCGCCGAGATCAAGAAGCAGTTGGAAGGTTGGAAAGAGTAGTATTGAGGCATTAGAAATGCCTAGGGGACAGACCAGCGTGTCCGCCCCTTTATTTCGGGAGATACTACAATGTCCATTGAAACAGTTTGCCTGATATTCCTCCTCGTGATGGTCATTATCACGTTTGGCACAGCCTTTTATTTGGATCGGCGGCGCAAAGCGCATGGCAATCTTTTGCTCGGCAAGCCAACAGTGGCTATGCGCGTGATCGCGATCATCATCGGGCTGATTCTTTCGGCATTTGCCGTTGTTATGCTGTTACTTGGCAATATGATTTTTCCAGTCATCGGGTTACTGGGCATCGCCTGCATTCTCTATGGATTTGGCGCGGACGATCTTTTGAGGGCCATAGAAAACGTTGGCGGTTCGGACAAAGAGCCAAACTTCAAGGAGTAACTTCGGGGGGATACCTCTATGACAACGGTTTCAAACAAGTATCAAGTGTTGATCAACGTCAGTCCTGAAGCCGCCTTCGACACCGTTTCGGATATGGCGCGGCACGCCGAATGGAATGACGACCTCGTGATCGAGGCGCTGACCGAAGGCCCGCCGCGCCTCGGCAGTCAATACCGTTCGTGGGGATGGAACAGCAAGAAAAGCGGCCCGCCCAACGACATCGAAGTGACAGGGTTTGAGCGCCCGACGCGATTCGCGTTTATGGCCAAAGACCCCGCGTTTGGCAAAGTGTCGCACGAATTCACATTCAAGGCTGAGGGCGGCGGGACGCTCATCGAGCGCACGACAACCGCCAATTGGGGGACGCTGTTTGTGTTGTTCTGGCGTGTGGCGGGCGAGCCGCTGATCGCCCGGCCACGGATGAGCCAATCGCTGGGGGCGCTCAAGAAGCAGTTGGAGGCCCGCCAGGGGTAGCGCCATGCCGTGAGCGTATTTAAAGTGGGGCGCAGCGGGCGAGTTATTGGCAAGGAGACGTTCGATGGACACCATTGTAAAAGAGATCACGCCTTCAACCATGTTTGCCGCCAGCTACGAGCACTTTGTTGCCTATGAATTGCACTGCGCGTCCGCCCCAAACGGCGAAACGCACGACACGCCGGAACTAGCATGGGGAATCAGCGGCGTTCTAAGCCCCTACATGAACAGCGTTGTGAGAACCCATCTTAATCCAGAAGACGATATTGACTCAATCATCGATACTGTTATTGACCATGCCAAAAGAAGATCGACGCCGATGGGGTGGTTTCTTGTGCCGGGCTCTACCCCAGCCGACATGGGCCCAAAGCTTGAAGCGCACGGATTCAAATTTGACGGAGACAACCCCGGCATGTGTGTTGATCTTCATGCATTGCCAGAGAGCTCTCCAACTTCAGCCAATCTCAGAATAGCCGAAGCGCTGGACTTGGCGACTCTGGAAGATTGGATAAAGGCTTGGGGCGATAGTTACAATTCGACACCCGCCAAGCGCCAGAGCCGTTTCGATTTTCGCGCCAGTCAGGGTCTGGACACCAAATCGCGCTATCGGTCGTATGTGGCCTATCTGGACGACCAACCTGTGGCGACCTCAGAACTTTTTCTTGGCGCGGGTGTCGCCGCCATCGTGTGGGTAGGGACAGCGCCTTCAGCGCGCGGTCAAGGGATCGGCGCGGCTATCACCTTGGCGCCGCTGCTTGAGGCCCGCCGCCTTGGGTATCGTATTGGCGCGCTGACAGCTTCGACTTCAGGATACCCAGTTTATCAGCGACTTGGTTTTCAGGAATACTGCCGGTTTGATGGCTATTTTTGGGAACCCGCAGACCATTAATGCCCATGCCCGGCCCACAGATCAGAATCGCAACCATTGAAGAAGCTGAATCGATTGCCGCCGTTTTGCGGGAGGCTTTCATGGAATTTGAGCCAGCTTACACGCCAGAAGCGTTCGCAGCCACCACGCCCACCAGCGACCAACCGCGCGCTCGCTGGGATGAAGGCCGGTGTGGGTCGCCCTCGCCGATGGGCCATCGTCTTTGGCTCAGGCGATCAAGTAGCGGTTGGAGAACTGGAAAGGGTGAAAACAGCGTTGAGCGCCGAGTGGGCGCGGTTGTCCGCGCCCTTTTGCTGCCCGCTGTCTTTTCTGCTGTTACTGCTGTTACTGTCGTTACTGGTCACTCGTCACTGTCTTTTCGCCAGCGCAAAAAGCATGGACGCCTATAATAGAAGCGCAAGGGCCACCACAGGAGAGCGCAATGCCAACCACAGCAGGAGCTTCGTCCATGAAACTTGACGTCACCTTGCACGATCTCGCCGCCATCCGCGAATTTGTCAAAGCGGGGGCGATCAAGGCCAAGCTAAACGCCGAGAAAGTCCACGAAGTCATTATCGCCGTCGATGAGGCGGTGACCAATATCATTGTGCATGGCTACAAGCGCAAGACCGGGCCGCTCGAAATTGAGGTCACGGCCCACAAAAAGATGTTTAACATCAACCTGCGCGATCAGGCCCCGTCCTTTAACCCGCTGATGTTCCCCCCGCCAGACATCACCCTGCCGATTGACAAGCGCCCCATCGGCGGGATGGGCGTGTACCTGATCATGCGCGCGATGGACAAAGTGGATCACCGAACGCTGCCGGGTGGCGGCAATGAATTGATTTTGACCGTCAAACTCTAGGAGATCAACGTGGATATTGTCCTATCGAAGGTCGTGGGCCGCGTCCCCGTGACGATTGTCCGGCTGGCCGGGTCGCTGGATGGCTCGACGTATGATGACCTTGTCAACGTCGGCATTGAAGCCGAAGCGGCGGGCGCGACTGACCTGTTGTTGGACATGCGCAAGCTGGAATTTATGAGCAGCGCGGGCATGGTCGCCCTGCAAATGCTGGTCCGCCTGATGGGCGGCGAGTCCACCCCGCCCGGCGGCGGGATCGCCGCCAATCGCACCGTCCTCGTCGGACGCAACACGGGCGAGCTGGCCCACCTGCGCCTGCTTGGCCCGACGCCCGATGTGCTGCGCGTGCTTGAAGTGGCTGGCCTGAAGGACTATTTCGCAATCTACACCGACGAAGCCGATGCGATAGCGTCGTTCTAAAGCCTGCATTGCGCTGCGGTCAATGAAGCAGATAATGAGTCAGGGGCAGGTCTCAGAGGGTGTTGAAAAACCCCACCCAGCGACCAAAATTGCCCGACAAGTTGGGTTGCCCTCCCCTTGCAAGGGGAGGGATAACCGAGCGTAGCGAGGTTTGGGTGGGGTTATGCGCCGCAACCCGATCTTTTTCAACACCCTCTGAGACCTGCCCCTACGGTTTTTTGCCACGAAGCGCGACTATTAGCTCGACTGTGGTTGGGCCTGCTGGGTGACAAACGTCCCGCGCCGCAATTCGATCAGCGCCTGCTCGATCTCCTCGACGGTGTTCATCACGAACGGCCCATACGGGACAATCGGCTCGCCAAACGGAGCGCCCGCGATCAGCAAGAAGCGCCCGCCTGTTTCACTGGTTGCCTGAATTTCGTCCCCGTCGCCAAAGACTGCCAGATGCGTCGCCTCGACTTTTTCGGCCTCTGCGCCAAATTGGAGGCTGCCTTCAAACACATACGCCAGCGCGGTATGGCCTTCGGCCACCGGATGCCTGAATGACGCGCCAGCTTCAAGGCGAATATCCATGTAAATCGGGTTGGCGGCGATCTCCGTCACCGGGCCGGATATTTCCTGCGCCTCCCCCGCGATCACGCGGATGGTCACGCCGTCCTGCTCCACCAGCGGAATGGTCTCAGCGGGCGCTTCCTGATAGCGCGGCTCGCTCATCTTTAGCGCGGCGGGCAGATTGACCCATAGCTGAAAGCCGCTAACCGCCCCATCCGGGCCGCGACGCGGCATTTCTTCGTGCATGATGCCGCGCCCGCTGGTCATCCACTGCACATCGCCCGGCCCGATCAGCCCGGTGTTGCCGAGGCTGTCGCGGTGGTGGGTTGAGCCTTGCAGCATATAGGTGACGGTCTCAATGCCCCGGTGGGGGTGCATGGGGAAGCCGCTGATCGGGCCTTCCAGCGGGTCTTGAAAACTGAAATGGTCGAGCAGCAGGAACGGGTCATGTTCGTTGGCGCGCTGCGGGGCAATGGAACGCCGCAGCCGCACGCCCGCCCCTTCGATCACGGTTTGCGGCTCAATCAGACGGGAAATAACGCGAAGCGTCATGGCGCTTGTCAACCTCTTTTGGCGAGAATAAAACTCGCCTCAAAGTATAGCGCGCTCGCCAGCCATTATCTGTAAGGCTGATGTTAGAATCTGGCCTCCAACCCATCGCCGCCGCCTATCATGCAAGGCCAACTAAGTAGATCGCGGTTCATTATTAGACATTGATTCTTCATCCCATCCCGCTTTGCCCTCTCCCATTGGGAGAGGGATGTCGAGGCGCGGCCTCTACAGGGTGAGGTAATGTCGCGCGGATAGTTAAATCTTGAACCAGCAGTTACTTAGGCGGGCCAGCAACTTACAGCAGATCAACCGAACCCACCAGCGAGTCGCCGCCATCGACGTTCCAGATCGCTCCGGTCACGAAATCGTTTTCGATCAGACCGAGAACCGCCTGCGCCACATTCTCCGGCGATCCTGTCCGGCGCAGCGGCAGAACGTCGCCCAGCGTTTCCCAGCGCTCATCCGGCATGCCATCGGGTTTGAGCGTTGGCCCCGGCACAACGGCGTTGACGCGGATGGTTGGGGCTAGAGCCTTCGCCAGCACGCGCGTCAGCATAATCAGCCCGGCTTTGGACACGCTGTGATGCGGAAAACGCGGCCACGGAACCTGCCCGGCGATGTCGGCGATGTTGACAATCACGCCCTCGCCCTGCTCCTGCATCAGCCGAGCCGATTGCTGGCTGAGAAGAAACGGGGCGCGCAGGTTGACCGCCATGACCGCGTCCCAGTCTTCAACGGACAGCTCCATCACCGGCTTGGCCTGAAACGCCGAGGCGCTGTTGACCAGCACGTCAATCGGCCCGACCAAATCCTTGACGATAAACATCATACGGTTGATTTCAGCCGGGTCGCTCAGATCGGCCTGAATCCGCTGGCCGTCCACCCCCAGCGCGCTGATGGCCTGCGTAGTTTCGCGGGCCTCAGACTGGCTGTGATGGTAATGCACGACCACGTTGGCGCCGCGCGCCGCCAGCGCCAGCGCGATGGCGCGGCCTACCCGTTTCCCACCGCCAGTGACTAATGCGACACGACCTTGCAAGTTCATAGAGACAGTTCCAAGTTCTGAGTTCCGAGTGAATCAGCAGTTCAGGAGGCAGGGCTGGCGACGAGCTTGTAGCCCACCGCCCAGACCGTTTCAATGGTCACGGCGCTGCCCGCCTGAGCGAGCTTGGCCCGCACATGGGCGACATGCACATCGACCGTGCGCGTCTGGCCGTAAAAGTCGAATCCCCACACCAGTTCGAGCAGCTTTTCGCGGCTCAGAACAAGGCCCTGATGCTCGGCCAATGTTTGCAGCAGGTCAAATTCCTTGACGCGCAAAGCGACCTTGCGGAACCCCTGCAAGGGGCTGCCCGCGCTGGCCTCGCGGCGGGCGGGGTCAATCACCAGATCGCCCACCCGGATCGGCGCGGCGGCGTCCATAGCGACAGGCGGGCCAGCCGTGCGGCGCAGGATCGCCTTGATGCGCGCCACCAGTTCGCGCGGGTTGAAAGGCTTGGTCATGTAATCATCCGCGCCCAGTTCCAACCCGACGATCTTGTCGATGTCGTCATCACGGGCGGTGAGCATCAGGATCGGCGTTTCAGATTTGGCCCGAACGCGCTTGCACACTTCCCAGCCGTCCACTTCGGGCAGCATCAGGTCAAGCACAATCAAGTCGGGCGAATCGCTCCAGACGCGCTCCAGCGCGGACGCCCCGTCTCTGGCGGCGATGACGTGATAGCCGGACTGCTCCAAATACAGGCGGGCCAGCTCAATGATATGGGCTTCGTCGTCCACCAGCAAGATAGTCTCGTTGGGCATGGCTGGCTACGGCTTCTTGGTCGGCGTGGCTGTCGGCGTGACGGGCGGCGCGGTTGGCGTGAGCGACTGAGGGCATTTCGCCAGCGCATCCGCGATATTCTCTTGCGTTTGCGTGTCGTCCGGCTGAACGAGCGCCTGCGCCTTGCGCAAATTGGTCACGGCCTGCCCGCACTGATTGAGATTGGCATACGAGACGCCTAACTGATAAAACACGTTCAAATTCCCAGTGATGCCAAGGCTGATCGCTTGCTCAAAGGCCGCAATCGCTTCGTCCCACGCCGCCTGCAAATACTTGATCGTGCCGATGCGCACCCACGGCAAGGCGTAATTGGGATCGATCTCGGTGGACTGCTGGTAATACTCCAGCGCAGAGTTGGGGTCGCCGATGTACGTCTCATAGGTGCGGCCAAGCTCAAACTGCACCAGCGCGTTTTTGGGCATCTGGGTGTCAACAGCGAAGAACTGGTCCAGCGCTTCGTTGTAGCGCCCGACGGAACGATAGGCGCGAGCGAGATCCATTTTGACATAGGCCAGATTTGGCTCGATTGCCAGCGCCGCTTCGTACTGCGTGGCGGCTGACGCATAATCGCCGAGGCTTTCAAGGATATACCCATTGTCGCGCAGGACGTCCACATTCTTGGGATCAAGGCGCAGGGCCTCGTCAATAGTCTGCCGGGCCTGATCGTAGCGCTGCAAATCGACCAGGGCCTCGGCCATATAAGACTGCCCGGCGGCGTATTCTTTGCTCAGTTCCAGCGCCCGCGAAAGCTGCACCGACGCTTCTTCGGGCTTGCCGCTCCAATCGAGGGTTTTGCCGTAGATAGCATAGCCTTCGGGCCGCTCAGGGTCGGCCAGAATGGCGCGGTTGCCGGCCTGAAGCGCCTGCTGAAGAGTCAGTTCGCGCTGGCTGCCATATTGCAGGGCCGATTTGAACAGCAGGGCGCGCGTCAGCTCGACATGATATTCCACTTGATTGGGAGCCTCTTGCGCAGCCTGCCCATACAACGCGATAGCCGCGTCCAGATCGCCGTCATGGAGCTTTGCCTGCCCCTGCTCGGCGAGCTGGTCGGGCGAGACAAACTCCGGCGTGGCGTCACCGCCGCCGGTCGCGGCAGGATTGGATGTCGCCGCCGGGGTCGGCCACACGTTCGCCAGCCAGCCCTGAGCTATGGTCGGGTTCAGATAGACCCACACCGCGCCGCCGATGATCGCCAGATAAATAGCGACACGGAAGATGTCATTCTGAGGGGGGCGTTTGCGCCCCGGCGGGCGGTAATCCGCGTAGCTGCGGCGGGCGCGTTTTCCGCCGAGTTGAATTCCCAAAAGGGTTGTCTCCTAAGAGAGTGTTTCATAAATAGGGTCGGGTAAGCTTGGAGAATGATCGAATTCACCCAAACCTACCCGACTGACCTCAAGTATAGTGAATGGATGTTGATTGCGGAATTCTTTATAGCCCACCAACGGGGGCGACCCCGCAAGTGGCGGATGTGGCAGATTGTCAACGCGATCCTGTATGTGACTCGGACAGGCTGCCAATGGAGGATGTTGCCTGTTGATTATCCGCCTTGGCAAACAGTCTACCGCTATTTTCGTGTCTGGACTCAGTGCTGCCTGTGGGAACAGATCAATGAAGCGCTCGTCAAGCGAGTGCGCAAGCAAGCCGGAAGGGAGGCCCAGCCAAGCGCGGCAGTGATCGACAGTCAGAGCGTCAAAACCTCTGAAGGTGGCGAACAGCGCGGTGTTGATGTTCATAAACAAACGCCGGGCCGTAAGCGTCATATCGTAGTAGACACCCTGGGACTTCTGTTGATCGTGGTGGTTCATAGCGCTGGTATCCAAGATGGCACGGGCGGAGAGATCACCCTAAAAAGACTATTCGACCGCATCAAGCACAGCGTTTACAACCGTTGGTGTCGTCTGAAACTGATCTGGGCGGATGGCGCTTATGCTCATATCGTCAAGACAGTTCGCAAGCAATGCGGCTGGACACTAGAAGTCGTCCGACGCACTGATGATGTAAAAGGTTTTCAAGTCTTGCCACATCGGTGGGTCGTGGAACGCACCTTTGGCTGGCTGGGTCGTTACCGCCGTTTATCACGCGACTTTGAGCATACTATCCTTTCAAGCCAATCCATGGTCTATCTCGCCAGCATCCGCCGAATGCTCAAAATGGCTACACTTTGATTTATGAAACACTCTCTAAG
>Ga0210377_10003846_pt1 | contig 12789 bp, 7 predicted proteins | sample PLM4_65_b1redo_FD_155480 | JGI IMG/M metagenome (GOLD analysis project Ga0210377, IMG submission 155480) | Groundwater sediment microbial communities from an aquifer in East River, Colorado, USA - PLM4_65_b1 redo | ecosystem: Environmental > Terrestrial > Soil > Riparian zone | place: USA: East... | reverse complement strand
TCAAGGCCCTGCGTCGGCGTGGCAAGCTATAGCGTCTTCATCAAGACGTCCGCGGCCAAGGAGCTCGAGGCCGTCGAGCCTCGCAGTGTGTGCGCGCGGATCGTGTCGCGAATTCAGGGTCTCGCTGGTGCTCCGCGTCCGACGGGTAGCCAGAAGCTTGCCGGCGAGTCCGAGCGCTTTCGCATCCGCCAGGGCGCTTACCGAATCGTCTACGCGCTAGACGACGACCGACGAATCGTTCTGGTCATCAAGATTGGCCATCGCCGAGAGGTGTACCGTTAGCAGCCGCCGTTCAATGGATCGCAGCTTCGCAGCGCAAGCCCGATCTGTTCGGCGGTCTCGGACTCTCGTGATGCGCTTCTCGCTTCTGCTCGCGCTGATCGTCCTCCTTGCGGGGTACGTCGGCTGTCGAACTGCACCGATCCCCGAGTTTGAGCCAATTGCGGTTCCCGAAGGCCTGTCCGCCCAGCAGATCGAGCTCGCAATCCTCTCGGGGATCTTGAACAAGCCACCTCCCGCGCAGATCGATCCGCTGCAGACGTACTCGGACGAGCAGTTTCAGCGACTCATCTGGGAGCACTTCCTGCGCGATGCACAGAGCCGGAGCTGGTTTCCGGAGTCGACGGCGCCAGGAGTGGTCTATGCGGCAGTCAACACGCGAGGCCACTACCTGCGGGTCGCTCTCGTGTTCGATGAATCGGCCATACGTACGGAAATCGTTGAGACCAAGAACCTCATGCAGTCCGAGGGCGAGATTCACGCACGCGCCCTGAAATGGATCGAAAACCTCCACGACCACATCAGGCGCGAACTGAGCCGTCTCGCTTTCGCAAGCAAGCCTGCCGCCCGACACCGATCAGGCCCGGTGGTGTCAAGTGACGGAGATCGTCCGTCCGGCAACGCGGTGGCGCGCCTTCGCTGAGATCGCGATCGCGAAGTCCCTTCGCAGCTCTCTTACTTCGCTCCGTCGGGAGCGGGGAGCCGGAGCTCAGAATCTGCGGATGCTGGCACCGAGCTGAGTCTGGAGCGCGGCGGATGGGGGTCGACGATGCGCGCGGTTGCGCCGGGCACCGCTCCGGAGACCCCCATCCGCCGCGCCCCGACGTTCACTCTCGGGTCAGGCCGCTAGGGCACGACGGCCGCGTTGATCACCGTTCCGCCGAGGCCGAGGATCTGCTGCAGCGGGAAGAAGATCATCTGGAGCGTGTAGCCGATCTTCGCCGACAGGTTCGGCGGCACATAGATCACGTCGCCCGGCTGGAGCAGGTAGTTCGTCTGGCCGTAGCCGGACTCCGTCATGGCCTCGAAGTGGACGCCGTACACCAGCTCGCCTTCCGTGGCCGGGCGGACGAGCCGCGAATCGTTTTGTGCGGCGAAGCGCGTTGCCCCGCCCGCGCTGCCGAGCGCCTTCAGCGCGGTCACGTCGCCGATCAACGGGTACGCGCCGGGCCGCATGACCTCGCCGAAGACGTAGTACGTGCGGCTCTCCGACTTGGCGAGGATCACGGTGACGTCCGGTTGGACGATGAACTCCTTCAGCCGGCGGGCGATCTCCGCGCGCACGTCCTCGACCGTCCGTCCGCGCACCTCCACGTCGCCGATCAAGTCGAAGGAGACGCGACCGTCGGGGCGGACGATCAGCTGGCGCGTGATCTCCGGCTCCGGCCGAACGGTCACCGTGAGCTCGTCGGGCGGAGAGATGTGGTACTCGGCCTGGAGCGACGGAGTACCAGGATTGCCGGCCGGCGTCATGCAGGCGAGGCTCGCAGCGCAGAGCAGCAAGCCGAGGAGCGGACCAGATGGTTTCGGCACTTCGCGGTTCACGTTCTCCCCTTTCCTGTCCCCGTCATCGGCGAGTGTAGCCCGTGGCTGCGACGCGTCAGCTGGCCCCGCGCCCTGACAGCACGGCGGGCAGCGTGGCAAGCAAGATCTGGAAATCCAGAAGCAGCGACCAGCGCTCGACATACTCGAGGTCGAGCTTCACCCAGTCTTCGAACTCGATCTGATTGCGCCCCGAGACCTGCCACAGGCAGGTGAGTCCCGGCCGCATGCTGAGCCGCCCGCGGTGGTCAAGCTCGTATTTCTCCACCTCGGCGGGAACGGGTGGACGTGGCCCCACCAGGCTCATGTGGCCCGCGAGCACGTTCAGGAGCTGGGGCAGCTCATCGATCGAATACTTGCGCAGGATGCGGCCGGCGCGGGTCACGCGCGGGTCGCGCTGCATCTTGAAAACCGGCCCGGTCCGCTCGTTCAATGCGCGGAGGTCGACTTTGCGCGCCTCCGCGTCCGTGACCATCGTGCGGAATTTCAGGAACGGGAACGTCTCGCCGTACTTCCCGCAGCGCGGCTGGACGAAGAAGAGCGGGCCCGGCGAGTCGAGCTTGATCGCGATCGCGGCGACGAGCCAGATCGGCAGCGTGGCAAGGAGAACGATGCCCGACCCGGCGATGTCGATCAGGCGCTTGAGCATGAGCTGCCAGAACGGCCGGCGGCCCTGGACCGAGAACGTGATCGCCGCCAAGCCGGCCACCTCGCCGTGCACGACCTGCGCGGTGCGAGTATCGAAGAGATCGACAGGGATCGAGAACTCGATGCCGAGGCTCTCACACAGGCCGATCGCATTGGCGATCGAGTCGTTGGCGAGATAGCGCCGCGTCAGCCCGAAGATCACCCAGGTCACATGCTCGCGCGCCGCGAGCTCGGAGAGCCGCTCGAGCCTTCCGAGGTAGCGCGGCCCGAGCGCGCGGCGGTCCTCTTCCGAAGGGTCGTCGTCGAGGAAGCCGCAGATCCGGATCGCCTGGCGGTCATCGTGTTCGAGCTTGGCCGCGATGCGCTGCGCACGGCTCCCGCTGCCCAGGATCAGCACCGACATGGCGCCGCGAACTCGATCGTCTGTGCGGTTTCGCTCTACCATCGGATTGGCTCGCGCATCAGCGGGAGATCCAGGAAGACCTCTTTCGCGAGCCCTTGGTCACGTACGGTGACGCGAGGTACGACGGATACAGATCCGCGTTGCGGGCATCGATCTGGTTGAAGACGATGCCGAGCACGCGCGCGCCGGCGCTCTTCAGATCCGAGCGCAGGCGACTCAGACCCCGGCGCTCGAGGCTCCCCGGTTTGTGCACGAGCACGAGCCCGTCCGCATCGGCCGCGAGCAGAAGCGCGTCCGGCACCGCGAGCAGGACGGGCGAATCGAGGATCACGAGGTCGTAGTCCTGCTTCAGATCCGCCATCAGCTCCGTCCACTCGACCGAGCCGAGCAGCTCCGTCGGGTTCTCGGGCGCCGCACCGGCGGGAAGGACGTCGAAGGTCTCGTTCTTCGGACGCACGATCGCGTCCGCCGCGCGCGCGGTCCGCGTGAGCACCTCGCTCAGTCCCGGGGCGCGAGGCAAATCGAAGACGCGGTGCGCGCGCGGCCGGCGCATGTCGGCATCGACCAGCACGACCCGCTTGCCCATGCGCGCAAAGACCGCGGCCAGATTCGCCGAGGTCGTCGTCTTCCCCTCGCCGGCGACCGCGCTGCCGACGAGCAGCGTGTGGATCTTGCGGGTGCGCATCGCGAAGACGAGGGCCGTACGGAGCGAGCGGTAGCCCTCGGCGCCGAGCGACCCGGGGCCGAGCCCGCCCTGGCGCTCCGGCACCGTACCCTTGACCTCGAGCGTGGGCAGAACGCAGAGCGTCGGCATGCCGAGCAGCTGCGAGATCTTCTCGGGATCGCGCAGTCGGCGATCGAGCATCTCGAGCAAGAATGCGACGGCGAAGCCGGCCACGATCGCGGCCGCCCAACCGAACACGAGGAACTTCTTGCGCGCCGGGCCCGCGGGGGAGAGCGGCGGCACGGCGGGATCGAGAACCTGCGCGCCGGTCTCCTTCCTCGCCGACGCCAACATCGTCTCGTTGCGCCGCGTGAGCAGCACCTCGAGCATCTGGCGATCGATCGCGAGCTCGCCCTCGAGGCGGCGATAGCGGCTGTACGCGTCGGACTTCTGGCCGGAGGCGAGCTGCTCGTCGCGGCTCTTCTCCAGCACCCGAAGGCGTGACTCGAGCGCGCCCTTGTCCCGCGAGACCCGCTCGTATTCCACGAGCTCCGCGGCGCTCGGCCGCGCGCGCCCCGCAGCCCCGCCCGCGTCCAGGCGCGCGCCCAGGCTCGAGACGATTTCTTCCAAGCGCCGCACCTCGGGGTGCGTCGGCGTGAACTTCAGGCGCGCCGCCTCGAGGCTGGCGGATTCCTTCTCGTACTGCTCCTGCTGCCGCACGCGGGCCGAGTCCTCGTTTGGATCCTCGGCGCGCGCGGCATTGCGGGGAGAGAGCTCGGCGAGGCGTTGGCTCGCGGCGGAGAGCTCGATGCGCGCCGTCTGGATCTGCGTCTCGAGCAGCGCGAGCGGCGAAGTGGCGTCGTCATCGTCGTTGTCGAAGGAGCGCGGATTCAACCCCTGGGCGATCATGTCCGTGGTCGCCTGCTCTTTGCGCGAAGTCTGATCGCGGAGCTCGTAGATCTGCTGATTCAGCCAAGTCACCGCGCGCTGCGACGCGGCTTCTCGCTGCTCCGCCAGGTGCGACACGTAGGCCTTGGCGATCGCGTTCGCGACGAAGGCAGCGGAGGCCGCGCTCGGTCCCGCGCCGGTGATCAACACGTAGTCCCCACCGCCCCCGAGCCGCACCCTCAACGTGCGCCGCAGGATCTCGAGCCGCAGCTGGTGATCTTGCGCCGCGCTCGGGACGTTTCCCTCCGACAGTCCGAGCCGGATCTTCGCGGCCTCCTGCAAGCTGCGCTTCGTCGGACCTCCCTCGGGCATCTGGTCGAGCACCGCGCCGAGAACCGCATCCGAAGTCACGAGCGTGACGATCGAATCCTCGACCATCGCCGCCTGGCGGTTGTCGCGCACGTCCTGCAGGACGTCGCGTCCGAACTCGAGAACCGGAGCGTGCTTTCCGATCGTGACGGTGGCCGTCGCTTCGTAGTATCTGGAGAGGAAGAACGGATAGAGCGTTGCGGGCACGAGGAGCGGCAAAGACACGATCAGGATTGCCAGGCGGCGCCGGCGGAGAAACGTGAAGACCGACCGGAGATCGAATTCGGGATCGCGCTCGCCGAGCTCGCCGTCCCGATCGTTCAGGTCGCCGCCTTGCATCGAATCTCTCCCCGGCCGAGCGCGCTTCCGCTCGAGTTGGCAAATTCTAGCAACGCACGTGCCCGAGACCGCCACATCCCCCGTGCGACCAGCGCAGCGGATCCGGCCGATGGAGGGCCAGAGATGGAACCCGAGGCCCTCTTTTCGAACCTTGGACCGGCTTTCTGTGAGGCGGCACCGGCGGCCGAGGGTCCGGGAGCCTGACTTGAGGTGCGTGATTGGTCACTGACGCGGCGAGCCCGGGCAGCGCGAGCGCGGGCGGCGATCCGGCGCTCTTCCGCGCGCGGACTGCGTGCCTGATTCTCGCGCTCGCGGCGTGCCTGCCGGGGCTGCTCCAGCTCGAATTCCTATGGCAGCACTCGGAGTATCTCGGCCACGCATATCTCATCCCGCTGACCGCAATCTACCTCGCTTTCTTGCGGCGCGAGGCGTTGGCCGCGGCGCTGCGCAGCGGCAGGCCGGGGCGTTTCGGAGTCGCAGCCGTATTCGGCGCAGCGGCGCTCGAGGCGGTCGCCGTGGTGGCGCAGAATGGCTCGATCGCCGGGATCGGAATCCCGCTCCTGATCGGTGCGACGGCCTATGCGGTCGCGGGCCCCCGGCTGCTGCGCGCGGCCCTCGTTTCGCTGCTGTTCCTGCTGCTCATGGTCCCGCCACCGCCATTCCTGCAGGACCGCATGCTGATCGGGCTGAAGGCGCTGGTCGTTTCGGTCTCGGTCGGGATCCTGCAGCAGCTCGGCTTCTCGATCGCCGCCAGCGGCAACCGGATCTTCGTGCCGCAGAGCGAGCTTCTGGTTGCGGACGCCTGCAGCGGCCTCACCTCGCTCGTCACGCTCGCACCGCTCGCGGTTGTGGTGGCCTATTTCCTCTCCCGAGGAACCTGGCGGCGCGCGCTCGTCGTGCTGTCCGCGGTTCCGATCGCGATCCTGGGCAACGTCGCGCGGGTGATCATCACGGTCGTGCTGGTGTCGCGATTCGGTGTCGGCTACGCAGAAGGGCTGCTGCACGATTCGTTCGGGCTCGCGACGTTCGTGCTCGGCACGGGCCTCTTGATCGGGGTGGCGAGGAGCTTGCGTTGATGGCCTACGCGCGCCTCGCGCTCGTCGCCGTCGCACTCCTGCTGCCGCTCGCCGCACTCGTGCTCGTCGCCGAACGCGCGCAGCAGCAGCGGGCGCCGTTCGACGGCACGATGCCGGACGAGCTCGGCGGCTGGAAGGCCGCGCGCGACCACCGCCTCGACGAAGAAGCCGCCGAGATGCTCGCGCCCGAGGCGTACTCGATGCGCCTGTACGCCGCCGAAGACCAGCCTCCGATCTGGATCTACGCCGCCTTCTACCGCGGCATCGGAAGCATCGGCGCGCACGATCCGTTGATCTGCTATCCGGCGCAGGGCTGGACGATCACGGAGCGGCGCGAGGTGCCGCTCGAGCTCGGTCCGGCGAAGTCGTTCCCGGCCTGGTTCATGCGCACCGAGCTCTCCGGCACCGAGGAGCTCGTCCTCTACTGGTTTCAGCCGGCGCGACGCTGGCCCGCGTCGGAGCTGCACGAGCCCGTCGCGCGCGCGTTCGACCGCCTGGCCGGGCACACGGAATACGCATTCATCCGGCTGTCGCTGCGCCGGCCACCGTCGCGCCGCCCCGTCTCGGAGGTCGATCTCGCGCCGCTCGTCGCGATGGCCACCGAGCTCGCACCCTGGGCGCGACAGGCGGTCGACGCGGGGTCAGGCTCTTAGCGGCCGAGGAAGTTGAAGCGCACGAAGTCGCGCAGCAGACCAGGCGGATCCGGGTCCGGCTTGCCCTGTAGCCGCCGCCGGATGCGCCAGCTCGCGAAGCCGAGCGTGAAGAGCAGATTGGCTGCCCAGAAATATGCCCGCCCGTGCGTCTTGCGGAAGTAGTGGCGACGCGACTCGAACCAGAAGCGGGGCATCGGCCGCGACTTGATCTTCATCCCGGTGGACGCTGACCCGATGTGCGTCACGCGACTCTCCGGGACGTACCAGGTCGCGAAGCCCGCGCGGCGCGCGCGACGGCACAGGTCCGTCTCTTCGAAGTAGAGGAAGAAGTGTTCGTCGAACAGACCGACGTCGCGCAGGACGCGGCTCCGAATCAGCATGCTCGCCCCCGCGAGCCAATCGACCTGCGTCGGCCGCGTCGGAATCTCGAGCGCGACGACGAACCGGCGCAGCAGCTTGGACAGGAATCCGACCCGCGCGCCGTACTCGAGCTCGCTGCCGAGGGAAGGAAAGCGGAACGCGGTCTCGTGGGGCTCGCCGTCGGGCCCGTGGATGTAGCTGCCGACGATGCCGACCGCGGGGTGCGCATCCGCGAACGCGATCAGAGCCCGGATCGAGCCGGGATCGGGAAACGCGTCCGAATTCAGCAGGTACACGTACTCGGGCGCGTCCGCAGCGGCGAGCGCCGAGCGGATCGCAAAGTTGTTGCCGAAGCCGAAGCCGCCGTTGTGGTCCGTCTGCGACACGCCGACGCGATCGGCTGCGCCGAGCTTCTCGACCGCGTCGCGGAGCTTCTCATACGATCCGTCACGCGAGTCGTTGTCCACCACCTCGACGCGCGCGTCGGGAATGCCCTCGAGCTCGCGCAGGAGCGCCGCGAGCGCCTCGCAGGTCATTTCGGGCGAGCGGTAGTTGACGATCACCGCAAAGAGCAACACCAGCGGCCTCCGGATGTGTCTCTAGCATCATCGGCGCGAGCGGCGCGGCGGTTCCGTTCGGCGCGGCCGCGATGGCGCCGGCGCGCCTCGGAGCGTATCAGTAGTGGCGCATTCCAGAGCCAGGCGGACGCGGACGGTGATGAAGCGCAGGAGACGGCTCGAGCCTTTCGCAGTCCTGTTGCGCCGGGACGAGCGCCGATGCGAGACTGCCGCCGGGACGTGCGGCGTTTGCCGGCCTCCTCGAAGCTGTGTCGGAGCGACACACGGTCGTGCGCCGAGCGCGCGGCACCGGGAGCGACTGTCGGGTGCGCCGTTTTGACGCTTCCGGCTGGATCGACGCTGCGGGGTGTCGTGGCCGCTCCGGTCGGTGCGCGCGTGTCCGGCGTTGGCGGGCTCGGGCATCCGCGCGCGATTCCAGGCCGGGTCAAGCGACGCACTCCGCGCAACGAAGAGTGGAAGGGAATTTGACGACCGGGGTCCGCATGAATCAGACGAAGCGGCTCTCCTGCTACGTGATCGGGTCGGAGTCGCTGCTGATCCAATGTGCCAGCATCTGGCTGGACAAGGGCCACGAGATCAGGGGCGTGATCTCCGACGAGCCGGCAATCACCCGCTGGGCGCTCGAGCGCGGGCTACCTGCGCTCGACTCGAAGGGCGATCTCGCCGCGAAGCTCGCCGGCGACTTCGACTATCTCTTCAGCATCACGAACCTCTCGGTGCTGTCCAACGAGGTGCTCGCGCGTCCGCGGCGCGCCGCGATCAACTTCCACGACGGGCCGCTTCCCTACTACGCCGGGCTCTACACGCCGCTCTGGGCGCTCGTGAATCGCGAGCCCATGCACGGCATCAGCTGGCACGAGATGCGCGCCGAGGTCGACGAGGGCGATCTGCTGGCGCAGCAGGCGGTCGAGATCAGCCCGGGCGAAACGTCGCTCACGCTGAACACGAAGTGCTACGCCGCCGGCATCGACAGCTTCGGCCCGCTGGTCGACGCGCTCGCCAGCGGCGGCGCGACACCGATCGCGCAGGATCTCGCGAAGACGCGCTACTTCGGAAAGTGGGAGCGTCCGGCAGCCGCGGGTGCGCTCGATTTCGCGCGGCCCGCGGCGGAGCTCGAGGCGCTCGTCCGAGCGCTCGACTTCGGACGCTACGAGAATCCCGTCGCCGCGGCCAAGCTCGTGCACGGCGGGCACTGCCTGCAGGTCGCACAGGCGAGCGCGGAAGAAGCGCGAGACGCGGCGCCGCCCGGCACGGTGCTGGAGATCTCGGCGGACGCACTGGTCGTCGCGACCGGCAGCGGGGCACTGCGCATCAGCGAGCTCTCCACGGCACGCGGACGCCGGCTCGCGCTCGCCCAGGCCGTTGCGCAGCTCGGCCTGCACGCGGGCTCACGCCTGGACCCGCTCGAGCCGACGCTCGCGGCGCGACTCACCGAGCTGAACGCCGTTCTGTGTCGCAGCGAGGCGTTCTGGGTGCGGCGGCTGCGCGACCTCGAGCCGCTCGAGCTTCCCTATCTTCGCGCCGAGCGCACGGGCACCGGCACCGCTGAGCTCGCGAGCCTGGAGCTCGAGCCGCCGCGCGCGTTCCTCGAGCGCTTCGCCGCGTCCGCTGGATCCGCCGGCGACGCGCTCGTCGCCGGGTTCGCCGCCTACCTCGCCCGGCTCTGTGGCCGCACACGCTTCGACCTCGGCTTCTCCGACACCGAGCTGCGTCAGCGTATCGCGGGGCTCGAGGCGCTCGCCGCGGAGTGGGTGCCGCTGCGCGTCTCGGTCGACGACGAGGTCGCCGCGGAGACCGTGCTCGGCGACTTGCGCGGCAGCGTCGAGACTGCGCGAAAGCGCGTGACCTTCCTGCACGACGCCGTGTCGCGTTTTCCCGCGCTGCGCGCCAGGAGCGATCTCAGCCTCGGGCACACACTGTCGGTCGTAGCGGAGATCCGTCCTTCCCTCGACGGCGGCGCGCTTCCCCCCGGCGCCCTCTTCCGTTTCGCCGCGCGCGCCGACGGCGCGGCCGCTCGGCTCGACTGGGACCGCCGCGCGCTCGAGCCCGATGCCGCCGCGATGATCCGCTCGCAGCTGCTCGCGTTCCTCGAGGCCGTTTCGCGCGAACCCCGGCGCACGCTCGCCGCCTCGCCCGTGCTCGCTCCCGAAGAACAGCGCCGGATTCTCGAGGCGTGGAATGCCACCGCACAGCCGTTCGAGTCGGAGCTCTGCATGCACGAGCTCTTCGAGGCGCGCGTACGACGCACGCCCGACGCACGCGCAGCGACCTTCGAGGGCCAGACGCTTCGCTACGCCGAACTGAACGCGCGCGCGAACCAGCTCGCCTCTCATCTTCGGGGCCTCGGGATCGGACCCGACAAACTGGTCGGCGTCTTCGTCGAGCGCTCGCTCGAGCTGCTGATCGCCGTGCTGGCGGTCCACAAGGCCGGCGGCGCCTACGTCCCGCTCGATCCGGCCTATCCGCGCGACCGCATCGCGTTCATGCTCGAGGACGCGAGCGTCTCCGTCGTGCTGACACAGGAACGCGTCGCGGCCGAGCTGCCGGCGTCGGCCGCCCGTGTCGTGCGGATCGACGCCGACTGGGAGGAGATCGCGCGCCAGCCCGATGCCGACCTGCCGCGCGCGGCGCTTCCTGCGAATCTGGCCTACGTGATCTACACCTCGGGCTCGACCGGCAAGCCGAAGGGCGTGATGGTCGAGCACCGCAACGTGTCGAATTTCTTCACGGGCATGGACGCGCGCGTGCCGCACGATCCGCCGGGCGTGTGGCTCGCGGTCACGAGCCTGTCCTTCGACATCTCGGTGCTCGAGCTCTACTGGACGTTGACGCGCGGCTTCGAGGTCGTCGTCTACACCGATCGCGAGCGCGTCGGACCCGGCGCCGCGGCGCAGACGACAAGCGCGCGGCCGATCGACTTCGGCCTGTTCCTCTGGGGCAGCGACGATTCGCCCGGACCCGGCAAGTACCGGCTCATGCTCGACTCGGCGCGCTTCGCGGATCGGAACGGTTTCTCGTCGATCTCCACGCCCGAGCGCCACTTTCACGCCTTCGGCGGTCCGTATCCGAATCCGTCGGTGACCAGCGCCGCGATCGCCGCTGTGACCGAGCGCGTGCAGATCCGCGCCGGCAGCTGCGTGCTGCCGTTGCACCACCCGATCCGTGTCGCCGAAGAGTGGGCGGTCGTCGACAACCTCTCGAACGGTCGCGTGGCGATCTCGTTCGCGGCGGGCTGGCAGCCGAACGATTTCGTGATCCGCAAGGAAGGCTACGCGGACGCGAAGAAGCAGATGTTCCGCGAGATCGACACCGTTCGGCGCCTGTGGCGCGGCGAAGCGGTGGCCTTCGAGAATCCGCTCGGCCAGTCGTACGAGGCGCGCACCCTGCCGCGGCCGGTGCAGGCCGAGCTGCCGAGCTGGGTGACCACCGCGGGAAACGCGGAGACCTACCGCATGGCGGGCGCCGCGGGCGCGAACGTCCTCACCCACCTGCTCGGTCAGTCGGTCGACGAGGTCGGCGAGAAGGTGAAGGTCTACCGCCAGGCGCGCGCCGACGCGGGCCTCGATCCGAAGCGCGGGATCGTCACCCTCATGCTGCACACCTTCGTCGGCGAGGACGACGAGCTCGTGCGCGAGCTCGTGCGCAAACCGATGAAGGACTACCTCGCGAGCTCGGTGAACCTGATCCAGGGCTTCGCCTGGGCATTCCCCGCCTTCAAGCGGCCCGGAGGTGCGAACGCGCGGCCCGAGGACATCGACCTGTCGTCGCTCACGCAGGAAGAGCTCGACGCGATCCTCGATTACGCCTTCGAGCGCTACTTCGAGACGAGCGGCATGTTCGGCACGCCCGAGACCTGCCTCGCGATGGTCGAGCGCGTGAAGGCGATCGACGTGGATGAGATCGCCTGCCTGATCGACTACGGCGCGCCGACCGATCAGGTGCTCGCGAGTCTGCCCGCGCTCGCCAGGGTGCGCGAACGGGCCAATCGGCTCGCGCCCGCCGCCGACGCGGGCGGGCCGGCCGACTTCTCGCTCGCCGCGCAGGTCGACCGCCATCGCGTCACTCACCTGCAGTGCACCCCGTCGATGGCGAAAATGATGGCGATCAACACCGAAATGCGTGGGGCGCTCGCGCGCATCCCGCACCTCTTCGTCGGCGGCGAGGCGTTTCCGACCTCGCTCGCGCGCGAGCTGCGCGCCTTCGTGCCCGGCCAGATCACGAACATGTACGGGCCGACCGAGACGACGATCTGGTCGACCACGCAGCCGGTCGCGGACGGCGCTGCGCCGATCTCGATCGGCACGCCGATCGCGAACACCACGATCTTCATCCTCGACAAGCATCTGCAGCCGGTCCCCGTCGGCGTGGCGGGCGAGCTCTTGATCGGTGGTGCCGGGGTCGTGCGCGGCTACCACCGCCGGCCCGAGCTCACCGCCGAGCGCTTCGTGCCCGATCCCTTTGCGAAGACGCCGGGCGGCCGGCTCTACCGCACGGGCGATCTGGCGCGCTGGAACCCCGATGGAACGGTGGACTTCCTGGGACGTCTCGACCATCAGGTGAAGATCCGCGGCTATCGGATCGAGCTCGGCGAGATCGAGTCGGAGCTCGGCCGACACCCGGCGATCGAGCAGTGCGTGGTGGTCGCGCGCGAGGACTCTCCCGGCGATCCCCGCCTGGTCGCCTACTACGTCGCGAAGGGCGACGCGCCGCCGGTCGAAGAGCTGCGCGAGGCCCTGCGCGAGACGCTGCCGGAGTTCATGGTCCCCTCGGCGTTCGTCGCGCTGCCCGCCCTTCCACTGACGCCAAACGGCAAGGTCGATCGCAAGGCGCTGCCCTCGCCCGACGCGGAGCGCGCACGGCAGCGGCGCGAGATCGTCGTACCCGCCGGCGCGCTCGAGGAGACGATCGCGAGCGTCTGGCGCGACGTGCTGCGCCTCGAGACCGTCGGCAGCGATGACAACTTCTTCGATCTCGGCGGTCACTCGCTGCT
>Ga0210377_10003845_pt1 | contig 12791 bp, 11 predicted proteins | sample PLM4_65_b1redo_FD_155480 | JGI IMG/M metagenome (GOLD analysis project Ga0210377, IMG submission 155480) | Groundwater sediment microbial communities from an aquifer in East River, Colorado, USA - PLM4_65_b1 redo | ecosystem: Environmental > Terrestrial > Soil > Riparian zone | place: USA: East... | reverse complement strand
AAGCTCGGCCAATCGCGTCAAGATCAGCGCTTCGGCCTCCTCGTCCGCCGCGGTGACCGGGGATTCGTCCGCCTTGGCTCGCGTTTCGGTGCCTTCGGCGTAATGTCTCAGAATGAGCCGGCCCGCCTCATGAGCGATTCCGGCTAGACTCGCGGCAAAAGGAGACATCGGAGCGGTCATGACCGCCTTCCTAGAGCGAGCATTTTAAGCAATCCTTAAGATGGCCTGGGCAGAGTCACAAATTGGAAACCATGAGTCGCTTTTGCCATGCTGCACGCCAAAGGCCTTGCCATGAACGATCTTGATTTTGCAGCCCTTCTGGTGTCGCGCGTCTGCCACGACCTTGTCAGCCCCGTGGGAGCCGTGGTCAACGGACTCGAAGTGCTGGAAGACGAGACGGACATCGCGATGCGGGCCGATGCTCTCAGGCTGGTCGCCGCAAGCGCCGAACAAGCGGCCGCCCGGCTGCAATTCGCCCGGATCGCGTTCGGGGCGGCGGGTTCGGCCGGCGCGGAGCTCGATCTCACGGAAATCGGCCGCATCATGACGGGGCTGTTGAAGGGCGGGAAAGTCGACTTTGTCTGGCAGCCCGATCCCGTCAATTGGCCGAAGGACTGGGCAAAACTCCTGATGAATGTCGTGTTGTCCGCGGCGGATTGCCTGCCCCGCGGCGGCCGGGTGACGGTCGAGACATCGAAGGACATCGAGGCGCCCGGCTTCCGCGTGATCGCGTCCGGCGCCGTGGTTCGGCTCTTGGTCGAATCCGAGCGGGCGCTGCTGGGCGAGCCTTGCGGCCTGCTCGACGGGCGCTCGATCCAGCCTTATCTGACCCACCAATTGGCCAAAAGCTTGAATGCCGGCCTCTCGGTCACGGCCGCGCCGGGCGAGGTTCGCTTCGCCGCCGGTTAATCTGCCCACAGGATTTTTCCCAGCAATCCGCGGCCGCTTTGGGAAAGGCCGCGGTTCAGCCGATGTTTACCCGTCACGGTCACACTGGGCGCAGGAACGGGAAGGACCGCGTCATGAAACAATGCCTGATCGTGGATGACAGCCGCATCATCCGCAAAATCGCGCGCAAAATCCTCGAACAGCTCGAATTCGTCATCGACGAAGCCGAGGACGGCGCCGCCGCGCTCGACATCTGCCGGCGCAACATGCCGGACGCGATCCTGCTCGATTCCAACATGCCGAACATGTCGAGCATCGATTTCCTGCGTACGCTCCGGCGCGAGCCGTCCGGCGGCAAGCCGGTGATCGTCTTCTGCACGACGGAAAACGACATCGCGCACATCACCGAAGCGATCGGGGCAGGCGCCAACGAATATCTGGTCAAGCCCTTCGACCGCGATATCGTCGAAGCGAAATTCGCCGAAGCCGGATTGCGGTAAAGCCCCCATGAAGGCCGAGGATTTCGAATTCCTCGCGGGCCTCCTCAAACGCGAGTCCGGGCTCGCGCTCAACACAAGCAAGATCGCGCTGGTGAAGAGCCGGTTGAAGCCGCTCGCCGCGCGCTACGGCTTTGCCAGCATGGCCGCTCTGGTCCAAGAGCTGAGAGCCGGGAATGAACCGCTCGCGCGGGCCGTGACCGAAGCGATGACGATTCGGGACACCTCGTTCTTCAGGGACGGCGCGGCGTTCGATGCTTTGCGCGATCGTGTTCTGCCGTCCTTGCTGCGGGCGCGCTTGCCGCGGCGGCACTTGCGCATCTGGTGCGCCGCGGCCGCAACCGGCCAGGAGCCTTATTCGCTGGCGATGATCCTTCATTCCCTGCCGCAATTCGCCGGCTGGGACATCGAAATTCTCGCAAGCGATTCGAGCGCGGAAGCGATCGCGCGTGCCCGCGAGGGCCTCTACACGCCGGCCGAAGTACAGCGCGGGCTTCCGGTGGGTCTGCTTGCGCAATATTTCCGCGAGGAGAGCGGCGCGTGGCGCATCGCGGATTTCCTTCGCGAGCGCGTGCAGTTTCGCGTGTTCAATCTTCTCGATCGTTTCGCGGCCTTGGGCAGCTTCGACCTTATTCTGTGCCGCAACGTGCTGATCTATTTCGATCCGCCGACGAAAGTGGAGATTCTGGCCCGCCTGTCGGATTCGCTCGAGGCTGACGGTTATCTCGTGCTGGGTGCGGCCGAAACGGTGCTGGGCTCGAGCAGCAGCTTCGCGCCGATGGAAAGCGCGCGCGGCATCAAGGTGAAGACGGGACCGGCATACACGTCCCGCGCCATTGCGGGCGCGTAGCACAAACGAAAAGGGCGCGTGACCCGCGCCCTCTTCCGTCCCCCGGCTAACCGGATTCTCAGGCCGCCAGCTTCTCGTCGGGATCGCGCAGCACATAGCCGCGGCCCCACACGGTCTCGATGTAATGCTCGCCATTGCAGGCGACCGCGAGCTTCTTGCGCAGCTTGCAGATGAACACGTCGATGATCTTGAGTTCGGGCTCGTCCATGCCGCCATAGAGATGGTTCAGGAACATCTCCTTGGTCAGCGTCGTGCCCTTGCGCAAGCTCAAGAGCTCCAGCATCTGATATTCCTTGCCGGTCAGGTGCACGCGGCTGCCATCGACCTCCACCGTCTTCGCGTCGAGATTGACCGTCAGTTTGCCCGTAGTGATGACCGACTGCGAATGGCCCTTGGAACGGCGCACCACCGCGTGGATGCGGGCGACCAGTTCATCCTTGTGGAAGGGCTTGGTCATGTAATCGTCGGCGCCGAAGCCCAGGGCTTTCACCTTCGCTTCGACGATCGCGTTGCCGGACAGAATGAGAATGGGGGTCTGCACCTTGGCCAGACGCAGCGTTTTAAGCACTTCGAAACCGCTCATGTCCGGCAACTGCAGATCGAGCACGATGATGTCGTAATCGTAGAGCTTGCCGAGGTCGATACCTTCCTCGCCGAGATCTGTCATGTAGACGTTGAACCCTTCCGAGCGCAGCATCAGCTCGATGCTCCGAGCCATCGCGCTGTCATCTTCGATCAAGAGCACGCGCATAACGCTTAACCCCCTAGCCCGACGCGCACCAGCAATTCCCTCGCCCGTCGTCGTTAACCGATGACCAACCCTAAACGGAATTGGTTAAAATGAGCTTTCCAGCCACTGACGAAACCTATCCCTAACTAAAGAATCCCCGCTACGGTGGGCCCAACTGGCCATGTCGCCGCGATATGCCGTTGATTCGTTTCGTTAAGTTTACCGCCACTTAAAGCCTCCGGTCCAAGATGCTCGTGAAAAGGCCCGGTGGGAGCGGCGGGACCGCGCACGGGCAAAAGGGGGATCGGTGCAGTCGTTGATCGAGACCGTAGAAGGCCTGCCGCGCCTCACGCGCTTCGGCCGGGTGGCGCGCGTGGAAGGCCTGCTCGTCGAAGTGACAGGTGCGTCCGGCGCGATCGGTCTCGGCGGCCGGGTGCGGATTTCGGGGGCCGCGCAACGCGAAACTCCCTGCGAAGTCGTGGGATTTCGCGACGGCCGCGCGCTCGCCATGCCCTTCGGCCAGCTCGACGGCATCGCGCTCGGCGCGCGCGCGACGTTCGAGGAGAGCGTCTCGGCGATCTATCCCAGCCACGCCTGGCTCGGCCGCGTGCTCGACTCCTTCGGCCAGGCGAAGGATGGGAAAGGCGCGCTTCCTTGCGGCATGGACGCCTATCCCCTGCGCGCATCTCCACCCTCGGCGCATGCGCGCGCGCGTATTGGCGGCAAGCTCGATCTCGGCGTGCGTGCGCTAAATGCCTTCGCCACCTGCTGCAAGGGCCAGCGCATGGGCATATTTTCCGGCTCGGGCGTCGGCAAATCCATCCTGCTCGCCATGCTGGCCCGGAACACCGCTGCCGACGTCACCGTGATCGCGCTTGTCGGCGAGCGTGGCCGCGAGCTCAAGGAATTCATCGAGGACGATCTCGGGCCCGAGGGCTTGGCGAGAAGCGTCATCATTGCCGCCACCTCCGACGAGGCGGCGCTCACGCGAAGACAAGCGGCCTTTGTCGCCATGGCGACGGCGGAATATTTCCGCGATTCCGGCGCGCATGTGCTGCTCATGATGGATTCGGTCACGCGTTTCGCCATGGCGCAGCGCGAGATCGGACTGTCCGCGGGCGAGCCGCCGGCCTCCAAAGGCTACACGCCGACCGTGTTCGCCGAGCTGCCGCGGCTCTTAGAGCGCGCGGGGCCGGGGCGCGCCGGCACGACCGGAAGCATCACCGGCCTCTTCACCGTCCTCGTCGAGGGGGACGACCATAATGAACCGATCTCGGACGCGGTGCGCGGCATTCTCGACGGCCATATCGTGCTCGAACGGGCGATCGCGGAGCGCGGCCGTTACCCAGCCATTAACGTCCTGAAATCCGTCTCCCGCGCCATGCCGCAATGCAATTCGGAAAGCGAGCAGGCGCTCATCCTCAAGGCGCGCGGCCAGCTTGCAATCTACGAGGACATGGCCGAGCTGATCCGGCTCGGCGCCTATCGCGGCGGCACCAATCCGGAGGTCGACCGCGCGATCCAGCTCTATCCCCAGCTTGAATCCTACCTTGCTCAGACAAAAGAGGAGCGAACCACGCTCGAAGACGGTTACGCGAGCTTAAGCAAAATCCTGGAAACTAGCCCTGCGAAAGGTAATGCGCGATGAAACGCCGGGATTCGCTTTTGCGCCTGAAGCGCTTCCGAGTCGACGAGCTGAAGCGGCGGCTCGCGACTTTGAACGAGATGAAGGGGGATCTGGAGAAGAAACTCTCCGATCTCGACGATTCGGTTACGCGCGAACGCCAACGCGCGCACGATTCCGACATCGGCCGGCTCGCCTTCCCGAGCTTCCTGCAATCCATCGAAGTGCGCCGCAAGAACATCCGCAACACGATGAACGATCTGGAACGCGAGCGCGCCCTCCAGCAGGACGATCTGGCGGCGGCCTTCCAGGATTTGAAGAGCTTCGAGCTCGCCGAGGAAGAGCGGCTGCGCCGCGCCACGGAAGTCGAATCCCGCGCCGCGCAGGCCCGGCTCGACGAAATGGCCATGGTGCGCCACTTGCGCAAGCACGCGGGCCGTCAAGCGTAGACCGGATTTCCCATCCTCCACCGGCATTACGGTGATTGACGTAATGCCTATACGTGCTTTCATGAGAGGCATCTGATTCGGGGGGCCTTATCGATGTCCTTCGGTGAATCGCTCGCGCCTTTTCTTGGCCGCCTGGTGATGGCCTGGTTCTTTCTCACCCAGGCCTATCGTTATGCGCTCGATTGGAACGGCACCGCCGTTCTTCTCAGCATGAAACATGTGCCGACGCCGCCGCTGCTGCTGTTTATCGGCCTGATTGGCATCGTGTTGGGAAGCTTCTCGCTGCTTCTGGGTTTTCGCACCCGCGCGGGCGCGCTGGCGCTCTTCGCGATCACGGTCGCGGCGACCGTCACCATGCATGATTACTGGCATCTGGCGGTCGCCGAAGTCCGTAATGCGGATTACGACATTTTCGCGCGCAACATCGCGATTGCCGGCGGGCTCCTGATGCTGATCGGCATGGGCTCGGGCAGTTTCGCCATGGACAACACGAAGCCCAAGGGAGGCGCTCACAAACCGGGCGTTAGCGCGCCGAAGCATCGCTGACGAATATTGCTTTCACGCCCTCATGCCCCGGGGACCGGCCGTAGGCCGGCCCAAAGCTGAGCTTCGACAAGCTCAGCATGAGGATTGCAATCACCACCCGCCGCCGCCTCCCCCGCCGCCTCCCCCGCCGGAGTAACCGCGCCCACCCGAACCCGAAGAGCGGCCGGGCGGTGTCGCCGCCGCCGCGGTGGCGCCCGCAATCGCGCTTCCCAGCGCGGATGAGAACCCCGTGGTGCCGAGCCGCCGGAAGGACGTTCCCGAATACCAGCCGGGCGTGTAGTGTCTCTGCGCGGGCGCGACGCCCGCCTCCGCCGCTTCGGATTCGAATTTGCGGCTCCAGGCGTTCTCGACATCGAGCGCGATCGCATAGGGGAGGAATTTTTCGAACACCTCCGGCGTCACATGCGGCGGGTGCAGAACCTCCAGCCGGTGCTGTTCCGCCGTGGTCATGAACATGCGAAAGCCTTCGATCTGGTCGCGGATTTTCGCCCCCGCCAAAGTGGGCGCCTTCAGCAGCCGGTAGAACACCGTCGCAAACACGCCCTGGGCGACGATCGCGACAAGCGTCGCCGCCGGAAACGAAAGCCCGAGGAAATAGACGCCGAAGACAAGCCCGCCCATAAAGGGCGCGGCAAACACCGTGAGCACGACCGCGCCGAAGACGTTCGCGATGCGCGACCCCGGTCCCGCGATGACGCCACGCCACGCCACGTAAACCCGCAACAGGAGGTGCGAGGTCGCGGCCGTCCAGCCGGCCAGCCAGACGAGGATGAATCCCGCCGGCAGGGGATCGTCGGACAACAGCGCCGCCGCCGCCCCGCTGCCGAGCAGAATGGCGAGGCCGCCGAAGAACCAGCCGCGATTGGTGACGAAATAGACGCCTTCGTCTTCGGCCCTCAGCGCGCCGGAAAGCGCCTTCACCGCGCGCGCGACGGTGGCGTGATTGGTGTTCCTCAGCGCGATCTCATTGCGGCTGCCGAACAGCGCGCGCGCCACCGCCCGTTCGGTCGAGGCGAGCCCGGCCTCCGCCTCGTTTCTGCCGGTGCGCTTCAGCGTGTAGACGGCGTTGTCCTCCGAAATCGTGAGATAGCCCTTCACCGCCATCGCGATCGTCGCCGCGGCAAAGGCCTTGCGGTCATAGCCCATGCGATCGACGAAGCGCACGGCGGCGGCCGAGAAACCCTTTGGCGGCGCGAAGAGCGGGACGATGACGCCACGCTCGGGATCGCGCCCGAAGCGATGCCAGGCCATGAAATAGAACGCGCCGAGCGCAATCAGCCCGAGAAGTGCGGCGCCCGTCGACGCATTGTCGCGCAGGAAGTCGGCCACGCGTGCCGCGCCGCCGGGCGGGGTCACCGCGCCTTTCGTGAAACCGACAGCGACGGTGAGCCCTTGGCGCGGATTCAGTGACGCAATGGTGGCGAAACGGACGGTGTCGCCTTCGACCCTCGCCTCGGCGTCTTTTCCCTGCGCGCCTTCGGGGCCGGTATAGAAATCATATTGAACGGCACGCGCGCCGGGCGGCAGGTGGATGACGGCCTCCGCGCGATCGATTGTGAAATCCCAGCCATTGCCGGTGACGTTCCAATAAAGCTCGTCATAATCGGGAAAGAACCCGATCTGGCGATCGGTCTCATAAACGATCGCATAGGTGTGCGGCCCGGGATCGAGAAAGATGTTCGCGTCGCCGATGCGCACGCGCCGGCCGTTGTCGATCGTCTCAAGCGCGTAAGGTTCGGGACGTCCGTCGCGCTGCACTTCCACCACGTCGAAGCGCACCCGCACGCGATTGCCCGCGGGGTCGCGATAGAGCGTGGGGAAATCCCGGAAGATGCCGCGCTGAATGCGCACGCCTTCGGCCTCGACCGTAATGGTTTCCCGCACGGTGAGCGCGCCGTCGTGCGCGATTCCAATGTCGCTCGAAAAATTGGTGATACGCTCCTGCGCCGCGGCGGACTGCGGCAACAGCAGCGCAAGAACAAGAAGAAGGGCGAGGCGGGAAAAGGCGCTCAACGGCGGAATCAAAACGCGACCTTCGGCACGTCGCGGTCGACCGCGTTCTCGATCTGGAAGAACGAGGCCTTGGTGAACGCGAAAGTCGATGCAATCAGGTTCGATGGGACCTGCTCGATCATCACATTGTAATCGCGCACCGCGCCATTGTAGTAGCGCCGCGAGAGTTGGATCTGATCCTCGATCTCGGCAAGGTCCTTCTGCAGCGATTGGAAATTCTCGCTCGCCCGCAATTGCGGATAGGCCTCGGCCACCGCCATGATCCGGCCGATGGCCGCCGTGATCGCACGCTCGGTTTCCGCGCGTTGCGCGATCTCCTGCCCGGCCTGGCTCGCGCTGCGAAGGCGCGTCAGCTCGTCGAGCGTGGTACGTTCATGCGCGGCGTAGCCCTTCACCGTCTCGACCAGATTGGGAATGAGATCGGCGCGGCGCTTCAATTGCGCCTCGATGCCGCTCCAGGCTTCGGCGACGATGTTCCGGCGCCTGACCAAGCCATTGTAGATGGCGATAGCCCACAGCACCGCGAGAACGGCAAGGCCAAGAAGGATATATCCGATCATCGGCTGAAATTAGGGCTTCGGCGCCCAGACGTCCATGCCGGGAATTACGAAGGTCACGCCACCTTCCGCGCGTCGCCGGGAGCGGCATCCGCAACCAGGGCACGCGACAGCGCCAGCGGCGTCAGCGTTTGGAGCCCGTCCGCAAGATAGGGCGAGGCCGTTGTGTGTGCAATGGGGAGGCCGGACCATGCAAGCGCGGCAAGTGCCCCCTTGCGGCGCGCGAGGTCCAGCCCCGTGACGATCAATTTGGCCGCGCCGAGCTTCGCCAGGGCGTCCGCAATGCCGGCCGCTTCTTCGGCATCGCTCGCGGCGGAGACCACGCCCACAACTTCCAAGTCAGCGATGGAGAGATACGCCATCAAATCCGGCGAAAGGGACTCGCGCGGATCGCAGCCGGCGGAATCCGCGATCAGCAAAGCGCCGGCCGCGCGCGAATCCTGGACCGCACCGGCCAGGCTCTCAGGCACGGGGGTGTGCACCACATCCACGTTCAAGCAGGCGGCAAAGCTCTCCAGCCGCGCTACCTGGCCCGCCGTGTCGAGATCGGTCGCGGCGAGCCGCACGGTATGACCGGCGCGGCAGTTTTGTGCGGCGAGCTTGGCCGCAACCGCCGTTTTCCCTGCGCCCGGCGGTCCGATGAGAAAGATCGCGCCGCGCTTGCCGGCATCGAAGGATTCAAACCGCATCCGCTTGTCGAACACGGAGGCGAGCGCGAGCGTCAGATCGGAGAGCCCGCTTTTTTCGGCCTCATCGACAAGAGTCTCGACGAGCGCATCCGGCGTGCGATGCGCAAGCAGAAGTTCAAGCAGCGTCGCGCGGTCAAAGGCTATCGCGCGCTTCGCCGCCTCCGGCTTGGGAGCGCGCAACCGCGCGAGCAGGGTTTCGCGATAATGCGCCTCGAAGGAGGAAAGCTGGGCAACAACCGCCCCGGCCTCCGAAGCCGGGTTGCGTGGCGGCGCCTCCTCTAGCGCGCGCGCCCGCGGCGCGCCCTCCTCGATACCGGCGCGCAGGAGCACGCTTCCGTCCTTCATCGTCTCGCGCGCGACGATGATCGCCTCATCGCCCAGTTCCGCACGCATGGCGGAAAGCGCGTCCTTCATGTCTTTCGCGAGAAAGGTCTTGAGCCACATGGGCGATCAAATCTGTCCCATGGTGCGCAGCCGCACGGACGCGTGAACCTCGTTCTGCGAGATCACCGGCGTCTGCGGCCGGAAGCGTTCGACGATCGAACGCACATAAGGCCTGATGAAGGGGCTCGTCAGCAGCACGGGAACATCGCCGCCCGAGACGGCCTCGTCGAAACGCTCCCGCACCGTCTGGATGAAGGCCTGCAATTGCGAGGGCGCCATGGCGAGTTGACGTTCCTCGCCCTGGCCGGCCAGCGATTCCGCGAAAGCCTGTTCCCAGACCGGAGACATCGCGACGATGGGAAGATATCCTTTCGGCGATAAATATTGGTGGCACAGCTGACGCGCGAGCCGCGAGCGCACATGTTCGGCGATCAGCATGGCGTTCTTGGTGTGGCCGACCGCTTCGGCGATCCCTTCGAGAATCGCCGGCAGGTCGCGAATGGAGACGCGCTCCGAAAGAAGGGTCTGCAGCACGCGCTGCACGCCCGTTACCGCGATTTGCGAGGGGATCAGTTCTTCCACCAGTTTCTTCTGCTCGGGCGGCAGATCGTCCAGCAGTTTCTTCGTCTCTGCATAGGAGAGCAGCTCCGCCATGTGGCTCTTCAGCACTTCCGTCAGATGGGTGGTCAGCACGGTGCCGGGATCGACCGCCGTGTAGCCGCGGAACGAGGCTTCTTCGCGCAAGCCCTGATCCACCCAAATAGCCGGAAGCCCGAAAGCGGGTTCGTTGGTGTGCGTGCCGGGAAGCTCGATCGCCTGGCCCTTCGGGTCCATGAGCAGAAGCTGGCCGGGGAAGAGTTCGCCGCGTCCGGCCTCCACCTCCTTCACGCGCACCACATATTCATTGGCCGAGAGTTGCATGTTGTCGAGGATGCGCACGGCGGGCATCACGAAGCCCATTTCGGAGGCGAGCTGGCGCCGCAACGCCTTGATCTGATCGGTGACGCGATGGCCCTTCGCATCGTTGATCAGCGGCAACAATCCGTAACCCAATTCCACACGCAAGAGATCGAGCGCGAGGGCCGACGAGATCGGCTCTTCAGCGGGCGGCGTTTCGGCGGCCTTCGCCGCTTCCTTGTGCGCGGCTTCCAGGCGGAGTGTTTCCTTGCCCTTCCATGCGAAATAGGCGAGGGCGCCCGTGCCGGCCGCGATCAGCGCGAACACCACATGCGGCATGCCCGGCAGCACCGCCACCACGGCCATGACGAAGGCCGCCATGCCGAGCGCCTGGGGATAAAAGGAAAGCTGTCCGAACAGCGCCTTCTCGGAAGAGCCTTCGACGCCCGCCTTCGACACCATCATGCCGGCCGCGGTGGAGACGATGAGGGCCGGCACCTGGGTCACCAGCCCGTCGCCGATGGTGAGCAGCGTGAACGTCTGCGACGCCGCGGCGAAGGACATGCCCTGCTGGGCGACGCCGATGATGATGCCGCCGACGATATTGATGCCGACGACTAGAAGTCCGGCAATGGCATCGCCCCGCACGAATTTCGAGGCGCCGTCCATGGCGCCGAAGAAGTTGGATTCCGACTCCAATTGCTTGCGCCGTTCGCGCGCTTCGGCCTCGTTGATGAGGCCGGCGGATAAATCGGCGTCCACCGCCATCTGTTTGCCCGGCATCGCATCCAAGGTGAAGCGCGCCGCCACTTCCGCGATGCGGCCCGCACCCTTGGTGATGACGATGAAGTTCACGATGATGAGGATCGCGAACACGATGATGCCGATGACGAAATTGCCTTGCGTGATAAGGCGGCCGAAAGCCTCGATGACGAAGCCCGCCGCGTCCGTCCCCTCGGCGCCATGCGCGAGGATGAGCCGCGTGGAGGCGAGATTCAGCGCCACCCGCAGCATGGTGGAAATCAAGAGCACCGTCGGAAACGTGCTAAACTCCAGCGGCTTCCTGATGAAGATGGAGGTCATCAGGATCAGGATCGAGAACGTGATCGAGAACGACAGCGTCAGATCGAGCAGCCAGGGCGGCAGCGGCAGCAGCAGCACGACAAGAATCGCCAGCATGCCGATGGCGAGCGCGATTTCGCCGTTCTTGAGATAATCGCGAACGGCGTCGAAGGCGCCTTGCGGCCCCGCGCGCACAGCCTGCGTTTGCGTGGTCATCTTTGAATCCCTCTTGCCCCCTTGACGGGGAAGCTGTCCGCCGAAGTCCGCAGGGCGAAGGCGGACGGAAGGGGGCTATGGGCAAAGAACACCCCCCACCCGCTTGGCCTACGCGAACCGGCCTCCCCCTCAAGGGGGGAGGCGAAATTCTGTCCAGCCATTCGTCTCATCATGCGGCGCGGCCTTCGCCGGGCTGGGTCACCCGGATTCCGGCCTGCGTGTATTCGCGAAGCTTGTTCCTCAGTGTACGAATGGAAATGCCGAGAATGTTCGCCGCATGCGTGCGGTTTCCGAGACAATGATCGAGCGTATCCAGGATCAGGTCGCGTTCGACATCCGACACCGTGCGCCCGACCAGCGCGCGCGTCGTGGTCGCGGCGGCTTCGGTCGCGATCGCCACCGGATCGTTCGCCACCCGCATCGAAACGTCGCTGAACTTGGCGCCGTCCGGCAGCCTCACCGCTTCCGGCGCGATTTCGCTGCCATGCGACAGCAGCACCGCGCGATGGATGGTGTTCTCGAGCTCGCGCACATTGCCGCGCCAGGCATGGGAAAGCAGCAGCCGTTCCGTATCCGGCGCCAGGGGCCGGAACGGCACGCCGTTCGCTTCCGCATATTTTCGCGCGAAATGGCGGCCCAGCGCGAGAATGTCCTTGGGGCGCTCGCGCAGGGCCGGCAGTCTCAGATTCACGACGTTCAGCCGGTACAGCAAATCCTCGCGGAAGGCGCCGCGCTTCACCGCGTCGGCAAGGTCGCGGTTCGAAGTCGCGACGATACGGATGTCGACCTTCACGGGCTTGCCGCCGCCCACGCGGTCGATCTCGCGCTCCTGAATGGCGCGCAACAGCTTCGCCTGCAGCCGCCCATCCATTTCGCTCACTTCGTCGAGCAGCAGCGTGCCGCCATTCGCCTCCTCGAATTTGCCGACGCGGCGCGCGATGGCGCCGGTGAACGCGCCCTTCTCATGGCCGAACAATTCCGATTCCAGCAGGTTCTCCGGGATCGCGGCGCAGTTCACCGAAATGAACGGCTTGTCCGCGCGCGCGCTGCGGCGGTGAACGTAGCGCGCCAGAATCTCCTTGCCGGTGCCGGATTCGCCCGTGATCAGGATCGAAGCCTCCGAAGGCGCGATCTGATCGGCCATGGAGATCACCGAAGCCGTCGCTTCATCCTCGAAAACGAGCTGATGCGATTCGTCGGCAACGGCCGCGAGCACGGCGGCGATCAGTTCCGGATCGGGCGGCAGCGGCAGATATTCCTTGGCGCCCGCGCGGATCGCGTCCACCGCGCGCCGCGCATCCGTGCCTACGCCGCAGGCGATCACCGGCGTGCAGATGCGCTCCGTTGCGAGCGAACGCACAAGCATGCCGATGTCGAGCATGACATCGC
>Ga0210377_10003844_pt1 | contig 12791 bp, 11 predicted proteins | sample PLM4_65_b1redo_FD_155480 | JGI IMG/M metagenome (GOLD analysis project Ga0210377, IMG submission 155480) | Groundwater sediment microbial communities from an aquifer in East River, Colorado, USA - PLM4_65_b1 redo | ecosystem: Environmental > Terrestrial > Soil > Riparian zone | place: USA: East... | reverse complement strand
CCCTGGAGAACCAGCTCACCGCGGCGACTGCCCCCCTGGTGAACGTCCGGCTCGTGGCGGAGGGGGCCAACGCCCCCACCGACCCCGAAGGGGATGCCCTCCTGCGGGAGCGCGGGATCGAGATCCTTCCCGATATCGTGTGCAACTCGGGGGGCGTGATCGTCAGTTACTTCGAGTGGCTTCAGAACAAGCGGAGTGAGTACTGGGAACTGGAGGAGGTGGACCGGAAGCTCTTGAACAAGATCATCGCCGCCTACGAGCGGGTCCGTGACATGGCGCGGCTGCACGAGGTGGACTGGAGGACGGCCGCATATATCGTTGCCCTGTCCCACCTGGAGGGCGTGTACAAAGAACGAGGCCTCTTCCCCTAGCAGGCTGCTGAAAAAGGCCCATCTGCGGCACCCATCCTCCGGATGGGTACCCGGCGCGATCGCGCAGCGCTGCTACGTACGGACCAAGTACGCCTCCGACCCACCTTCGGTGGGTACCCCGCGCCGGGTACCCATCGAAAGATGGGTGCGCCGCCTTGCATCTGGACCTTTGTGAGCAACCTGGCGCAAAACGAGTTTTTCAGCATCCTGCTAACACAGGCCCACCTCTCCCGGCCCTGCTCTGGGCTGATTTCCGCAGGCCATCCTGTGGTCGAGGAGAGTTCCGAGGATTTCCCTGCCTGAAGGAGGCCTATGCGCGGGCCCCCTTTTTCAACTGTCGCCTGGACTGTGTTGTATCGACTGAGAGGGTCGTGGTCCGATACCTCTCCCTCGTTGCGCACGTCCTGGCCCGCCGCCCCGGTCCACCCGTAGGCATCGAGGCGCCAGAAAATATACCGCTACGGTTTTTCGACCAGTGCGCTATGGATCGTGGCGAGGAGTGAGGCACCTACTAACGGCCATCCTGATCCTCCACCCAGGCTCTCATTCGAAGCAGTTGGGAGGCTCCAGTTACCAGGACGACGTCGCAGCAAGAGTCTCCCTCACGCGTCCGACTATTCTTGGGAACCCGCCAGGAATCGAGCGGGTAAGTCCGTAGGTATCCAGTTCTGTTCGGAGTGCATCCTCAAGCGGATTGAATCCCGCTGAGGGTTCTGCTAGTCTCGCGCCGCCATGTGCGCGCCCCTCCTCCGCCAGCCGCTCGCCTGGGAGCCCACCTCCCGTGACCCTTGACCCCTCTCCCTCGAACCCTTCCTCCCTCGGATCACGGAAACGCTGGGGCTTGGTAGCCGCCGGCGCCGCCTTGATGACGATCACGTCGGGCGTCTGGTACAGCGCGTCCGTCTTCTACGTGGCCCTCATCCAGGAGTTCGGATGGGACTATGCCTCCACGGCCGGCATCTATTCCCTGTTCATCATCCTCTACGGCGTCGGGGGTCTCCCGGCGGGGTACCTGGTCGACCGCTTCGGGGCTCGCCGGGTGGTCCTGGCCGGAGGTCTCCTGGTGCCGATCGCCCTCATCGGGAACGCGTCGGCCACCGCCCTGTGGCACCTGTACGTCACCCATGGGATACTGTCGGCTCTCGGCCTTTCCTTCACGGGGTATGTGCCCGTCTCGGTCCTTTTGACGCGGACATTCCGGGAGCGGCGAGGGCTGGCCATCGGCATCGCCTCAGCCGGGGTGGGGTTAGGAATCCTCGTCCTGGTTCCATTGACGCAGCTTGTGATCGAGCACGCCGGCTGGCGCACGGCCTATGTCACACTCGCCGGCATCGCCGCTGCGGTAGTTTTTCCCGTCGGCCTCCTCGCCCTGAGGGAGGGAACGAGGCCGCCCGACGAGCCCCCGTCCCATGCGCCCTCTGGACCCTCCATCCGAACCCCAAGCACCCCCCGGGGACGGGTCCTGACCGCGGTGCTCTGTAGCCGGGAGTTCTGGCTGGTGAGCGCGATCATCAGCTTGCTGAACGGGCCGATCCAATTGGTCCTGACGCACCACGTCGCACGGCTCGTGGAGGTGGGCCAGCCCAAGCTGCTCGTCGCCGGGATCGCAGGGCTGGTAGGCCTGGTCAGCATTCCTGGAAAGATCGGGTGGGGATTTCTGTCGGATCGGTGGTGGCTGGAGCAGATTTATTTGGGAGGCATTTCTTGCGTCATCGCTGGTATCATCGTGCTCCTCCTGATCGGCCCGGCGTCACCGCTTTGGAGCCTGTACGCGTACGCAGTCCTGATGGGCGTCGGCTACGCCGTCTCGCCAGCCATGACGCCGGTCATCGGCGAACGATTCTTCGGGGGGCGCCATTTCGGCCTCATCTTCGGCGCCCTCAACCTGCTGTACCACGCCACTGGGGCGGCCGCGGTGTGGCTCGCCGGCTACGCGCACGACCTGACGGGAAGCTACCGCCTGCCCCTTCTGGTTTCGATCGTCAGCGCCGTGGCGGCCGCCGTCTGCGTATGGGTAGCCGCCCCCCGCCGTCTCCAGCCTCAGACATCCCAGAACCCCTAGCCGGCTGCTGAAAAAGGCCCATCTGCGGCACCCATCCTCCGGATGGGTACCCGGCGCGCTCGCGCGGCGCTGCGACGTACGGACTAAGTACGCCTCCGACCCACCTGCGGTGGGTACCCCGCGCATCGCGCGCCGCCTTGCATCTGGACCTTTTTGAGCAGCCTGACGGAAAACGAGTTTTCCAGCATCCTGCCGGGATCCCACGATCATCGCCTCACAGCGTCGCGGCAAGAGTCGTCCTCCAGGGATCTTCGGCGCCGTCCAAGAGCAGAGTCGTCAGCCCCAAATTGATGTCCGGTACTTTCTCCCGCTGCTTACCGGGGGTAGCCTGGCTTCCCGCTCAATGTCGGGCCGTTTCCCCCGGGTCGGTGACTGCGTCCGCCCCCAGGACCGTGGTCGGGCCCCGTAGAGGGGTTGCCAAGTTCGTCACCTTAGCCCAATGGGGATGTAACACACCTGGGTACCCCTTCCCAATGGGAGCGTACCCCGAAAACACAAAGGCCCTCGGGGGATCAGCATCTCCGAAGGGCCGCCGAGTTCGCAGGTCACTTACAGCCGGCATCCCCGCCCCTCCAACTCTCCCGCAGGGAAACCACGTTCAACCAAGCGAGACGCTCCCTCTTGGCGGGGGGCGGTGTCAAGAAAAGAGAAGCCATCGGCTGTCAGCGTTCAGCCTTCAGCCGACCACTCATTTCTTCCCCAGCCGCCACCTTTCACGGCCATGCTACGCCTCCCGGCTCACGGCAGCTTCAAGCAGCTCGTGGACGAGGGTCTGGTACTGCTTACGTTGCCGCGCCGCCAGCCGGCGCAGTTCCGCGAGGAGTCGGGGGTCAATTCGGATCGCGATGAGTTGCTTGGCCCGGCCTGTCGTCGGCCGACCGACCCGGCGCACCGGCCCCCATCGCAACTCCGAGGCGACTACGAAGGCCCACCCGCGTCTGTCGATGACTGTCCAATGGAATGCGGCCCTGGGTAAGGCGGAGGAAAGCTGCTTGACATGTATGTCCCCTGGATGCATATTCATGCATATGAGAACTACCTTGAACATCGATGATTCCTTGCTTCGCAAGGCTGCCAGGCTCGCTGGTGTAGAAGAAAAGACTGCGCTCGTCCGGCTCGGGCTGGAGGCTCTGATTGCTCGGGAGAGTGCCCGTCGGCTAGCCGAACTGGGCGGCACCGAGAAGAGTCTGTTGCCTATCCGGCGGCGGCGTCCCCGGAAGCCGGCGTGATCCTCGTAGACACGTCGGTCTGGGTCGAACACTTGCGAGCCGGAAATGCCCGCCTCCAGGTGCTTCTCCGCGATGCCCAAGTGCTCTGCCACCCGTTCGTCATTGGTGAACTGGCATGTGGGAATCTCCGGAAGCGCGGGCAGATCCTGGGTCTCCTGGCGGCATTACCCGAATCCCGAGTGGCGGAGCACCATGAAGTATTGCACCTCCTTGACTCGGCCCGCCTCTATGGCCGTGGGCTCGGCTGGGTGGACTTGCATCTCCTTGCCTCGACTCTGATCTCCGGTTGTGCTCTGTGGACCCTGGACAGGCCGCTGCAGAGAGCCGCGACAGATCTGCGGGTTTCAACGTAACTCCTCGCCGGAAGACATTGCCCCAAGAATCAAGTACTTGTCTGCGCATTGCCGCTTTTCTGGAGCGATGTCGGGAGATTCGTGAGGGAGACGGAAGATGACCGACGCGATGGTGTCCCAGCCGATCTACAGGATCAGGACGCACTGCAACGTGATGGTGCCGATGCAGGACGGCGTCCGGCTCTCCACCGACATCTACCTGCCCGATTCACGGGGCCCGTTCCCGGTGATCCTCATCCGCACGCCTTACAACAACAATCGGGAGCCGGACGTCCAGGACGCCGTGTACTTCGCCTCGCGGGGCTACGCGGTGCTGCTCCAGGACGTACGCGGCCGGGGCGATTCCGAGGGGGAGTGGGCGCCCTTCCTCCACGAGGCCGGGGATGGCTTCGACGCCCAGGAGTGGGCGGGGAAGCAGTCTTGGTCCACGGGCAAGGTGGGCACCAGCGGCGCGTCGTACGTGGGCCTGACCCAGTGGCTGCCCGCCCCGCTCAGGAATCCCTATCTCAGCGCTCTGGCGCCCCGCGTGGGGTTCTCCAACCTCTATCACAACTGGGTCTACACCGGTGGCGCCTTCCAGCTCGGATTCAACCTGCGCTGGGGCGCCATCCAGATGCACACAAAGACGAACCGGATGCAGTACCTCTGGTTGCCCACAGAGGTACACCTGTCCACGCTCTACTGGCACCTGCCGCTGATCACCGGCGACGAGGCCGCCGGACGGCCCAACCAGTTCTACAAGGAGTGGATCCGCCATCCGAGCTACGACGCCTATTGGGAGCGCCTGGGGAACGTCGAGATGCAGTACGCCGAGATCGACGTCCCGGCGTACGGGTTCGGCGGGTGGTACGACGTCTTCCTCCAGTCCACGCTCAACAACTTCATGGGTGTGAAGAAGCAGGGGCACAGCGAGAAGGCGCGCCGCGGCCAGAAGATCCTCATCGGCCCCTGGATCCACTGCCTGGGGGACCGGGGCACCTGCTCGAAGACCGGCGACATCGATTTCGGGCCGGCCTCCCTCATCGACCTTCGGGGCGAGGAGCTGCGCTGGTTCGACTACTGGCTGAAGGGTATGGACAACGGCATCCTGGACGAGCCACGGGTGAAGGTCTTCGTGATGGGACGAAACCGCTGGCGCGAGGCGGACACGTGGCCGATCCCCGGCACGCGCTACACGCGCTATTACTTCCACAGCCGGGGGACGGCGAATTCCCTCGAAGGCAACGGCGGCCTGGGTACGGCCGCGCCTGTCAACGAGCCACCGGACACCTTCGTCTACGATCCGGGGCACCCTGTCCCGACGCTCGGCGGCAGCACCTGTTGCGGCGAAGATGTCACGCCGATCACGATGGGGCCGCGGGACCAGCGCCCCGCCGAGGAGCGCTCCGACGTCCTGGTGTACACCACCCCGCCGCTGGAGGAGGACATGGAGGTGACAGGACCCGTCTCCGTCGTGTTGTACGCCGCCTCCGACGCCCGCGACACCGATTTCACCGCCAAGCTGGTGGACGTCTTCCCCGACGGCTATGCCATGAATGTCGCCCAGGGAATCATCCGGGCACGGTACCGCGACTCATGGGAGCGGCCGGCGCTCCTCGAGCCGGGCCACGTCTACAAGTACGCTATCGACCTCTGGTCCACGAGCAACTGCTTCCTCCGCGGCCACCGCATCCGGGTAGAGATCTCCAGCAGCAATTTCCCCCAGTTCGATCGGAACCCGAACACCGGCAACCCCTTCGGCCTGGACGCGGAGCTACGGACGGCCACCCAGACGGTCTACCACGACGCGGATCACCCGTCCCACATCCTCTTGCCGGTCGTTCCTGCTTAGCGCCGATGCGATTGGTTCCGGTGAGATTGCGGGGGGCGTGTTCACCGATGGAGCCTGGCGGCTGCGGCCGCCTGGAGTGGGCGGTCCTCGACTGGAACGAGCCGGCCATCACCTTCTACCGGAATCTCGGGGCACGGCCGCTTGAGGAGTGGACGGTATTTCGGGTCGCGGGTCCTGCGCTCCACGCGCTGGCGGACCGCTTCTGAGGGGCAACCAACCATGAAACAGGCATCGCCCGGTTTGCCGCTCGAGGGCATCAAGGTGGTGGAGCTGGGCCAGCTCATCGCCGGCCCCTTTGCCGGCAAGATGCTGGCGGAATTCGGCGCCGAGGTGATCAAGATCGAACCACTCGGCGAGGGCGACCCGCTCCGCAAGTGGCGCAAGCTGTACCAGGGGACTTCGGTGTGGTGGCAGGTGCAGTCTCGGAACAAGCAATCGATGACGCTGGACCTGCGCCATCCCGCGGGACAGGAGATCGCCCGGCAGCTCATCCGCGAGGCCGACGTGGCCATCGAGAACTTCCGGCCGGGCACCCTGGAGGGCTGGGGCCTGGGCTGGGAACATCTCTCTGCCTTGAATCCCGGGCTCATCATGCTGCGGATCTCGGGGTACGGGCAAACAGGGCCCTACCGGGACTTGCCAGGATTCGGGGTCATCGGCGAGGCCATGGGGGGGCTCCGGTACATCACGGGGGAGCCGGAACGTCCCCCGGTCAGGGTGGGTGTCAGCATCGGGGATTCCCTGGCGGCGCTCCACGGAGTGATCGGGGTTCTGCTGGCCTTGCATCACCGGAAGGTTCATGGTGGAAGAGGCCAGGTCATCGACATCGGCCTCTACGAGGCCGTCTTCAACATGATGGAGAGCCTCCTGCCCGAATACGATGCCTTCGAATACGTCCGCGAGCGTGCGGGGAGCAGCATGCCGGGCATCGCGCCGACGAGCGCCTACCCCTGCAAGGACGGGCAGTACGTGCTGATCGCCGGCAATGCCGACAGCATCTTCAGGCGGTTGATGGAGGCGATCGGCCGCCTCGACCTAGCAAACGACCCCGCCCTGGCCCATAATCAAGGACGTGTGGCACGGGTGGACGAGATCGATGCGGCGATCGCGGCGTGGACCGCCACCCGGGACATCGACGAGACTCTGGAGGCAATGACCCTGGCCAAGGTCCCGGCGGGGCGGATCTACTCGGCCAGGGATATTGCAGGCGATCCCCACTACGCCGCCCGCGGGATGATCCAGCAGATCGTGACGCGGGATGGACTGGCTCTGAAGGTGCCAGGAGTGGTACCGAAGCTGAGCGAGACCCCCGGAACCCTCCGCACGCTCGCACCCACCCTGGGAGAGCACACCGAGACGGTGCTTCTACGCCTCGGCTACAGCCCGGAGCAGATCGCGACGCTGCGAGCCGAGAAGGTCATCTAGGCATGAGCGGGCCGGACAGTCCTTTCCGGTCGAGGCAGTTCGGACCGTCTCGCCCCACCAGCGCCTCACAGAATACGGCCACGAGTACGCCTGGAGCCTCCGGTCCCTGACCCCTCCCCCGTGAACCCTCCGACCCCCCGCTAAGAATTACACGGGTAGTCCCAAGCTGGGGATCGGGATTTTCTCATGCGGTGTTGCTTACCGGGGGTAGCCTGGCTTCCTGCTCAATGTCGGGCCGTTTCCCCCGGGTCGGTGACTGCGTCCGCCCCCAGGACCGTGGTCGGGCCCCGTAGCCTGGCGGGCCCAGGCCAGCACGGCCTCCCCACGGCTCAGGCCCGGCGCAGGCTTCGGTGAGTGCCTCTGCGCACTGCCCGACCGATTGCCCCATCCTGTCCCTTTGCCGGCCGAACCCGCCGGGATGCCTTGCGTGCCGCGGCGCTCATCCTTGGCCCTTGCCCGGGTCCGCTCCTCCGCCTTCCGCTTGCGGAGAGTGGCGATGCGCTCGGCCAGCGGGATCTCCAGCCGTTCCGTGGGCCGATTTGCGTAGTCGAACCCGCCAACTTTCTGGCGCGGCAAGCGATTCCCAATGTGCCGCTCGATATCGCGAAGGCTCCCCTCTTCGTCCGGCGAGACAAACGTATAGGCGTCCCCTGTCATTTCGACCCGGGCCGTGCGCCCGACCCGGTGGATGTAGTCCTCCGGCACGTGCGGAACATCGAAGTTCACGACCAGTCCCAGCGCCTCCACGTCGATGCCGCGGGCCGCGATGTCCGTGGCGACGAGGACGCGGAAGCGCCCCTTCTTGAAGCTCGCGAGCGCCTCCGTCCGCTGCACCTGACTCCGGTTGCCGTGAATGCGGGCGCAGGCGACGCCGTTTCTTTCGAGGAAGTCGGCCAGGCGATTGGCCCGGTGTTTGGTCCGCGTGAAGGCCAGGACGCTCCTGGCCGAGTCCTGCCGCAGGAGCTTCAGCAGGAGAAACGATTTCAGTTCGTGCGGGACCGGAAAGACCGTGTGGGTGATGCCGGCCGCCGGGGCGGATTTTCGCTCGACGTTCAAGGCGACGGGATTCTCCAGCAGGTCGTCCGCCAGCTCCACGATGGGCGCCGGCAGCGTCGCCGAGAACAGGAGCGTCCGTCGTTTCTTGGGCAGATGCTGGAGGACGCGGCGGATGTCCGGCAGGAACCCCATGTCGAGCATCCGGTCGGCCTCGTCCAGCACCAGATACTCGAGGGCGTCGAGCCGCGCGTACGGGTACTGGAAGTGATCAAGGAGCCGGCCGGGCGTGGCGATGAGGACGTCCACTCCCTTCCGAAACGCCTGCACTTGCGGCTCCATGGCGACGCCGCCGTACACCGCCGCGCCCGTGAGGCCGGTCTGCCCAGCCAGCTCGCGGAGGTGGTCCGCGATCTGGGCGGCCAGCTCCCGGGTGGGGGCCACGACCAGCGCCCGGGTGGTCCCCCGGCGCTTCTCCAGCAGGTTGTGGAGGATCGGCAGGAGGAACGCGGCGGTCTTCCCGCTGCCCGTCACGGCGGTGGCCAGGACGTCGCGGCCCTGCATGAGGGGCGGGATCGCCGCCCGCTGAATCGGCGTGGGATGCTCGAATCCCATCCGCTGGGTGGCCTTCAACAGTTCTGCGTGGAGTCCGAGTTCTTCGAACGACATACGTGGACCTGTGCTTTCCGCGGGCACACGATGCCCGCGCAGGGATCGGGTGTGACCGCTGTTGTTTCCGGCTTGATTGAGTGTGGGGGATTAACGGAGGGATCGCCGGAGAGGCCGCCGTTCAGGCCGTAGGACCTGCCCTATGCTGTTGGTCCCGCTCCAGGGCCTGAATCGTTCGGCGTCCGTTGCGGAATGCGCGGAGAGTACCACACCAAGTGGCTTTTTCCAAGGGCTTTTTCCACCCTCGGCCCAGGAAGCAAGAAAGTAAAGGACTGGACACCATTCCCCAGAAGTTCAGCCCCCCAGCGGCAGCCATCAACCATGAGCCACGATCGTTGTTTCGCCTCCATTCCGCACTCCGAATTCCGCATTCCGGATTCAGTTCGCCTCCCCTTTTTGTTCGCCGCATCCGCCATGGCCCGCCGCTCGGGCCCGCCCAGGGAGAGAAATAATACTTGTAATGCAACGTCCTCCTCTATATAAACTCTAGTCCTCGAAGGGCCTGTTGGTAGGTTTCGGGCCTCCGTGGAGCGCTCCCTGGCTCCGTGTCTCTTCCCGGACCTCCTTTCGCAGGGTGTGACCAGGATACCTTGCCGGTCCCAGGGTTCTCTTGAGAGGTGCTGATGCTCATCGTTTTCATTCTCTTGTTGACCGCTTTGCCGTTCTTGCTCCGATTGCTCGGTAACTGGTATCTCTCCCATCTTAAGCCCAGGACATTCACTTTCTCCGCCGGCCAGGCTGTGTATGGCCTGAGCCTTCGCGAAATCCGCGTTCTAGAGTTCGAGATATTTGAGTCCAATACCTACGCCAAGCATGGGATCACATTACGTGACGGCGACTGTGTCTTTGACATCGGCGCCAACATCGGTCTATCCAGCGTGTTTTTCGCCCAGCAGCGGAAGAACGTCACTGTGCATGCCTTTGAGCCCATTCCGATTCTGGTCGAGGCTGGTGCGCTGAACGCAGCCAGCGATCACCTGGTAAAGGCCAACGGCTCCAGAATATTTCTGCATCCCTTCGGGATCTCAACTGAAGCAACGCCGCAAACCTTTTCGTTTAATCCTTTCATGACGATCATTACCTCCTCCTTGCAATCGCAGAGACAGCTCAAACTAGTAAAAGGCTTGAATGGTGACTGGTTGAGTGTTCCAATCGCTGTGGTCAAAGATCTGAAGCGATTCGGGGTCAGGCCGCCTTTCATGATAGACGCGTTCTTGTGGTGGCTGCTCACACCCGTACTCAATTATCTTATTAGCTGCTTTCTTTTCCTTCCCATGGTCCTGTGGAACCATTTGCTGTTCACCCGACGTGTTCCGTGCGGGACTCGACCGTTATCGCAGGTCATCACTGACCTGAAGGTCACTTGCATACATCTGCTGAAGGTGGATGTAGAAGGCGCAGAAGAGAACGTCCTGGACAGCATCGAGGAGAGACACCTTGAGATCATCGAGCAGATGGTGATCGAAGTGCACGATGTGGACGGGCGTCTGAGTCGCCTGAAAACAAAGTTGAGGGACAAGGGCTTCCGTGTCGTCGTGGATATGGAGGACCTTGAGACTTCTCGGCTCTTCAAGATCTGTCAGCTCTACGCCAGAAAGGTCGGCTGCCAGTCGTGAAAGCGTCGTGCGAACTTCCTCGCTGGGGGTACTGGCCCGGTTTCGTGCCGGGGACCTACCTCGGAACCCTCAATGCCAAGGCGATGGATGCGGAGCGAAAAACGCAAAAGGGAACCAGGCGCTCATCCGCTTCGGCCCCTCTAGCAGGCTGCTGAAAAAGGCCCATCTGTCCGCCTGAGGCGGATTGGCGCGCTCGCGCGGCGCTGCGACGTACGGACTTAGTACGCCTCGCACCTGCACCCATCCTGCGGATGGGTACCCGGCGCGCCGCCTTGCATCTGGACCTTTTTGAGCAGCCTGGCGGAAAATGAGTTTTTCAGCATCCTGCTAGTGGTTGAGGTTGGGCGCCGAGTTGTCGCGACGACTGATGAAGGGATTATTCCTGATCCAGAACCGCCAGGGTTTCTCCGCCCACTCTTCGGCATAATCGACGCCGATCCGCGGCCCGGAAGCAATCGCGGAGGGCGAAATCCGGCTTTCACCCTCCTCTATCCACACTCGATCGCCCAGCAAATCGGCGCGATCGAGTTCTCGATCAATCCCTAGCGCGATGCAGAGCTTCCCCGGCCCGTTCGTCAAGTTGTGATCCGGTTGCCCGGGCCGGCGCTGCCGCATTAGCTCGATGCCTTCGAGTGGTTCCAGCGCCCGAACCAGCACGGCGTGGGGGATCTCGTTGACGTTGGTCACCACATTGAACTGGTAATACATGCCGTAGACGAAATAGACGTAGGCGGTGCCGCCGATCTGGTACATCGTCTCCGTTCGACTCGTTCGCCGACCCTCATAGGCATGGGAGGCGCGGTCCTCTGGGCCACGATAGGCTTCGGTTTCGACGATGGTCCCCGACACATGGGTTCCGTCCTGGGCGGGAACGACCAGCATTTGGCCGAGTAACTGGCGCGCGAGGGTCAGGACGTTCGCACGCGTGTAGAACTCACGAGGCAGTTTCCTATGACTCATTCGGGCAGGGCACACACAGAATTGAGGATCTCCCTTCAGAACGGACGGATTAGGCTCACACTGTATAGGGGGACAATACCATAGCGGCGACCAATCCTGCTCGTGTGCTGGTCCGGCCGCTCGCCAATCGGCCAGAAGGATCGTCTCCCTCAAGGCTGGTCCAACTCGACCCGACGAACCGCGAAAGACTCGGTCCACGCCTCGTAGCCCAGCATGAATTTTGGCACGCCACATGGCATGACCAGCAATTCGAGTAGCTCAAGGACCTCTTCTTTCGTGGCACCATGCCGTTTCGCAACCTCGATATGAGTCTTGATATGGTCCTTGGCTGCCCCGAGTGCGGTAAGGACAGCGATGAAGATGAGCTCCTTTGTCTTGCGGTCGAGTCGGCGTTGGTCCGTATATGACACGGCCAGAAGGTCGTTTAAGGATCGCATGAACGGTAAGTCTTCAGCCACCATAACCTTGTGGTAATCCAGAACGTAGCCCCGGGTTCTGGCCATTTCCTGCAAGTACTTTTTCTCTTCGTCCATTTTGGACCTCCCTTCTTAATGTAGGCATAGACACTGTTTGATCTCGTAATGGGGGATACTTGCTAGACTTCTCCCCAGACGACACCCGCCCAAAAAGATGAAGGCCCCCTGGAGGTCCGTGGTCCCCAAAGGGCCCTCGGACGCGCACACCAGGAGCTTTCCAGCCAGCACCGTTGCCCTCCTCCGATCAATTGCCGGAGAATCCCGCTCACCGGGAAAGACGCTAACTCCCACCCAAGGACAAAGTCAAGGTAGAAAGTCAGCACTCAGCGATCAGCCCTGTCCCACCAGGATCACGTCCGAAAGCTCTTCACACTCAATCACGTTCTCGATGTCTTGAACAAAAAGATTCAGATCGATGTCCTTCGAAAGGAGACGGGAGCGCTCTCCCACACCCGTCTGCGTCGGAGTGAAGACCCGATGGCCCTCGGTGCGCAGGTGGTCGGCCACACGGCTCCAGCACCACCCGCCGTGTCAGGCCCCATGTGCCAGGACATAGGTCTTCGGACCGTAACTCGCCAGGCGTTGCATGCTTGCACCTCCCGCCACCGCCACAGGAGGTGCAACCGCGGCGAGCTTAGTGCTCCTGGGCGTAATTACGGTGACGTATTCTCCCGACACGCCGTTTCGATCCCCTCTCCCCTCCGTGGGAGAGGGTTTGGGTGAGGGGGGACTTCGCACGGCAGCCCTCCTTGCACCCTCACCCCCGCCCTCTCCCATCCAGGGAGAGGGAGCAGAACTGAGTGTCA
>Ga0210377_10003843_pt1 | contig 12793 bp, 11 predicted proteins | sample PLM4_65_b1redo_FD_155480 | JGI IMG/M metagenome (GOLD analysis project Ga0210377, IMG submission 155480) | Groundwater sediment microbial communities from an aquifer in East River, Colorado, USA - PLM4_65_b1 redo | ecosystem: Environmental > Terrestrial > Soil > Riparian zone | place: USA: East... | reverse complement strand
ACATGGATGAAGTTCAGGAAAAGGGAGCACCCCGGCAGCCAAAATATAGAGTCGCTCAATAAGGGCAACCTGATATCCATTTCCGATTATCTGAAAGTAAAATATGGACTGAAACTCGGCGACGAAGTGGAGTTACAGACCCCGAAGGGACGAAAAAAATTTATCATACATTACACATCCATCAGTTATTCCACGACGTCAGGATTCATTTTCCTTGACAGGAGATGGTTAAAAGAATTGTGGGGACTGGATGACGCAACACAGCTCAGTATTTATATCAAGAACGGTTACGATGTTGATCGCTTTATCGAAAAGCTCAAGAAACAGCTTGCCGGCACCTATTCACTCTCCATAGTCAACAATAAAGAGCTGCGTGAGAACAGCCTGGACATCTTTGATAAAAGCTTTGCCCTTACGTATGCCATTGAACTGATAGCAATTGTGATCTCATTGATAGGTGTGATTAATACCCTGCTTATCCTCGTCTTTGAGAAGAAACGGGAAATCTCCATAATACGGTATCTCGGAGGGGGGTGGGACCAAATAAGAAATAGCATGGTCCTGTCTGCCGGTATCATCGGTATCGCGGGCATTGCGCTAGGTTCCCTAATGGGACCGGCAATCAGCATGGTGATCATTCATGTGATCAATAAGATCTCTTTTGGCTGGGAAGTCAGTCTGCATATGCCACTGGGATATCTTTCACTACTGACGGTAATACTGTTTCTCACGACATTGGCTGCGGGCATCATCCCCGCAAAAGTGGCGAAAAAAATAGACCCGAAAAGCTTTATAAGCTTTGAGTAATCCTCTTCAGATTACAGCGTTTTTTTCTGACCCGATGACCGTACGGTCCCAGTTGCCATTATTTGAGGGAACTCTGTCCGTTGTTCTCCCTCTACTTATCGACTACGGCATCGCCAGTTATTTTTGTGTTTCCCGAGACCTTCGCTTTCCAGTAAACTTTAGCGTTGTCTGATACTTCTGCGGTGTCGCTTACTTCTGCAAAGCCTGAAACCCTTGCATTTCCAAAAACAGAAGCATAGCCGAAGATTTTTGCATCATCGGATACCTTTGCATTCCCGAAGACCCTCGCATTGCCGAATACATCTGCATCTCCACTTATTTCAGCGTTATCGAATATCCAGGCATTGCCGAATACACTGGCATTACCGGTGACCCTTGCGTTGCCGCAGATTTTTGCGAAAGGCCCTATGTAAGCTGTTTTTGCAACGTATGCTGTCTCAGCAACCATGCCTCCGCCGTTAGGATGATGATGGTATATAGCGCCGTCAATCTCGACCACCTGACCGGTAAACAGGACATTGATATCCATGATTTTCTCCTGGTGATAAAGAAATATCTTACATCTGAATAAATCATATTACAGAAAAGCCGTGGTGTCAATTGTCTCTACCAAGTGTGTAGCGAACACATAAACTGTCCGTAACTGTAGCACATAAACTGTCCGGTTAAGATTGGATGGCAAGGAGGCGCCATTCATGAAGAGAACAGAACTACTGCAGGAGGTGCGGAAGATGAGTTTTGAAGAAGCGTACGAGGGCTGAAAGCGAGGGAGATTGATGCAGGAAAAGGCGGCAAGACTGCCAGGGGTTTACGACCGGACGTTTCTATTTGTTGACAACAGATATTATTGCAAATATTGTCAACCCAAAGTAGAAATATCCTGTTGCTACCAATTTAGAAATATCAGGTTTTAAAATTATAAATTATGTGGCTTGGAACAGAAGAAAAAGAGGTTCTTTGAACTAAAGTCCGGTGCTCGAAATACTTTGTGAAAGAAGCAGCAAACTCCCTTTTTAGAGCAGACTGCTATTTCTTTATGAGACGTTTCATGAAATCTTCCATCTCTTTCATCTGCCCATGGAGTTTTTCAAACTCCTTAAAGTGCAGTGATTGAGGACCGTCTGAAAGGGCATGTTCAGGATCAGGATGGATCTCAACCATGACACCGTGAACACCCGTAACAACAGAAGCCATAGCCATCGGAGATACCAGATTTCTATGGCCGGTTGCATGGCTCGGATCAAAAATGACCGGAAGATGGGAAGCTGATCTCAGGAGCGGCACGACTGAGAGGTCTGCTGTATTTCGTGTGGCTGTTTCGAACGTCCGTATCCCGCGTTCGCAAAGGATGACATCGGGATTGCCCCCGACCAGGATATATTCAGCAGATGAAAGCCATTCCTCAAGAGTTGCAGAGAGCCCTCTCTTCAGGATCACCGGTTTCCTTATTCTCCCCACTTCCTTGAGCAGGTCGTAGTTCTGCATATTGCGCGCTCCGATCTGGAGTATGTCAACCTTTTCAGCCACGATATCGACATGATCAGGGCTCATCACCTCGGTAACTACCAGGATACCAACCTCTTCTCTGACCTCATCCAGCAGGTCCAATCCCAGTTTCCGCATTCCCTGAAAACTGTGAGGGCTCGTCCTGGGCTTGTATGCGCCGCCCCGTAATACCGGGATGCCGAGCGTTTTCAGGAAACGGGCGGTTTTAAATATCTGTTCCCTGCTCTCGATAGCACAGGGACCGGCAATAATCAGCAGAGGAGATTTTCCGCCGACTTTTATGTTCCGTCCCAGGGTAATAACGGTGTCAGAAGGATGAAAATCCCTGCTCACCAGCTTATAGGGCTTTGTAACATGGATTATTTCAAGGACCTTCTTCATGACACGAAAGGGTGAGTCATCTATCCAGCCCTGATTTCCGATAACCCCGATCGCTGTCCGCTCGGCGCCTGGAATGGCAACGGGCTTAAGTCCCATAGCGGCAATGGTTTTTTTTACCTTTTCAACATCCTTGTCAGTGGCAGAATGATGCATTACTATAAGCATGAGCATCTCCTTTATTATTTTTTTATTCTAAGACAATGTCATAACAAATATCAAAGAATAAGAATCTTTCAGTCCGTCCCTCTCTTTTTCTTTCGCCTCCTCTTTTATACACCAGCATCCCTTTTATGATAAAATCCTTCATGCACTGTTTTGATGTACTTTTCCCGATTAACCTGGGCCCTCTCACCTATCGCTGTCCTGAATCTCTGGCGGAAATAGTGCAACCCGGCCTGGTGGTTCAGGCGCCGCTGAAAAATACACTGACCAGAGGAATTATTCTCGGCAAAAACACTGCTCCCCCGGACGGACCCCTGAAGGAATTACAGGCAATACCGGGAGAGCCGGCTGTTCTCAGCAAATCCATGCTCAAACTGATCAGGTGGATGTCAGACTACTATATCGCACCTGAAGGTCTGGTACTGAAACAAACCCTGCCAGGAGAATTATTTACAAAAACAGAACACCGGAAGACTAAAAAAGAGGTTTCCTGCCAGAGCGGAATGGATTCCATGGATATTGGTCCGGAAGACGTCCGGGATATCACTGCGGCGATCAACAGTAATAAATACACGGGTTTTCTTTTGCATTCGCCTTCAGTCTTATACGAATACTCGATGGTCCTAAAGTTGCTGGGTACTGTTAAAAATATCATCGTGCTCCTTCCCGATATAGGCCAGGCAAATCTCCTCTATAACGCTGTCAGGGATCTGTATGCAGAGCGGCCCTGCCTGCTTCATGGAGAACTGTCAAAGGGAAAACGTTCAGAAAATATCGAAGGTATGTTCTCCGGCAGATACGATATAGTCATCGGTACGAGGGCTGCACTCTTTGCGCCCCTGAAAAAGGTTTCTCTTATCATGGTGCTGAATGAGCACAGCCCGTTGTATAAACTCGAGGAAGGCATCCGCTACACCATACGGGACGTCGCAGTCATGAGAGGTTTTATCGAAAAGGCACCGGTCCTCCTCTCCTCGATAAGCCCGTCGATAGATTCTTATTTCAATGCAATTACGAACAAATACAGGCTAATACGACCGGCCCTTGACAGAGAGCGGCCGATTATACGGATTGCTGATATGCAATTCGAGAAAAAAATGAAGCCTGGCTTTTCTAAAACAGTGTATGATGCTGCAAAAAAACATATCCGGAAAAATAATAAGGTGATGTTCGTTATCAACAGAAGGGGATATTCCTCTCTGCTCCTCTGCAATGAATGCGCCTATATTGTGAAATGCAGTGAATGTGATATACCTATGGTGCTTCATAAAGACGACGATACGCTGAAATGCCACTACTGTAACAAGAGCCAGCCTGTCCCTGAAAGATGTCCCCGGTGCAAAAGCCACAACTTTGAGCTTCTGGGAAGCGGGACTCAGAGGGTCCAGGAGTATATCGAAGAGCTGTTTGAAAAAACAACCATGCGGTTCGACAGTGATAACGTCAAAAAAAGATCTGAAAAAGAGGACCTATCGAGACTCATCTCCGGAGACTTTTCCAGGATCCTGATAGGCACAAAGATAATGACCAGACGTATCTCGGCAACTGACAAGTTTTCGATGGCTGCGGTTCTGGATGTCGATTCATCACTGAACCAGCCGGACTTCAGGGCCATGGAAAAAGCCTATCACGAGCTCTCGTCGATCATCGACCTCGTTGAACCGTCAGGAGAAGTATTGATCCAGACGAGATTCTCCAGGACCCCTCTTTTTAAATACCTGCGATACAATGATTATGCCTCTTTCGCGAAAGAAGAGCTGTCGATGAGAAAAACACTCAACTACCCGCCGTATGCAAAGCTGCTGAAGATACTCTTCAGCGGGTCCCCCGAGGTATCAGAAAAGATCATACGAACAATACGCGATGCTGAGCCGGAGATCGAAATACTCGGCCCCACATCCGCTAAAGGCAGGAAAGGGATTGAGAATTCTATAATTCTTAAATCTATCGACAGAAAGGCTCTGAATAATGCTGCCAGAAAGGTATTAAAAGCCTTTGACCGCTCGAAGAAAATTCAGATACGAATAGACGTAGACCCTGTATAGTAAAACATCTCAAACCATTTCATCGAGCAACTTTTTATAAATACGTTCCACCTGTTTGTAGGTTTCCTGTTTCGTCCCCTTGTTATCAATGAGGTAGTCCGCCATTTTCTTTTTTATCTGTATCGGCAGTTGGGCCTTCAGCCTTTTCATGGCATTGCTGCGGGAAACCCCGGCCTTCATCAACCTCTCAAGGGCTTCCTTCTGAGTAGTAAAGACGGTTATAGTCCTGCTAAACCTGCCCTGATATTCGCATTCGAAAAGAAGGGGAACTTCTACAATAACAAGCCGCCTCTTCCCTCTCATCTTCTGCAAAGCCTCTTCTATTTTCTGGATGACCATAGGATGAAGTAATACTTCAAGTTGTTCTCTTAACTTACTGTTATTAAATATTATATTTGAGATCTTGCTTTTGTCCAGACCGCCGTCTTCCCTTTCAACACAATTCCCTAATATTACTTTGACGTTCTGGATTACCTTCTTATGCTGAAGGAGGTGATTTACTATATCATCACTGTCCAATACCATAGCCCCAAGTTCCCTGAAGACGGAAAGAACAAAGCTCTTCCCCATGCCATAATTTCCTGTCAGTCCGATAACCATCTTGGTATTATATACTTTTTCATTCCCTTTCGAAAATTGACGCAGATTCAAAATATAGGCTATTATATAAAGTTAAGTATATTTTTTGGAGGTCCATGAAATGCCAATATATGAGTACGTATGTGAAAAATGCAATAAGCAGCTTGAGATAATGCAGAAAATCACTGCAGAGACGTTGACGGTCTGCCCTGATTGTAAAGGCCAGCTAAAAAAAATGATCTCGAACACATCCTTTGTCCTGAAAGGGACAGGATGGTATGTCACCGATTATGCATCGAACAAGAAGAGCTCAGCACAAACTTCTACTCAAAATAAACCAAAAGACAGTGGCACGACATCTGCAGAAACAACACCCACGGCTAAGGAACCAGCAGCTTCAAGCAAGTGACGCAGCCGCATATACATATCCCCTTTGATAAAATTCAGGAATATATTGATTTTATTATAAAAAACAGCCTGAATCTTGAGATCTATTTCAGTTCAGCGATGCTGGACAGAATTTCGTCCAAAAATATCTTGGCAGTCCAAAATATGCTCGAACATAAACCATCCCTTTCTATTCATGCGCCTTTTATGGATCTTTCGCCAGGGGCGGTCGATTCTCAGGTCCGTGAGGCGACGCTCAGAAGATTCTCTCATATGCTTGATATATCTGAACTTTTAAAACCGAAGGCGATCGTTTTTCATTCCGGCTATGAAAAATGGAAATATGCCTTAAATATGGACCTCTGGCTTGAAAAAAGTCTTTTGACATGGGAACCGCTGAACGCAAAGGCAGCTGCAATGGGCGTAAAGGTCGCTATAGAGAATATATTTGAAGATGACCCCGCAAACCTGAAAATGCTCATGGAAAAGATGCACTCCGACAATTTCGGCATCTGCTTCGATACAGGGCATTTCAACCTCTTCTCAAAGGTGCCGCTCGAAGCCTGGATGGCATCGCTGAAAGCTTATATCATAGAACTGCACCTCCACGACAACGACAGAACATCCGACCAGCATCTGCCTGTAAGCGACGGAACTTTTGATTTTAAAGTTTTTTTTGAGCTGCTCGGCAACAGGAGCTGCATCTATACACTCGAAGCTCATTCGACTCAAAGCGTCCTGAAGAGCATGAAATCCCTGCAGGCACTTACAGGTTTTTAATCTGGTTCCTTATGGAAAATCCCTGCAGCTTTGGGGGCTCAGCACCTTTATACTGGACCATAACATTATGCGATTCACCCATTCCCTGAGGTAAAATCAATTTTTTGATCCGTGCGATTTCGAATAGGTAGTCCCCTGATCCCTCTGCTATCTTCTTTATATCATCATCAATTCCAAGGGAGACCATAAATACCCCCTGCCCGCAGAAGCCTGCGGTCCTGATTCCGATCTCCTCGCCCCATTTCTTTACCGCTGAATAATTTACATGGGCGGTGATATCCTGCTCTCCGATATTCATATAAGGAGTTTCATTTATCTGGTGTTTGTGATAACAGAGGATCGTACCCCGGTTTCTGTCTTCGCTGTAGTAATCCCATGCAGGATATCCATAATCAATCGTCAGGATAAATCCTCTCTGCAGTACCTCATTGATCTCATGCAGCCAGTCCTTGATCCCCAGGTTGACCTCTGTTGTATATCCTTTTTCAATCTCTATAGAGAACTCCCTGAAATAATGCGCAATCTCGTCACTGCTCAAGTCTCCTGTCACCTCAATAAACCTGTTTTCAGAATCCAGATCAAGATATATTTCCTTTAAGGAGTCTTCCATCCTTACAAGATGCACCGGGAAGGCATCAAGGAGTTCATTCGAAAAGATGCAGCCGGTAATACTCCCGCAGTCATTCAACGCAGACGCCCACTTCACTTTGTCGGGAAACTCGCTCAGAAGTTTCTGCTGGTTGTCCCTCATTGCCGGACTTCGCTCTATGATGATGTACTGCAAGGAAGAGAAGAAGTCTGTCCGTCTGAGAGAATCGAGCAGGTCCTTGCAGACATACCCTGCGCCGGCTCCCATCTCTACAACACTGAAATTATCCGGCCGCCCCATCAGATCCCACATTTCGTTTATCTGCCTGCCTACTACGGCACCAAAAACCGGATGGAGATATGAACTTGTGTAAAAATCTCCTTCCCTGCCTATCTTCCTCGATTCGGTGTTGTAATAGCCAAAATCCGGATCATATAACGCCATAGACATGAACTGCTCGAAGGTAATGGGGCCTTTTTTTCTGATCTGTTCGACTATTTTTTCTTGCAGGGGATTCATGATGATGAAAGAATAAAATGCAGGCTCTACTTATTTTATTTCGAGCATTCTATCCAATGCCCTTTTTGCAGGAACTCTGATCTCTTCAGGGACTTTGACAACATAGGTATTTTCCTGAAATGCCCTGAGTATGCTTTTCAGCGTCGTTTTTTTCATGTTCGGACAGACCATGTCTTTTCTAAGGGCATAAAATTCTTTTCCGGGATTTTCACTGTGAAGCCTGTGCATAAGCCCAATCTCCGTACCGACGATAAACTCCTTCGCATCCGAGGCATGCGCATATCTCAGCATGCCGGATGTGCTTGTTACATGGTCAGCTATCTCAAGCACCTCGATCCTGCATTCAGGATGCGCCATGACAAGCGCCCCGGGGTGCTCTTCCCGTGCCTTTTTAACATCCTCTACATTAACCCTTTCATGTATGTTGCAATAACCGTCCCAGGCGATCACCTTTTTCCTGGTATTCTTTGCAGCCCACATTGAAAGATTTTTGTCGGGTATACAGATCACTGCATCACCGGGCAGCGATTCTATGACCTTTACGACATTTGCAGACGTGCAGCAGATATCGCTTTCAGCCTTAACCTCGGCTGTTGTATTCACATATGCAACAACAGGGACTCCCGGATACTCCTTCTTGATGTCCCTCAACGTATATTCCGGAGGGAATACATATCCAGGAGGATTATCAAAACCAGGGAATCTCTTCCTTACCGGCCGCGGGGCATCAACACGTATCATATCAGCCATCGGACATAAAGCATCTATCTCAGGCAACAGGACTGTCTTGTCAGGCGACAGGATGGAAGCGCTCTCGGCCATGAAATGAACACCGCAGAAGACAATCATTTCACAATCTTTGGTGGCAGCTATCCTCGAAAGCTCCAGTGAATCACCGACAAAGTCGGCGATGTCCTGTACTTCGTCCCTTTGATAATTGTGAGAAAGAATAATTGCGCGTTTTCGTTCCTTGAACTCCAGAATCTGTTCCTGCAGGGAAGTTGTATCGGGAGGCATCTAAAACCTTATATTGTCTTTTCTTTCAAGTGTTGAATTGGTGAAAAGTATGGTGCCGTCTTCGAGGACGACCTTGTAGATCGGGGCAGGCCTCTCCTGGTAATCTGCAGCTGGATCGGAAACAGCGTAGCTTCTTTTGCCATTGTACAAAGAGAAGACCTTGTTGACATACTGTCTCGTTTCTGAAATGGGGGGAACATTGCCATATCTCTCAACGGTCTTTGGCCCTGAATTATACGCTGCAACTGCAAGGGTCAGGTTCCCGTTAAACTTTTCGAGAAGATACCTGAGGTATCGGGTTCCGCCGTCTATGTTCTCTTCAGGGTTAAAGGGGTTTCCAATATTCATGTCACTCGCGGTAGAAGGCATAAGCTGCATGAGTCCCATAGCGCCCTTTTTTGACACAGCCCGGCAGTTGCCGTTCGATTCAGTCCTGATGACCGCATGAATCAGATCGGGTTCGATCTCATATTTTTGTGCAGCCTTCTGAACATAATGACTATAGTCGGTTTTTACAGCGGGGCTTTTTTCAGTCTTGTTTTGATCCGCAGACACCTTCTTGTTTTTATCGGCATGTACCTTTTGCGTCTTTTTCCCGAAAGGAGCGTCAGTATAACAGATTACACCCTCTTCATTTACATACTTAAAGATATCCGCTGCTGCTGCCGACGTAATAAAAAATAAAGAAAATAGCATAACTGATATTCTCAGCATGTTTCAAGCTTAACATTTAACCTGTTGAGTGTCAATATTAAGAGTCTGGGAAATGTGACCAAGATCACAAAAATGAGATTATTCTATATAGCAGAACTCACGAATTCATACCTTTCCTATTTTCGCCTTTATCGCACCAAAGTCTTTCCCTCTGGGCATCACAAAAAAGCATTTGCCGCAGCTTCGCTTTTCCCATAATGCGCCAAGTATGCGTAGCGAGTCAACCCCTGGTTTTAAGCCAGGCCAATGCCCCCGAGGCGGCAGCGCGGCCGCTCGAAAAACAGGCGGTCAGCAGATAGCCTCCGGTTGGTGCCTCCCAGTCCAGCATCTCGCCTGAACAGAAAACACCCGGCATGGAACGCACCATCAATCGCTCGTCAAGAGCTTCAAAGGCTACGCCTCCGGCACTGCTGATCGCTTCATCAAGAGGGCGTGGCGAAATAAGTCGCATTGGCAGCGACTTGATCGCTGCCCCGAGACGGGTAGAATCCACGAAGTCTTCCGGCGGCACTAATTCTCTGAGCAGCCCGGCCTTGACTCCTTCAATACCTACCCGGCTTCGGAGATGTTTCGCCATCGACCGGGAACCCCGCGGTCGTGATAATTCGTCGACGATGCGTTGCAGTCCCTTGTCAGGAGCCAGATCCAGGTGAATGACTGCGACCCCTTTTGCTGAAATCTCGTCGCGCAGCGGTGCGGACAAGGCATAGATCATGCTTCCCTCGACACCGTTCTTCGTAACAATACATTCACCCTGCCTGCGATACGCATCACCCCCGGAGTCTGTGAAGACCACGGCCACTGACTTCAGGGGGTGCCCAGCGAAGCGCGTGCGAAAATGCTCGCTCCAGGCAACGTCGAAACCGCAATTTGAAGGCCGCAGCTCAGCAACCGGTATGCCGCGTTGCGTGAGCAGCGGCAGCCATGCTCCATTAGAGCCGAGACGGGCCCAACTGCCGCCGCCCAATGCAAGCAGAACCGCATCGGGCTGCGCTGAAAGTGAACCCCGCGGCGTTTCAAAACAAAGCGCACCGCCCTCGTCCCAGCCACGCCAGACATGACGCATGTGGAAATGAACACCGGCTTTGCGCAACCGCTGCAACCATGCACGCAACAGAGGAGTGGCCTTCATAGCAGTGGGGAACAGGCGTCCGGACGTGCCTACAAAGGTGTCGATGCCGAGTCCGTGCACCCAGTTGATGAGGGCTTCGGGCCCGAATGCGTCAAGCAGGGGTTTTATCTGTGCCCTGCGCGCACCGTAGCGCGAGAGGAATATCTCGTATGGCTCGGAATGCGTGAGGTTCAGTCCACCCTTGCCTGCCCTCAGGAACTTGCGCCCCACCGAAGGCATGGCATCGTAGAGATCGACATGTACACCGCCCTGGGCCAAAACCTCCGCAGCCATGAGTCCGGCAGGGCCGCCGCCGATGACCGCAACCGATCTATCCGACGACATCAGATGATTGACGAAAGATTGAATTGCACCATTCAAGTGACCGGCGTTCAGAAAGCCCATTTTTACCTTGCTGATTTTTCTGCTCCGGGAATAGAGATAACGGCAAAGACCGATGAGTGATTACATTTTTGCATAACAGCCTAAATATACCATATGCAGATTGCCCCGAGGAACTTTTGCGGCAGTAATCTTTCCCCGCAGAGTCCTTCACGACCGATAAGGCCTTAAGCTCCATCAGAGAAACTTCAACGCCTTTGTCCGCAGGCGGAGATTCCATAAGCCGGAATCGAACCATCGGCCTGGAAGGAAAGAAATCACTGGTATACACCACAGGGCCCTGCCATCAACATATCTCATGACAACTTTTCACGGTTCCCTTGAGTCCGTCCAATATCTAACTTAGCACATTCGCCGAAAGACATTGAGGGAAGAGACAAATGCTAAACTCACAAGAGCCGTTTGATCCGGGCGAATGCCTCTTCTATTATGTGAGGCTCCGGAAGAAACGTGCTTCTGAAATACACTCCGTCCTCCTGTCTTCCGAAGCCGGAACCAGGGACAAAGACAACACCTTGCTTAAGCGCGGCACGCACGAATTCCAGATCCTTCTTCCATTTAGGAGTTTCTATCTTCATGAATGCATAGAACGCGCCGTTCGGAACCGGGAATGAGAGCGGAAGTTTGGCCGCCATCTTCACGAAGGTGTTCCTCCTTTCCCTGAGCTTCGCCTTCATATCCTCGATGTATGCCGGGAATGAGGGGTCCACTATGGCAGCGGCTGCCGCTTTCTGAAACTCCCAATTCACGGAAAGGCGCTGATTACAGAGAAGAAAGAAAGCATTCTTGAGCTCTGACCACCTATCTCCGTGGAACGCTACCCAACCGATCCTCGCTCCGGTGTAGCTGAAGTCCTTGGAAAGGGAACTGCCATATATGAACGGCACCCTGTTCCTCGCTATCTTTCTGAAATCTACCGGCCTGCCATCTAAAATGAGCTGATCGTAAGAACCATCGTAAAATATCGGGACGTCATAATCGGCGCAGAGCTCAACGACCTCAGAAAGGTTCTTTTCAGAATAGACCGAGCCCAACGGATTATTTGGATTTATTATCACCATCGCCTTCGCACCCTCGATCTTCTTTGCCAGGTTTCCAACGTCTATCTGGCCGTCCGCATCGTGCCTGTAGAAGACGCTGTCACCTTCGAACTGTTTCGCCTTGCTCAGGTACAGCGGATATACAGGGTTGGGAAGGAGCACCTTCTCTCCGAACCCTATGAACGCATGGAAGAAAAAGTCTATGCCCTCGGTTAGGCCCGCAACGGCAAAGACGTCCTCCGGCTTGCACTTCTCAATCTTCGCCACCGTCACCCTGAACTGCTCGTCTCCTTCGGAAGGCGCATAGCCCTTCCAGTTTTCGTCGAGCGCGCTCTTCACTCTCTCGGCAATCACTTTGAACGGGTCGAAGCCGTACTGGGGAGGGTCGCCGATGTTCAGATAGATCATCTTCTTGCCCTTTGCCTCTTCGCGCTTCGCCTCCATCACGATGTCCCTGATAGGATAGCTTACGACATTCATCCTTTCCGTTGGCCTATATGGCAATTGCCGTCTCAGATGTAGCATTTCATCACCCCGCAACCTTTAGTATTTCACTCTTTGCTCTTTGAGGAAAAACATCACCGCTTGAGCAAATGGAAAAATTGATTTTCATCATTAAAAAGAATACCACTTAAAAAAAGAATTAAACAAGAAGAAGGTTTAGGGTTAACGGCAAGTAGACGATTTCCAGCGAATGTCAGGTGCTATTTTGGGGAAATACGGGTATATTTAGGTTAGGAGAAAGTTGTTATGA
>Ga0210377_10003842_pt1 | contig 12794 bp, 13 predicted proteins | sample PLM4_65_b1redo_FD_155480 | JGI IMG/M metagenome (GOLD analysis project Ga0210377, IMG submission 155480) | Groundwater sediment microbial communities from an aquifer in East River, Colorado, USA - PLM4_65_b1 redo | ecosystem: Environmental > Terrestrial > Soil > Riparian zone | place: USA: East... | reverse complement strand
CTGGGCATCGAATTGATGGCGGCGGCCCAGGCCCTCGACTTCCGCGACTTCACCTTCGGGCGCGGCGTGACCAAAGCCCGCGAGGTCATCCGTCGCCACGTCGAGCATCTGGAAGTGGATCGCCCGCTGAACTCGGATCATAACACCATGATGTCGCTAGTGAGATCGTGCGAAATTCTTGACGAGGTCGAGAAGGTGGTGGGGAGTCTGGGATAGTCGCTAAAGACGAGAAATGATTCGACGTGTGTAGTCAAACAGAAAGGGCGCAAAATGATCGGCAGGCTGAAAAGGGTTCCACTGCGCGAAGTCTGGTCGGACGAGGCGCGCGATTTCACGCCTTGGCTTCAAAACAACCTTGATCTGTTGAATGAGGCGCTCGGATTGTCCCTAACAAGCGCCGAGCGCGAGCAGGCCGCCGGGGATTTTAGGGTAGATCTAACTGCTGAGGATGATACGGGTAACCAAGTAATAATTGAAAACCAACTTGAGCGTAGCAACCATGATCATCTTGGCAAGGTTATTACCTATCTAGCGGCCTTTGAAGCAAAGGCCGCCGTTTGGATTGTAGCAAATCCTCGCCCGGAGCATGTTAGCGCGATTACATGGCTTAATGAGTCCTATTCTGGACATCATTTCTATTTAGTGAAAGTCGAAGTTGTTCAGATCGGAAATTCGGATGTCGCGCCGATACTTACCCTGATCGTTGGTCCGAGTTATGTAACAGATGAAGCCGTCGAAACAAAACGCGAATTCTCCGAGCGTCATCATTTACGCTATCAGTTTTGGTCAGAACTACTAGATCGAGCGCGTACCCAAACGAGCCTCCATGCCAGCATCTCGCCGAGCCATTATCCATCAGTAGCGGCTGGCTCTGGAATTCCACGCGTAAGGCTTCAGTATGCCATTCAAGAGCATAGTGCGCGCGTGGAGCTTTACATTGATCGTGGGACTGACACACAAGAAGAAAACAAGAGCATTTTTGATCAACTATATCAGCATAAAGATGAGATCGAAGATCAGTTTGGCGAGTCGCTCATATGGGATCGGCTTGACGAAAATCGGGGAAGCCTTATTCGAAAGAGTGTAGACAAAGGTGGATACCGAGACGAAAATTGGCAAGATGCACAGGAAGCGATGATCAACACGATGATTCGTTTTGAGGCAGCCTTGCGGCCTTTTCTCAGTCAGGTGCGCCTATAGCAGGTTCTTTAAGGCTACACAGGCGAAGGTGTTTATGGCCCGCCCCAGCCGGATTCATCCGGCTTGTCTTTCATAGCCGGGGGATTGATCCCCCGGCGCGGTTAGGCGAACAAAAATGGCAGCACCAACGTCTAATATCGGCAAGCAAAAGATGTCTTGCCCTCTTTTATTGTGATAAGGAATCAAAGATCGATGCATGACATGAAGCTGAGAAACCTGACTCGCGTGTTGGCAAGCCTGAGCTTGATTGCCCTGATCGCCGCCTGCAATTTAGGCTCAGGGGCCGTCCCAACGCCTCTGGCCCCCACCGTCACGCCGCCCGCCGCGACGCCGATTTTCATCCCGCTTCCTGCCTCGCCGACCTCGGCGCCACCAGACACCGGACAGCCAAGCGGTGGCGAGCCCTATACGCAGTGCTGGGTCACCACCGGGCAAGAGACCGTCGCCCGGCGCGAATCGTCCCCGCTGGCCGACGAGTTCGGAACTGCCGGCGCCGGGGATCAGACGCTGGCTTTGGCCCGCACGATAGACGGTTGGCTCGGTTTTGATCCGGGCGTCGCTCAGGCGGGCAACGAAGGCCGCGCGCGGCTGCGCTGGTATCAGACAGGGGGCTTGACCTTCTCGTTCGACCCGGCGGGGTGCGATGCCAGCCTGCCTATCGTGTTATCGCTGCAAAGCCTGCAAAATGGGACATATCTGGCGTTTGGGCTGCAAGATGTCACGCTCACCGATGGCGTCTACACCGACCCCAACTTTAACCCCGCGAATACCGGGAGCGCGATTCATGACACCTTCATGGGCCAGTCGATGGCCTTTGGCGACTTAAACGGGGATGGCAGCGAGGACGCCGTGATCGTGCTGGGAACAAACACGGGCGGCTCTGGCACGTTTGTCGAGATCATGCCTGTGCTGAATGTCAACGGCGCTCCACAGCTCGCGGGCAGCCTTCAGGTGGGAGATCGCGCCCCCGTCAACGCGCTGGCGATTCAGAACGGCGTCGTCACCGCCAGCGTGATGGTGGCAGGCCCCAATGATGGACTGTGCTGCCCCAGCGTTAGCGAAACATGGACTCTGGCGCTGGTCAATGGCGCATTAGTCAAACAATAACCGCTGCCGTAGGGGCGAGATACATCTCGCCCCTTATGCCGCCCCATCCCAACCTGCCGATGGCGCTTGCTCACCGATTCAGCACGTTCAAAAAGATCGTCTCAAACCGCGCTTTGTCCGCGCTCAACGCCACCATGATCATGTTGCCATTACTGGCAGGCTGAGTGCGACCGCTTTGCGGGCCTTCGTCCACGACCACTGTCAACGCGCGCTGTTCAAAGGTCGCTAGGCTGGGGTCAGTGGCAATCACCGACGTGAGCGGATCCCAGAAAAAGTAGCCGCCCGAACGGATAAAATCGAGATTGCCCGTCAAGACCTCATAGGCGAACTCGGCGACGGGTGTGGCACGGTTGGCTTCCAGCCGCGCATAGAATTCCATCGTCGCCGGAACTTGGTTGGTCGCGTCCAGCGGCACGAGCGTGATTTTCGCGCCCGATTGGAACACCATTGCCGCCGCTTTCGGATCGACATAGATGTTCCACTCGGCGAACGTGTTGCTATCGTCAACGCCTTCCGCTGATCCCGCCACATTGCCCGCCGCATCCACCGCCCCGCCCATGATCACGACGGTCTCAAGTTTCTTAGCCAGCGTGGGGTCGGCCTGAAAAGCCTCCGCCACATTGGTCAGCGGCCCCAGCGTGATCAGCGTCACGGGTTCCGGCGACGACTCGACAATCGCCGCTAGTAGCTCAGGGGCGGATTGGTGGGATGGGGGAAAAGTGTTGTCAGGCAGCGTTAGACCTTGCAAGTTATCAGAGCCATCGCGCCAGGCTTGTGGAAACTCATGATCGCCCGCCAATGGCGTCTCGCGCCCACACGCGACGGGCATTTCGGGCTGGCCCGCCAGCGCCGCGATCTCCAGCGCGTTCCGAATTCCCGGCTCGCAATGCGCTTCGCCTGTCCCCACGACCAGAATGGCTTGCACGTCCACGTCGGGTCGCCTCAGCAAATACAACATCGCCAGCCAATCATCCATCGCCATGTCGGTGTCGATGATCACCGGGCGCGGGCTGTGCTCAAAATAATCGGCGGGCAGCGTGGCTAAGGGCTGAGGACTGCCGCCGCACCCCGCCGCCTCGATTCCCACCAGCAGCATAATTAGAAACGCGGTTTTCTTTGCCATGCGCAAATCTCCCCTACGGATGAATGTTGCAGGGGCGAGATGTATCTCGCCCCCTCTGCCAGCCTACCTCGTCGTAGGGGCGAGATTCAATTCCGCCCCTCTATGCTCCCAGATACATGCGCGTCTACGTCGTGAGGAACTTCACCAGCCGCGTGTTGACCGCATCGGCCTGATCAACGGGCAGCAGATGGGCCGCATCGGGGATAACTTCGGCCTCAATTTGGGGCATCAAACGCCGGGCGCGGGCCAGCATGTGATTGGGGTCAAATATCTTTTCCCGGTCGCCCACCAGCAGCAGTGTGGGCCTGTCAATCTGGCGCAGCTCGTCGTCTTCAAAAAGGGTCACCACCCCGAAACTCAGCTCTTGCGGCTTGAACGATGTCCCGCTCATCATCATCTGCTCAAACACCGGTTCAGGACTCCGGGCGTCAAGGCGCTTGACAGTGCTCCACTGGAAGGCCCGATAGAACATGCGCTTGGTAGGCATGATGAACACCGGTAGCATGCTCAGGAACGTTTCCAGTTTCAAGCGTGTTATCCCGGCGGGACTCAACAGGATCATGCGATCCACGCGCTGCGGGGCCATGATCGCCAGATTGAGGGCTTGCCAGCCGCCGTGCGAGTGCCCGACGCTCAAAGCGCGTTCGATCTTAAGCGCGTCCAAAACATCGACAAGCCAGTCGGCGTAATCCTGACGCTTCAGCAGCTTGCGCGTCGGAAGGCTTTTGCCGGCCTGGTCGATAACATCGGGGGCATAAACCCGAAAATGCCGGCTCAGGGCTTCGATGTTGGGATACCACACGGTCGAACTGGTTTGCGCGCCGTGAACCAATATCAGGGGCGGCGACCCCGGCGACCCCGCGCCGTTGATGTGGGTCAGGCCAAAGCGTGTCTCGACTTCCAGCGTGTCACGCGCGGACGGCCACAAGGCCAGCGTCGCGTCGTAGACCGCCAGGTATTGTTCCATGCTTATCTGATTCTTGAAACGCGCTTGATAAGTCACCGTGAATCCTCCATAGCGAGGCTACGCCGCCACAGGCTGCGATGCTTCTACCCGCCCGTCATGGTTGATAAACACGCCCATGATCAGCCATACTACACCACAGCCGAGCCTGTAGGCAAACTGGCCCCAATCCGACCCGACGTAAACCTGTCCCTGCGAGCTAAGGATTACAAGGGTGTTTATGGACATGGGGTAATCTGCCCCTGCACGCAATATTCGACCGTTCCGCCGATCACCGTCATCAATACTTGAATGTCAGGCACAGTTTCAATGGGGGTCGTTAGCGGGTTTGCAGACAGGATGACCAGGTCAGCCAGCTTGCCGGCAGTCAGGCTTCCTTTTTGGTCCTCTTCAAATGTGGCATAAGCGCCATTGATGGTCAATGAGCGCAGGGCCTCCTCGATGGTGATAGCCTGACCAATCATCCACTGCTCCGGTGGACGGCGATTGTTTCCAGTGCGTGTGACCGCCTGGTAGAGCAATAGCATGGGCGCGCCGACGCCTTCTTCAGTAATGCTGCCCGGCCAGTCACTGCTTCCGGCGACTATCACCCCGGCCGCAAACAGGTCGCGCCAGCGGGCGAAATGCGGATATAAATCGGGCGTCATTAGCGGTTCGTGATAGTCATCATAATCCACCCAGGCGCCGGGCCCGTTCAGTTGGATGGAGGCAATGATGCCGAGGCGCTTCATGCGTTGAATTTCCTCATCGGAGATGACGATGACGTGTTCGATGCGGTGGCGGTAGCGGGAATCTGCCTGGCCTCCTAAAGCCTTCTCCAGCGCATCCAGAATCGATATATGGGCAGGCTCGCCAACCGTGTGAGCGGCGATCTGCCAATTAAGGTCGTGCGCCTCCTGCGCCATCTGGTCGAGTTGCTCCTGTGTCCAGATCAGTTCGCCGTGCCCCCAGCCGTGATCCATATAGATTTTTACGCCAGCCAGCCGCAGGTACGGGCTATATTCATGCCCAGCCTGGTAGGCTTGATACCAGTTGCCGTATGAATCGCCTTGCGGACTGTGCAGGGCCAAATAGGCATTGACCCGCACGCGCAGTTCGCCGTTTTGATTTAGGCTGCAAAGTTCTCTAAGCCGTTCATCGTTGACAAAAAGCTCATCAATACTCGTCCAGCCCTGTTCAATGGCATCTTGAATCACGCCCTGCGGCTGTCCAGACTGGCCTTGTTGATCGCCGATGCGGTGCTGGTGAGAATCGATGAAGCCGGGCACGACGGTTTTCCCTTCAAGGTCAGCGACTTGCGTGGCAGAATCTGCCAGCGCGAGAATTTCCTCGTTGTTGCCAACTGCCACAATGCGATCGCCCTGAATGGCAATCGCCTGCGCCTGAGGCTGGGAGTCATCCATGGTGAGGATAATGCCGTTGTGAAAAATCATTTTTGACGATGGAGGAGAGGTTTGTTGAGAAGAGGCCTCACACACCTGCTGGGTAGACGGGCCAAATCCCGGCAGTCCAATTCCTATGGCAGTCACAATCAGGACGATGATGATGAACAGACCTGCGATGCCCCACCCGTATTTGCGAGGCATTTTCATGGCAGTCTCCTTCTTGCGATGTGGGGTGTTTTAAGCGAAGGAAACATTTTGTCTCGCAAATAGTTTCTTTTCGACGCTTTCGGGGTTCTTGAAACGCGCTTGATAGGTCACCGGGAATCCTCCATTGCGAGGCTGCGCCGCTGAAGTAGGGGCGGGATTCAATTCCGCCCCTACACATCATGGTGACTTACGCCGCTGCGGGCTGCGGCGCTTCGGCCTGCGCGCCGCGATTGATAAACACGCCCATGATCAGCCACACCACCCCCGCGCCCAGCAGGCAGACAAATGCGATCCAATCCGCGCCATCAGTTTGCCCACTGTTAAACTGCATCTGCTCACTGTAAATCATCAGGAACGGCAGCAGGCCGGTCAGTATCGGCAGCCAGCGAATCATCGGCAGGATGGGCCGGGTGATGTTGGCGAAGCCAAACACCGTCATGCCGATGAGGTGGAGAATCATCCCGATCATAAACGCCGCCCACATAATCTCGACGCCCATCGAAGACAGCCCAAACCCTATCGTTGCGGCCAGCGCGCCCACGCTGGCGACGTAGAGCGTGATCCGTGTCAGCGGTTCGGTCTTCTCGCGGTAACGGGCAGGCAGGCCAAAAACCCCGAACCCGATCAGCACGTATGCCGGGGCCACAAACCAGGTCGAAGCCAGATACAGGCCCGGGATGCCGAGTTCAAGCTGGCTGATCGACGACAGCCCCAAGCATATTCCGCCCATCATAAGCAGCTTGCCCGCCCATTGTGGAAGTATTGATTTTGACATGACAAACGATTCCTTTCGTCGTTGTTCGATTAGGCTGATGAGAAGATCAAACAGCGCCGCGCCCCACCACAGGGCTATTCCGGCCAGCCCCTCGCGGCGATACGTCTCCCGCGAGACATCGCGGAAGGCTTGCGCCATCAGTCCGGCGTAGTCCTGCCGAAACTCGGCGGGGTAGAGGGCCATCATCGCCCGGTATACGCTCTCGGACAGGCTGAACCAGTGCGGTTGAATCCGGTTTTCCATTAGGCCGCGCCTCCTTCAACCCTTTTGGATCGGGCGACGCTGACTAGCCTTTCCAGCCGCATGGCCTCGGCCTCGGCCACGCGCTGGCCGTGTCCCGTCAGGCCGTAGTAGCGCCGCCGCTCGTCGTCGAGCGCGGGGTCGGGCCGTTCGTCGCTTTCGATGATCAGCCCCATTTCCAGCATCCGCTTGATCGTGCCGTACAGCGTTCCCGGCCCCATCCGAATCCCGTTGTCGGTGATCGCCGCCACCTCCTGCATGATGCCATAGCCATGTTTCTCGCCATCGGCCAGAGCCAGCAAGATGTGAAACACGGCTGGCGTCAGGGGCAGCAGGTCGTGGGGTCGTGTGGTTGAGTTTGACATGAATGACCCTCCTTTCTTTCTTATATCTGTCGTGGATATATCCATAACGGATATAATACGCGATTAGTCATCGCTTGTCAAGCGGCAAATTCCGTCTTCATGCTCCCAATGTGTAGGGGCGAGATATATCTCGCCCCTGTGGTCTGCCACATAGCCCTACCACCCGTAGAGGCGGGCCTGAACCCGCTTGTTCAATGTTGCGCATCGAATTTTGCGAAAACATGATCCCTCCCTATTTGCTAATTGTTCATAACGGTGATTTCATGTCTTAAACTGGAGGCGTGAAATATGAAACGTGATTTGATTATAGGCGGCGCAATCTTGGTGATCCTGGGATCGCTGCTCCCGGCGGTCACTTGGACTGAGCGTTTCCAATATGGCTCGTCGCAGTTTCGTGAAGATATTAGGACAGGCAGCGCCTTTTTCAACATTGCCCCTGCGCTTCTTATCATGTTGCTGCTTTTGCTCAAGTGGAAATCGCGAGCCGTCATCACGCTCGTGGTAGCTGTCATTGCCGCTATATGCTCGCCTCTGCTGAGTGTCTGGCTGTATTCCAATACGATCCAACTGGCCGAGGCTTTGATTGGTGAAATGATTGTAGGGGGCGTGTCGCCGACGAATATGGCCTTAAGCTTCGGCAGCTTCGTCGTCGCTATCGGCTACTTGCTGGTGATCATCGGAAGCATACGGGATATTATCGTTCAGCGCCGTCCCAAAGTTGAGGCATAAGAGCTGGGCGCGAGTGAACCTGTCAATTTCCCAAATTCCTTTGGGGCGCGATGAGTTCCCCTTGCCTCCGTAAAGCGCGCGCGTCCGCGCCTACCAATTCCCCCTGTCCCCTAAATAATCACCCAGCGCCTTCAGCCGCTTCTTCGTTTCCCAGCGGAAGACGCGCTCCATGATGGGGTCAAAGACAAATTTCAGGAAGGCAGGTTTGGCGGTGAAGTGAAACTTGTAGGCAATCCTTGATGTGTTCTCCGCCAAGTCCTCATGCCGTATCGACGCCGCCCACGTCGCAAAGAACGGCGGGTGATTGATCATCCTGACGGCGGCGACTTTGGGGCGCTCGAATGAGACGTAGACTGTTTTGAGCGCGATCCCGCCCAGCGTCCAACGCCCGACGCACACCGAAGTCGCCCCCGCGCAGGCGGTGGTGTAGCCATCATCAAGATACGCCGCTTGCAGCAGCGTGTCCCATTCCAAGCGCCGCGAATAGTCGTGGAGCAAATCGAACACCGCCGCGCTCGGCGCGGGGATAATCGCGCTGATTTCCGCATGAGCCATTGAACACCTCGACCGATCACAAACCGTCTCGAATTCATTGTACACCGCCGCCGCGTGGGATACACTCCCGCGCATGAAACTGCCCCGCGCGTCTGTCATTTTGCTGGGGGCTGGATCGCTGGCGATGATCGTCTTTATGATCCTCAAAGTCGTCAGCGCGCCGCTGCCCGAACCGCTGGCGCCGCTGCCCGAACCGCTGGCCCCGCTGGTCGAATCGACGGGGCAGCCCGTTGAAGCGGCCCCCATCCTTTCGCCAACGCTCTCGCCAACAGCCGCTGGGATCGTTCGGCCCTACGCCGACGATTCTTCCATGCGCGCGCTGGAACAGATCAACACCTTGCGCGTCGCGCAGGGTTTGTGGCCGCTTAAGCCCAACCTGACGCTCAACCGTGTCGCGCAGGGGCAGGCCGGTTATCTGGCGACCCTGCCCTCGTTGCCGTCCGGCGACGCCCTGCATCGGGGCGCGGAAGGCCATGACCCGGCCCAACGAGCAAGCGATCTCGGCTGGCCGGATTATGGCGGGCCAGACAAAGTCGCCATCGCCGAGGTGGTGGCCGCGCCGCCATCGATTAATGACTTGCTGGGAGCCTGGATGATCGCCCCGGCGGAGAGCGCCGCCCTGTCATCCGACGCCTACCGTGAGATTGGGTTGGCGAGCGTCGTCCTCTCCGACCGGGTGATTGTGGTGGCGGTTCTGGGGGCGCGGCCCGGCGTGCTTCCGGCGCTGATCGACCCGGCCCACAACCTGCTGTATCTGACCTCAGAACGTTCCGCCTACGCCGCCGCCGGCGATTGGATCGGCGAGGCGACCCGCGCCCAGATCATCGATCAAGTCACGGCGGGTTCGGTTCACGAAGACGCATGGCAAGCATGGTCGCTGGCCCTCCTCTCCCCGCAAACCGCCGCGCCGTTCAGCGTGGCTTATTCGGATGGCAAATGGCTGGTCACGACTCAGGTCGATCCCCGCGTGGACATCGCATGGCTGCCCAACCGTGAGGCCACCGTTGCGTCCAACTCGCCCTCATCCGCGCCAACGCCCGCAGAGACGAGCCTGCAACCTGCCCCTACCCGCACCGATGCGCCAACGCAGCCGCGCGCGCCCGGCGCGGGCCTGACGCTGATCTATGACCAGCGCTCGCTGGCGGTGATCAACACGTCCGGCGATCGTATCGATCTGCGCAAGCTGGCGCTGGTCGGTGGCCCAATCACGCTGCCCGGCTCGCTGTGGGACACGCCATGGCTGGACGTGGCGATTTACCATTTCCCGGCAGAGGATTGCGTTCAGGTGTGGGCGTGGAACGAGCCAAACCCCGGCCCGCCCGCCGAATGCCGCTTCATGCGCGCGGCGATCTATGTCGCGCCAACGGAACGCTTCTGGCGCGAAGGGGCGTTCGATGTGATGTGGCAAAACACCAAAGCCGCGGTCTGCGAGGCTGCGGCGGGGCGCTGCGTGGTCAAACTGCCGTGAAATCTTCCAAGCGATGATGAGGGCAGTCAGGTAGCACGGCTGCTGGCGGCGATTCTACCTGTCCCATGCCAGCGACACAGGCGTCTCCCACAGGCGGCCCATGTCATCGGCTTCCTCGCCAATCAGCCGCCGAGTCTCGGCGTCAAATGATTCAAAGGCCCTGATCGAAATCGACAGCCGCTTGCCCTGACGGGCGTAGCGCCACACGCCCGCCGCCTGCCCGTCGATCAGGACGACCGGGACGGTCTGGCCGCCATGATACACCTCGGCCTGATAGGCCGGATCAACGATGAGGTCGCGGTTGGCATAGCCCAGTATCAGCGTGTCGAAGGCGGGGATCAGATTCACGACGGGCGAGGCAGAATCGGCGAACGCCGCCAGCGCCAAAGACGTTAGCCACAGTGTCTCATCGACTGCCCGCGCCTCGATAATCTCGCCCTGCTCCGCGAGAGCGCCCCATGCGGCCCTTGCCCGCGCCATCCTCAACCCTGACCATGCCGCAAAGTCTTGAGCGCTGGCCGGGCCATAACCCTGCGCGTAACGCCGCGCCAGTTCCAATGAAGCCTGATCCGCCGCCATCGCCAAGCCGCTGTCCGCCAGCCTGAAGGTTTCCTTGCCGTCCCGATCCGCGCCGTAGACCAGCCAACCTTTCAGTGCCGCCAACCCGATCAGGTGGATGGGCGCTTGAGTCTTGCGATCCAACGCCACGCCCTGCGCGTTCAACCGTTCGACGATTTTCGTGCGGGTCAGCGCGCCGTCGCGCTTTAACAGAAAGCGGAGAGCCTTCAGGCCGCGCGCGGATGTTTCGTCGTCAAGCCCCAATTCCAATCGCCGACGCCGCCCGCCGGGGATCAGCTCCGGGCCGAGCAAGCCGATCAGCAAGCCGAAGTCGTCCGCCGCCGCCAGATGCAGCGTGCCGCGCATCAGCCACGTTCGGACAAGGCGGCGCTGATGGATCGCGTCGTCAATGTCGCCCAACGTCAGACCTGCCACCCGCGCCCGCAGCGCCAACTGCATCGCCGGGATGGATTGCGCGTTGATCCCCACGATGGATCGAACGACATCGACCAGCGCTTCACGCGGGGCGCGGCTTTCAAGCCGCTGGGCGCGCAGGCGAAGCAGTCGAATGTCATGCGTGGAAAGCAAGGGCGGCATCAACATTCCTCAATGGAGACGAGCGCGCGGCGGAACGTCACGCTGGCGAGCGAATCTCGAAACGGAATATGTTATGATGAGACGCAAAGAAACCGATACGCGACGCAGGAAGGGTTTCTCCGGGCAACTCGGACAGCCGATTTCATCAGGGGGAAATTCCATGAATGAACGCTCTATACCTTCGCTGCGCTCGCTGTTCGCTGCCGCCGTGTCTGCGTGGTTGATCACGCTGGCCGTCGATTTTGTGTTACATGCGGCAATCCTCGCCTCGTGGTGGCAGACCACACAGGATTACTGGCTGCCCCCGATGACATTGTTCCAAAACATCCCCTTTGCCTATGTCTCGTTTGCCCTCTACTGCGGCTCGCTAGTGTGGGCGCTGACCCGCTTTTACGGGCCTCGCCTGTCGCTTCGGCAGGGATTGCAGTTCGGGGCTATCGCGGGTCTTGTCTTCGGGACAATGGCGATACTGGCAAATTATTCGGTGTTCCCGCTGCCGATTTCTGCGCTGTTGGTATGGCCGCTATCCACAACCATTGAGTCGGCGGCGGCAGGAGCAATCGCTGTCTGGACGCTGAACGCGCCCCATCCGTGGCGGCGCGTTGGCGTGACGCTCGGCATCGCCCTTGGTCTGTTCGTTCTCGGCGTCATCATCCAAAACGTGTTGTTCCCCGGCGCGGGAAGCGCAGGGATGTATTCGCCACGCGGAGCGATCTAACTTGCTCAGGCGATAGAGATAGAAGGCTAAAGATCCTCTGCGACTATTGGCGAATAATGGTTAGCGCTATGTTATACTTCATAGAGAGATTCAGCCAGAGTCAGGAGCGAAGCGATGAGACAGGTGGTGTTGATCCCGGACAAGGAAGCGGGCGGCTTCACGGTGGTCGTGCCGAGCCTGCCCGGCTGTGTCAGCGAGGGCGACACGCTCGACGAAGCGCTCGCCAACATCCGCGAGGCGATTGACCTGCACATCGAGGGCATGATCGCGCACGGGGAGGAAGTGCCAGGAGATTCGGGAGAGCCATTGCAAGTAGCCGCTGTATGACCGGGCTGCCAGCCGTCACGGGACGCAGAGTCGAAGTCGTCTCACAAAGCTTGGTGTAGTATTTAGCAAGAAGCCTTCTTCCTATTATAATGCTCTTAGGTCGCTGATTAGGGTTTCAAATCCTTTTGCCAAATCATCAAATGTTAAGAAGGATACAGAACCCATATCTGCGCCCTTTAGCTTTCGAAGTGCATCTCTACCATAGGGCTTGTCCCTCCCCATTATCACAACGCCCCGCACAGTATTGATTCGATCACTGCTTAAACCCATCATTTCCAGACAGGCAGATTTATGTTGCAGGACAATATCAAGCCAATCACGTACTTGATCATATGCATGATTAAAGTCACTAGTAGTTAGTCATTGTGAATATGAAGTATAAGGGTAAACTTGGGGCATTTGCAAAATGGAGATCGCAATGCCCAAGAAACTGTACATCGTTGATCTGACAGACGAAGAACGGGAAACCCTGATTG
>Ga0210377_10003841_pt1 | contig 12796 bp, 9 predicted proteins | sample PLM4_65_b1redo_FD_155480 | JGI IMG/M metagenome (GOLD analysis project Ga0210377, IMG submission 155480) | Groundwater sediment microbial communities from an aquifer in East River, Colorado, USA - PLM4_65_b1 redo | ecosystem: Environmental > Terrestrial > Soil > Riparian zone | place: USA: East... | reverse complement strand
AGGCGTGAGGATCTTGCCTGTGCCAACGGTCGGTGTATTGAATGTCTGCGTGAACGCGGAAGTATCGCCGGGAGCAAGAGTGCCGGTTGTAATTGTCGGCACAGCCGAGGAACTCGTTGTGCCATCGTAGACTTTGGTGTCAGTACTTGCCGTGACGGTGATCGCACGTTGGGTAATTTCACCGGTTGTGTTGTTGACGAAAGTGACAGAATAGTTAGCCCCACCATTCCCGTCATTTACGGTTCCGGTTGGAGTAAGTGTCTTGTTGCTGCCAACATGTTTTGTATCGAAGGTTTGAGTCCATGTCGCAGTGTCTCCGGGAGCCAAAGCGCCAAATGTAATTGTTGGAACGCCGGATGAAGCAAGGGTGCCATCATAGACCTTGGTATCCGTGGCGGCAGTAACTGTGATCGCGAGTGTCGTAATATTCGCATTGTCAGTGTCGGTCGTTGTCGAGAGTGTGTAATTGGGACTATCCGCTCCGGAGAGGGTGAGTCCCGTTGCTGTGACGGTTTTATTGGTGCCAATATTCCTGTCTGCAAAAGTGGCTGTTCCACCGCTGCAACTCACATCATCTGTGCCGAGGACACCGGTCAGTGTACATGTGAAGGTGGCGGTGGTAGTGCCATCGTAGACCTTGTCACTGGCTGTGATGCTGGGTGTGGCAGTGATGCCTGTGATCGTGAATGTGGCAGTGTTATATGTGATGTTGTAATTTCCAAGCACGCCCGCCGGGTTTAGGGTTGCGCTAATGGTATATGTTCCGACAGTCTCACCGGTTGTGCGGGTGTAGGTGGCAGTGATTCCGTCAGCGGGGAGGAATCCGGTCAATGTGCCTGTGGTCAGTGGTATGGGATCAGCATCGCCATATGCCTTACTGGCATCGATAGGCGTGACAGAGGCCGCTCTTTGGGTAATGGTGAAATTGGCGGTGTTGTAGGTGATGTTGTAGTTACTGAGTACGCCTGCCGGGCTGAGGGTTGCACTGATGGTGTATGGACCACCAGCCACAGTTTCACCCGCGGTCCGAGAATAGGTAGCATTGACCCCATCAGCAGGCAGGAAGCCTGTGAGAGTTCCAGTGGTCAATGGCACAGGATCGAGATCGCCATATACTTTACTGGCGTCATTAGGTGTGACGGAAGCCACTCTCTGCGTAATGGTGAAGTTGGCGGTGTTATAGGTGATATTGTAGTTATTGAGTACACCTGCCGGGCTGAGGGTTGCACTGATGGTGTATGGACCACCAGCAACAGTTTCACCTGAGATCCTGGAATAGGTAGCGGTGACTCCATCGGCGGGGAGAAAACCAGTGAGAGTTCCAGTGGTCAATGGAGCAGGGTCGAGATCGCCGTACACTTTACTGGCATCATTAGGCGTGACAGAGGCCGCTTTCTGAGCAATGGTCAGTGTTCCATTGTTGGCAGGGTTACTTGTGCCCGACAGAAAACTGCCGAAGCCGGAGAAATCTGCGCGAATAGTGTGAGCACCTGCATTCAAAGTACTGGGGTCATATGTAAGTGTGGCAACCCCTGTCCCGACATTAACGGAGGCGGGAGATCCAACAGAGTTTCCATCGATGTAGAATTGAACGGTCCCGCCGGCCGGGTTGGGGGAGACAGTTGCTGTAAGATTTACAGAGGTGTCACCATGGGTCGCGCTTGAGTTTCCGGCGGTGGTTGTGGTACCAGTGCCGCCAAATTCATAAGCGCCCATATCACAAGGATCAGCAACAGAAAGAAGCCTCGTGACCTCCCGCTGGTCGGTGGCTGCGCAGGTAGCATTATTACCTGTATTCAATGCCGAACTGCCATTACTGATCGCCATGGTTTGCGTGAAACCGCCATTGTTGGCAAGCGCGCTCAGATTCGGGTTTGTGATGACGATATTCGTTCCGCCTGTGAATCCACCCTGCACAACACTATCTGAGATGGTTGTTGCCCCTGTACCATCGCTGGTGATTTCACCGTTGGAATCCCCCCAGAAGATACTGTTACGGATGGTAGGATTGCTTGTAAGAATGAGACCTACGGGATCTCTGGCATTTCGGATCGCTCCACCGGTAATACCATTGGCGGCACTGATGTTTCCACTAAAGGTGACATTGTTCAAGGTTGGATTGCTGGCGATATTCATGATACCGCCGCCACCGCGCGGATCCGCTCCCACATTGTTTGATGTATTTCCGCTGAACGTCACATTGGTGAGTGATGGATTGGCATATTCACTTAATATGCCTCCACCTCTTCGAGTGGCGGTATTTCCACTGAAGGTAACATTGTTTAGGATCGCATTACTGTTATTGACATACAACCCTGCGCCGCCAATTGCGGTATTGCCGCTAAAGGTCACATTGGTGAATTTTGGAATACTGGGGGCGTCTGTTGTGGCGGCTGTTTGATTATTTATGCCTCCACCTGCACCAAGAGTGGCAGAGTTACCGCTAAAAACCACTCGTGTGAAGGATGCACTGACATTTTGCGTATATATCCCACCACCGCGCCCGGCAGTATTGTTGCTAATGGTCACATCTGTAAAGGTTGGTCTGGAATAGCTTGATTCAGGAACTGTGTTGGTGACTGTGGTTATAAAAACGCCACCACCAAAGGAATTTGCCGCGTTGTTGGTGATGATCAGATTTGCAAAAGTTGGGCTGCTGTCTGAGATATGGATCCCGGCGCCAAGGCCAGAGCCTGAATTATCGATCCCACCTGTGATCGTAAAGCCGTCGAGCACAGTGGCACTTGAAGCGTTTAGAATGTAAACTACATGGTAAGCATGATTCGTGCCTGCCGCACCATCGATATCACCGCTGAGTATGGTTACATTAACTGTCGGATTGCGATCCGTGCGTACAGCCTCCGTGCCATTGAAGCCACCATATACTTTTACACCATTGATCAATGTAAATGTACTTGTGCGGATATCGTTTGTTTGTCCTGCACCCTGATCGGGATAATATGTTCCATCTGCCACCCAAATTTCATCCCCACTTGCCAACGAACCAAGAGTTAACGCATCCTGAAGGGTCGGGAAGGCAAACGCCCAACTACAGCCAGTGGGACTTCCTGCTGTCGAATCTTTGTCCACATATACGATTCCAGCACATGCGGCAGATGCGGTTTGGGGATTGGAAAACTGGCTGGTGACAATAACAAATAGTATTAAAGCTGTAGCGAGGATTCTTTGAGATGATCTCATTGCGGCCCTTTAAGTTCAATGGATAATTTTGGGAATTATAATAGACTGATATTTACGAAAACTTAACTCGTACATGACGACTTCAGCTTAAAAACGTAACAAATTTCGATCATCCTTTCATAATTCCATGAGGATCAATGGCAATTTTCTGGTATGCAATGCGTAGTAAACCTAATAAAGAGGATTTCCTTGCCGGGCAACTTGATTCCTATGGCATTGAGGTTTTTTTTCCTCGTATTCGTGTGACCCCTGTGAATCCACGGGCTCGAAAGGTCCTCCCTTACTTCCCAAATTATTTATTCGTGCATGTAGACCTGGATGTGATCAATGTTTCGGTATTACGTTGGATGCCCGGCGCTTCGGGGTTGGTCAGTTTTGATGGAAATCCCGCCTCTGTCCCGGACCTGTTGATTGGCGCGTTACAAAAGCAGGTGGATGCCCTGAACGCTTCCTCCCAGAGTCTGCTCGATGAGCTAAAACCTGGCGATCCTGTTTTGGTGCAATCCGGACCGTTCGCGGGATATGAGGCGATTTTTAATGAGCGCATACCCGGTCGCGATCGTGTTCGTGTTTTGCTGGGATTCTTACAAAGGCGTCAAATCCCGCTTGAGTTACGGGAACAGCAAATCGGGCGCGTGAAACGTTCCTGATAGTTGTCAAACAATTTTTGAGGAATGGAGGCAGGGGTACATTTATCCTATCCGCTATGAGGGTATGACTAAAGTAACCTTTTCTGCTGTCCTTCGTCATGGATTTGCTTCAGAAAATATTATTTTGTTGCAGGAGTCCTGGCAAAACCAACCAGGGGTATAGATGGTTTTTTCTCCTGTTTATGCTGACAGTTATTTGATCGTTGAGCGCAGTTTTATTGAGGAGTTATTATGATGGGCATCAGGACAAGCATTGAAAAGTTCAATATTATTGCCATGGGGAAAAAGATCGGCCGGGCAAACTCATTACTTCCGCGACAGCTTCAGTGGGTAGCGTATCGCCTGTCATTACTTGTCATGGATACTGTAATGATCGGTGTGGCATTTCGCCTTGCCTATTTCTTCCGCTTCGAAGCCGCCCTAAACTTTTTTGATCCAACAGGCGCAATCGATCCTGTTTATTATCGCTCTCTTGTGCTTTGGTCTTCATTACTTTGGATCATCATCATTACATTCAATGGCTTGTACAACCAGCAAAACCTCCTCGGCGGGACGCGTGAGTATTCCATGATGTTCCGATCGTCAACCGAAGGTTTCCTGTTGCTGGTCATTGCGGGATTTTTGGAACCGGATCTTCTGATCGCACGCGGCTGGCTTTTGATGACCTGGTTATTTACGTTCGTGTTTGCTTCCTTCGGCAGGTTTTTGCTTCGCCGGGCTGTATACGCAACGCGGAAGTATGGCTTTTTCCTGACCCCTGCCGTGATCGTGGGCGCGAATCAGGAAGGACGCTGGCTGGCGGAACAGTTGCTGAGTTGGGAGACATCCGGTCTGCATTTGGTTGGTTTTGTCGATAAAAAGGAACCCGTCACAACTCCTTTGTTCCATGACCTGGTATGCCTGGGTTCTGTGGATCAACTAGGAGAGATCATCGAGCGTTATCAGGTGGGGGAAGTGATCCTTGCTTCCAGCGCCATATCCACGCGCGATTATCTGCTGGAGATTTTCAAGAAATACGGCGTATCAGAAAATGTTAATCTTCGCCTTTCCTCCGGTCTCTATGAGATCATCACTACTGGGTTGACGGTCAATGAGTTTGCCTATGTCCCATTGGTGTATGTGAACAAGGTCCGTTTGACCGGTTCCGATGAATTGCTGAAACTGGCGCTGGATATGCTGGTTACGATCGCTGGGTTGATCCTGATCTCACCCCTGCTCCTGATTCTCGCCTTGTTGATAAGATTTTCATCTCCCGGACCGATCTTCCACAAACGACGCGTCATGGGTTTGAACGGCAGACAGTTCAATGCTTTAAAGTTCCGGTCCATGGTTGTCAATGGCGATGAGGTGCTCTCAAAACATCCAGAATTAAAGGCGGAGCTCGAAGCGAATCACAAACTGAAGAACGACCCGCGCGTAACGAAGATCGGCGCGTTCCTCCGCAAATTCAGCCTGGATGAACTCCCTCAGTTGTTCAACGTCCTTATGCGTGACATGTCACTGGTCGGACCGCGTATGATCTCCCCGGAAGAAGTTGCCATGTACAAACAATTTGATATGAACCTTCTGACGGTACGACCTGGTATCACGGGTCTCTGGCAGGTCAGCGGCCGGTCTGACATTACGTATGAGGAACGTGTTCGTCTGGATATGTACTATATCCGTAACTGGAGCATCTGGCTCGACCTGCAACTCCTGTTCCAAACGATTCCTGCTGTTCTAAAAGGACGCGGGGCATACTAATTCACCCAAAGGAATGTTTATGGCAAAAATACTAGTAACAGGTGGGGCCGGCTTCATCGGTTCCCACGTTGTTGACCTGTTTGTCGCGCAGGGATATGAGGTTGTGATCGTTGATGATCTCTCGACCGGGCGCGCTTCGAATTTGAATCCATCTGCAAAATTTTACAAGATGGATATTCGCGACCCCAAGGTCCGTGAAGTATTCGAAGCGGAGAAGCCGGATTATGTCAGCCATCACGCTGCGCAAATGGATGTGCGCCGTTCGGTCGTTCAACCATTATTCGATGCCGATGTGAACATCCTTGGCTCCATCAACTTGATCGAATCTGCCAGGGCAGTGAACGTGAAGCGCTTTATTTACATCTCGACCGGAGGTGCTGTTTATGGCGAACCGGGACGCGTTCCCGTTGAAGAGACTGACCCAATCAATCCCATTTGTCAATACGGTGCGAGCAAGCACACCGTCGAACATTATTTGTTCATGTACCATTACAACTACGGGATGAAATACACAGTGCTTCGATATCCTAACGTCTTTGGTCCGCGCCAGGATCCACATGGTGAGGCGGGGGTTGTTGCGATCTTCACCGGCAAGATGATGGCTGGGGAACTGGTGGTCGTCAACGGAGACGGGGAACAAACGCGTGACTTTGTGTATGTAGGCGATTGCGCCCGCGCGAACCTATTGGCAGCCACAGTAGAGCATCAACCCGGTATCTATAATATCGGCTGGGGGTTGCCAACTTCGGTCAATGATATCTTCTCCACTTTGGCGAAGGTCACAAGCTATGCCCATCCTGTGCAATACGGACCGGCAAAGGTCGGCGAAACACGTCACATTTATTTGAACGCCGCCAAAGCCAAAAAAGACCTTGGCTGGACGCCGACTGTTTCTCTCGAAGATGGATTAACAAAGACAGTGGAATATTTCAAGGTTGCGGAGCTGGTCGCTTGATCATCGTTCAAACTCCGTTGCGGATCAGTTTCTTCGGGGGTGGGACAGACTTCCCTTCTTTCTTTATGGAAGAGGGAGGTTGTGTATTAAGCTCTGCCATCGATAAATATATTTTTGTGACGGTGAAGGAGCGATTCGATAAGAAACTGAGAATTGGCTATACCCAAACGGAAATGGTCGACTGTGTCGATCAAATTCAACACGAACTGATTCGGGAGGCGCTCCGTGTCACCGGGATCCATCAAAGCATTGAGGTCACTACGATGGGTGATATTCCGTCCGAAGGTTCCGGGCTTGGTTCCTCGAGCACTGTTACAGTGGGCGCGTTAAATGCCTTATATGCTTATTCGGGAGAAATTGTCTCTGCCGAAAAATTGGCAAAGGAAGCTTGTGATATCGAGATCGGGAAACTGAAGAAACCGATCGGTATACAGGATCAATACATAGCCGCCTACGGTAATTTGCGCTTTTTTGAGTTCCTTCCGGATGGACAGGTAAAGGTCGAGAAACTGAATATCGATGATGATTTCCGGCGGGCGTTGAATGATTGTTTCCTGCTTTTCTTCACCGGAGTCAGCCGTCGCGCCGATACGATCCTGACTGAGCAGAAGAACAATATAAAGGATCGCATGAGCGTTCTTCGTGAGATCAAACAGATGGCATACGAGGCTCGCAAAGATCTCGAAGATGGAAATTTTGATGCCTTCGGTTCTTTGATGCATGAGTCCTGGGAATCGAAAAAACGACTGGCCGGTCAGATCAGCAATGGAACGCTGAATGACATCTACGACACTGCCAGACGTGCTGGTGCGATCGGTGGAAAAATTGCCGGGGCGGGAGGTGGGGGGTTTATTTTGTTGTATGCCCCTTATGAAAAGCATCAGGCCATCCGTAGGGCATTGAATGGTTTGCAGGAATTGCCGTTTCGTCTGGAGCCGGATGGCACAAAAACGATTTTTAATTATAGAAGATCATGAACAGGAATGGTGTCGCAATGGAGCAGTTATCAGACTATATAACAGTTCTGCAAAAGACAATGGATCGATTACCCCGGGATTTGATCGCAGAGGTGATCGATATTTTGCATGGCGCGCGTATGGCCGGCAAACAGGTTTTCATCATGGGGAACGGTGGTTCAGCGTCCACGGCGACCCATTTTGTTTGTGATCTCGCCAAGAACACGCGCCGTGATGGCTTGCCGCATTTTCGAGTGATCGGTCTGACCGATAATATGGCGATATTCTCTGCATACGCCAATGATGAAGGCTATGATCGGGTTTTCTCACAACAGCTTGCCAACCTGATCAAACCCGGTGACATTGTCATTGGCATTTCAGCGAGCGGGAACTCGGCAAATGTACTCAATGGGATCGAGGAAGCAAAAAAGAATCAGGCAGCGACAATAGCCTTCACCGGTTTTAATGGCGGACGCCTAGGGCCGATGGTTGATATTAATATCCATGTGGACAGCAATATCATCGAGCATGTGGAAGATATTCACCTGATGCTCGAACACATGATCGTCAAGACCCTTAAAGACCGTGAATATTCCGAATCTGGTTTTGTCGGTTTGATGGAGACACAATCGATCGACGCTCTGGATGTATAGGTCAGTTGGCTTTCAAGACCTGCCCGAAATTGAGGCCAGCGCGCCTGAAAGATCATCGAATACGAGGTAGCTCTTTAGATTATCGGGTTTGGGTTGTTGTAACTGAACGGTACCGCGACCCGTCTTAACCAAAATCACCCCTCGCAGGCTGGCAGCCTGCCCGGCGAGCAGATCGCTCCAGGCGTCACCGATCACCCAGGATGAACCCAGGTCCAACGATAATTCGCGAGCCGCCTGCAAGAACAAACCTGATCGAGGTTTTCGACAGTCACAATGATCTTCAGGAGCGTGTGGGCACATATAAATGGCGTCGATGCGCCCACCGTTGATTTCAACCACTCTGGCAAGTTTCTCGTTTATTTCAGTGGCAGTTTTAAGAGATATCAACCCGCGACCGACGGCTGATTGATTGGTGACGAGAACGATTTTATATTTTGTGTTTCGGAATTTGGAGAGCGCAGAAATGGTGTTGGGTAGAAGTACCACCTGGGACCAGTCTTGGATGTAGTCTGCGCGATTTTCGATAAGGACACCATCGCGATCAAGGAATACGGCAGGGAGCATGGATTTATTATATACTACCTGCAGTTCTGTTTTGACGGTGTAACATTTTTCAACCCGCGGTATGTCGGGATGGCGGAGCACGCCAATCATCAGGATCAAATTAATTATGCTGTCTGCCATTCAACTGTATTTGAGTCGCCAGGCCTCTTCAATCCCTAGGTATTTCTATGAGCAGTTTTTTTTGATCTTGTTTGGCTGGATTCCCACGATTGTCGGAATCGCGATTCGCGGTCTCGTTTATCGGTTGATATTAAAAATGGATGGCTCTGCCGCCATCGAGAATGGCGTCCGTCTCAGGTTCACGGATCACATCAAGCTGGGTCATGGTGTGTATCTGGATCAAGGGTCTTATTTACATGCATGCCCTCAGGGAATCGAGATCGGAGATGGCTCCATTGTGATGCATGGCGCGATCCTGCATGTTTATAACTTTCGTGGAATGGCGCAGTCGCGGATCAAGATCGGACGCAACTGCCTGGTGGGCGAGTACTCGGTCATACGCGGGCAGGGCGGTGTACAAATTGGTGACCGGGTATATACGTCACCGTTTACCCAGATCATTGCCGTCAACCACGTCTTTGATGATCCCAATAAGCCTTTTGTGGACCAGGGCATCACTGCCGAAGGGATTGTTATCGAAGATGATGTCTGGCTGGGTGCTGGGGCAGTGATCACAGATGGTGTCAGGGTGGGGAAGGGGGCTGTGGTGGCCGCCGGTGCAGTGGTAACGAAGGATGTTCCGCCTCATACCGTGGTAGGCGGTGTCCCTGCGAAAATAATCAAGCAAATTGATGGCAGTGTCAGCAAACCTGACCGCCAAATTTATCTTTCCAAATAAGGATGGAATTTAATGACGATCTTATCTGTGGTCATTCCAGCATACAATGAAGAAAATGGCATTTCCGAGATAGTCAAGCGCGTCCTGGCGGTTGAGCCTGCCTTGAAGAGCGCTGGCGTGGACAAGCTCGAGCTTTTGGTTGTGGACGACGGCTCAAGGGACAAAACCGCTGAGGTGGTATCAGGCATCCCCGGGGTGAGCCTGATCCGCCATCTCAAGAATAAGGGATATGGCGCCGCCCTCAAGACGGGTTTTTCCAAAGCCAGCGGCGAGTTGATCGGTTTTTTGGATGCGGATGGCACATATCCGCCGGAATATTTTCCTCAGTTATGTCAGGCGGCTTTGAATGGGACCGATCTGGTGATCGGTTCACGTATGGCTGGCGCGGATAGTCAAATGCCGGCGACCAGGCGAGTCGGAAATTTTTTCTTTGCCAACCTTCTGTCCATTTTGGGCCGGCAAAAAGTCACTGATAGTGCCAGTGGCATGCGTGTGTTTAAGCGTGAAATTTTGGAACAGATATATCCATTGCCTGATGGCTTAAACCTGACACCGGTCATGAGCACACGTGCGCTTCATGAGGGCATCAAGATCCAGGAAGTGCCCATTCCCTACAGCGAACGGGTCGGGCGCTCAAAGCTGAGCGTCATTCGCGATGGACGCATTTTCCTGCAGAGCATGGTCTGGACGGCGCTCTCCTACAACCCGGTCCGGATCTTGGGTTTGCTAGGTTTGGTCGGTATTGGGATCGCGGGTTTGATCTTCCTCGGTCTGGTGATCGCAAGACTTAATGGCATTACCACTTTGGGATCGTGGGGCGTGGTAGCATTGTTCACTGCACTGATCTCAGCCGTTTCCGGCGTGAATGTCTTTGCACTTGGTGTCACTTTCAATTATCTGGTTTCCCTGTTCTACAAAAAGCCGATCCGTCAGGGGTTGTTTGGCAAGCCGATCTTCAAAACGCCGCTCGACCAGCAGTTTGGCTGGATGGGTATCGTTTCGGTCTTCCTTGGGATCGCAGTTGGTTTTGTCAGCCTTGTCCTGGGGGTAAGGGGTTGGGATATTGACCGTCTATGGTTTTATTTGTTGAGCAGTGCCATGATCTTTCTGGTTGGTGTTCAACTATTTGTCTACTGGCTTCTGTTGCGTATTCTCGAAGAACTCAGCCAGCGCGAAGTTAAAACAAAAAGCGATATGGGTTTGAATTAGCAGTAGTGAAAGGAGAAAAAATGAACACAAACGAACCGCAGGATTTGAACGTACATCCATCCGTGAACCTTGGTACCCGCCGAATTGCCAAATTGCGCATGTCGGATTTCCCCAATGCAGACACGATCGTACGCGAAGGGCTTCTCGCCGCACCGCGCTCGGAGGATGCAGTGGATATCATGCTGGTGAATCCTCCCACGCCGGATGGCGAGTTGTGGATCCGCACCCAGCATCGTGTGGGACGTCGCACGCGTGAGAACATGATCTGGCCCCAGGTCTCTCTGGCGCAAATGGCGGCATTGTTGCACCCGGTTTACAAATTAAAGGTGGTGGATTGCAACGCTGAACGCATGGGCTGGCCCGAATTTGCAAAGTTGCTCGACAAATACCAGCCCAAATATTACCTGACCCAGATGACCGCGCCGACTCTCGAAAACGATATGTACGGCTGCTTCCTGGCGCACGCGCGCGGAGCAAAGACCATTGCCTTCGGGACTCATGTCACACCCATCCCCGTGGAGACGATGCGCCCGTATCCTTCCCTGGACTTTGCGCTGGTCGGTGAACCCGATCTGACCATCCGCGACCTGCTTGACCACCTGGAAAACAAGTTCAGTGAGCGCTCCCCTGAGATCGTGAAGATATTCGAAAAACACGATCCCAGCTATAAACCTTCGCACAATGAGGACGGCACAGTAAATATGCGCGGTATCAAGGGCATTGCCTGGCGACAGGGCGAGGAGATCAACTTGAACTTCCCGCGTCCATTTGTGGCAGACCTGGATGACATGCCGATCCCCATGCACGAGTTATTGCCACTCCAGAGCTATCGGATGCCGCTCATCAAAGGTGCATTCACGTTCATCGTCACCAGCCGCGGTTGCCCGGCTGGTTGCACCTACTGCATCAAGCATGTCAGCTATCAATATTCCGCCCGCATTCGCTCGCCCAAACTGATCATGGAGGAAATGTGGCAGTTGAAGAAACTGGGTATCAACAACATCCACATGTATGCCGACCTGTTCACTGTCAATCGCGAGCAGGTGATCGAACTCTGCCAGCGTATGATCGACGAGAAGATCGATCTGCATTGGACCTCCAACAGCCGCGTGGACTATGTGGATGAGGAAATGCTGACTTTGATGGGCAAGGCAGGTTGTCGTTTGATCTCCTGGGGTATCGAAAGCGGGAACGAACAGATCCTCAAACATGCCCGCAAAGGTGCCTACCCAGACAAGGCGGAACGTGCCTTACGCTGGGCGAAGAAAGCCGGCATCATGAACTGGGGTTACTTCATCATCGGCCTGCCCGGTGAAACAGAGGAAACGGTTCAACAGACCATTAAGTTTGCCAAGAAACTACCTCTGGATATCGCCCTTTTCCATGTTGCTGCACCCTATCCCGGCACACCCTTCTTCTTCGAAGTAGTCGAGAACAAATGGTTCCGTCCCGGCACCCGTTGGGAACAAGTGGATATGGACAAAGGTACTGTATTGGATTATCCAAACATGTCGGCTGAACGTCTATTGTATTGGCAGAAACGTGCCTTCCGTGAATGGGCTTTCCGGCCGGGTCCTGCGTTTACATACTTGAAAATGTTGATGTACGATTCATCCACCATGAAGACTGCCATCAATGTTGGCCTGCAACACATCTTCTGGGCTTCGTCCGACTCTGGCGCGCCGATCGGTGGAGCAAGCTAGTCGCTCCTTGATGTTCAAACTTATTATTGTAGGAAGCGTCATCGTTGCGTGAAGTTGTCAAAAGCAGTTGGTTTGCCCGATTTGATTTGCTTCTGGTGATCGTGAGCGGTGTAGCCTGGTTGTTCTGGCCAGACTACGCCGGCTCTTCACCTCTATTGCTACTATTTCTTCCATGGGTGTTGAGGTTGATTGCCAGGGAATTTCCATATCATCGGACGAAATTTGACTGGTTGGTGTTGCTCTTCCTCATCACGACCTGGGTGGGGTTTTGGGCATCCTATGATGGATCTGCCGTCTTGAACAAAGCCTGGTTGATCACCACAT